>Ga0247611_10010395_pt1 | contig 10945 bp, 13 predicted proteins | sample 177DNAGHGhighgp2_FD_192422 | JGI IMG/M metagenome (GOLD analysis project Ga0247611, IMG submission 192422) | Sheep rumen microbial communities from Palmerston North, Manawatu-Wanganui, New Zealand - 1770 DNA GHGhigh gp2 | ecosystem: Host-associated > Mammals > Digestive system > Stomach > Rumen... | reverse complement strand
AGATGTAATTTTGAGAAAATGATAATACTTTATAAACTTATTAAACATAAAATGGAAACATTAGAAGATGAAACAAGAAATTATTGTAGTTGTGAAAAGGTAGAGTGATAAAGAAATGAAAGAGAAAGAATTAACATTAAAAGAAGCAGAACAAATAGTAGATACAATGTATGAAAACAAGTTTATTGATAGTGGAACAATAGAAGGCAATAATATACATTTAGGAAATATGGACAATATTGAATTTACTGATTTAGAGAATGCTAGTATTTATCTATTAAGAGAAGAAATAAGATTAAAGCAAGAACTCCAAAGAAAAGATAATAATTGGAATGAATTAAAAAAATTTTTAATTGATTTACAAAAATTAAAAGGAATAAATCAACAAGGATTTAGTTGGGGTGTCTGCCAAGAATGTTTAGATAAAATAAAGGAGTTAGAAGGAAAATAATATGGAATTATTTATAGGAATAGGTATTGCACTGATTTTAATATTAGCAATTTATATATGTCTTATAGCAGATTAAAATGATAGTAGGCTTAATAATTGTAATAATGCATAAAAAAATATATTCTATTGAAAATTATTTTATTGTATGTTATAATTTATTTATGGTGTAAAAACACCACATATTAACTTCAATACAAAGCAGGAGCCTTCTTTACTTATTCATTTCCTGCTTTTGTTTTGCATTTTTTTTGTATTTATGTTACACTTATTTTATAAAAGGGTAAGGGTGTGCTATGGAGAGTTTATCTAATATCACATTTAAACAATTTATTGAATCAGCTAAGGTGTTGAAAGCTCAATACGATGAACTTTTCACGCCTTTTTTTATGTCTAAATCTATTCGATGTTGGAAAATGATGATTTATTCGCTTAACATTGTTGAATGGAAACGTGATCGTATTTGGAATTATTTAAATGGTGATTTAGAATATGAAGAACTAGTGAAATTAAAAGATTTATAAAGGGAGAATTATGAAAGATATTACACGTGAAATAATAAATATTTATAATTTAATTGATATTGATTTTATGGGCTATGAATTTAATTTATCAAATGCAAGTTATCATCATTTACTTGTAGCTCGTAGAAAAGGTGGTGAAGAAACAATAGAAAATGGCGCGGTTCTTAATCGTAAAACATCTCATCCATACTTGCATATAATTGAAGGTCGGGATCTTGATATGTTTAATGCTATTACTAATGAAATGGTTATTCAAAAAATGCTTGGACGACTTGATTTAGCAAGCCTCCGTCGTATTCATGATATCTTGACTCAATTTGAACACGAACATTCATCTGATACCACTACCAAAGGCCATTTGCTTATTAAGGAATGTTATACTCGTCGTCCTAAATTATAATTATTAGACAAACATTTTTAAAAATGTTATAATTTTATTGATTTAATTGGGAAGGAATTGTTTATGAACAAATTAAAAATTGAATACGTTGATATTCAAAGTATTAAACCGTATAAAAAGAATGCAAAGCTTCATCCTAAAGAACAAATAGAGCAAATAAAGAAATCTATCGAGCAATTTGGAATGGATGATCCAATAGGAATATGGAAAGATGAAATAGTTGAAGGTCATGGCAGATTAATAGCTTGTAAAGAATTGGGAATAAAAGAAGTGCCAATAATTCGTCTTGATCACTTAACAGATGAAGAAAGAAAGGCATATGCATTAGCTCATAACAAACTAACAATGAACAGTGATTTTGACATCGATATTCTAAATGAAGAACTTGCTAGTTTCGATGATATTGATATGTCGGACTTTGGATTTGATATGGACTTTGATACTGAAGAAGAAACCGAAGTCATTGAAGATGAAGTACCAGAAGTTCCAGAAGAACCTAAAGCAAAACTTGGTGATATATACCAATTAGGAAACCATAGATTAATGTGTGGAGATAGTACAAGCATTGATGATATAAATAAACTCATGGATGGTGTAAAAGCTGATATGGTTTTTACAGATCCGCCTTATGGAATGAATGCAGTTAGCAAAAGTGGAGTATTAAGTGAAAAATATAAAACTGATATTATGAATGATGATGACAATACAGTCGCAATCAAATCATTTAATTTATGCCAAGATTATTTTAAAAATGCTAAACAAGTATGGTGGGGAGCAAATTATTACACTGAATGTTTACCAAGTGCAGAATGTTGGATAGTATGGGATAAAAATAATGGTGGCTCAGACCAAACTGACTGTGAACTTGCTTGGACTAATTTTAGAAGTGTTGTAAGACAATTTACAATGGCAAGTGAAAAAACAAATAGAGTTCATCCAACACAAAAACCATTAAATCTTATAGCACAAATATTTAAAAAATTTGATAAAAACGATGAATATAATAATATAGTAGATTTATTCGGTGGTAGTGGAAGTACATTAATAGCTTGTGAACAATTAAATAGAAAATGTTATATGATGGAACTAGATCCACATTACATTGATGTAATAATACAAAGATGGGAAAACTTTACAGGAAAGAAAGCGGTGAAATTAAATTGATAGAAAAAGTGAATCCAAGTCATCCAGATAAGGTGGCAGATAGAATAGCAGGAGCAATCGTAGATTTAGCATATACAAAACAAGAAAATCCAAAAATAGCCGTAGAGGTACTAATAGGCCACGGCGATTGTAACATCATAGTTGAAACAAGCGTGTTATTTTTAAAAAGCGAAATTGAATGCATCGTGAGAAGAATAGCTGGTGAATTAAATGTAAATTATAAACAAGTCGCACAGGATCAACATCTAGCAGAAAACCAAAGCAAAGAGATAAGATGTGGCGATAACGGAATATTCAAAGGCGTACCATTAACAGGAAACGAAAAAATGATTAGTAGACTTGCAAGAGAAATATATGACGCATTCCCTTATGATGGTAAATATATATTAACAGATGATAAATTTATATGTTGTCAAAGTAATGCAAGTAATGAAGAATTAAAAAAAGAATTAAGGTCAATAAATCGTGAATTGATTATTAATCCACTAGGCGAATGGACGGGTGGCACGAATGTAGACAGTGGCGCTACAAACAGAAAACTAGGATCTGACATGGCACAAAGTGTAACAGGCGGAGGACTACATGGCAAAGACTTATCTAAAGCCGATGTATCAGTAAATATATATGCATTTCTAAAGGCACAGGAAACAGGCGAGGTTGTAGAGTTATGTTGTGCTATAGGAGATGACACAATAGATGGTAAACCATATAGCGAGATAGTAGAAATAGCAAGAAAATATATTGAATCCGTTGGAGGATTTGAAAAGTTTGCTGAATGGGGATTATATTAATCCTTATTTGCATATAAGGAGGTGATATAGTGGCTAAAGAAGAACAAATTGAAGAGTATCGATTTGATAACCGAACACCCGAAGAACAGCGAGAAATTGCTCGTCAAGGAGGCATTGCTTCTGGCGAAGCACGTCGAGAAAAGGCCACTATGTTATCAACATTAGAAAAACTACTTGATGAAACTAATAATAAAACAGGTAAAACATATCGTGAACTAGCAACACTCGGACTTATTCAAGGCGCAGCTAAAGGCTATGGAACTAACTATAAAATAATCCAGGAACTCATGGAAAAACAAGAAAAGAAAAACGAAGCGAAGAAAATGAAAGTATATCTACCAGCAAAAGATATACCTCGTTCATTTGTGGACATCTATCGTGATATAGAAAATCGAAAGTATTATGAATATTGGTTCGAAGGCGGTCGTGGTTCTGACAAGTCATCAATGTGGAGTGAGATAGTTGCTGAATTGCTAGAAAACAATTCAAATATGTGTGCATTGCTTATTCGTAAAGTTGGTAATACATTAAAAGACTCCGTATTTAGCCAGATGCAATGGGGAATCGATAAGTTAGGAGAAACATATCCTGTAATTCCTACGCATTGGAAAGCAACGAAATCGCCACTCGAAATAGCCAATACCGAAACAGGACAAATAATATATTTCCGTGGTGCTGATGATCCTGTTAAGATTAAATCAATAAGGCCACCAAAAGATAAATACATTGGAATCGTTGTATATGAAGAGTGCGACCAGATGAATGGTATGGAAGAAATAGGTACTATTGATAGATCAGTAGTTCGTGGTGGTAATGATTTTATTGTATTTAGAGTGTACAATACACCGAAAAGTTCAAGACATTTTGTAAACATAGAAAAGAAAAAGCCAAAAAAAGATAGAATCGTACACCGTAGTACTTATTTAGATGTACCTGTAGAATGGCTTGGTCCGAAATTCTTTGATGAAGCCAACTACATGAAAGAAAACAATGAAAAACAATGGCGAAACATTTATCTCGGCGAAGAAATTGGCGATGGTGGAAATGTCTTTGAAAATGTAGAAATAAGAGAAATAACAGATGAAGAAATAAATACATTTGATTTTATTTATCAAGGATTAGACTTTGGATGGTTTCCAGATCCATTGGCGTGGACTAAATGCTGTTATAATCCAGCACAAAGTACATTATATATCTTTGATGAATTCGTTGTTAATAAAATGAGTAATGCTGATGTATGGCAATATTTAAAAGAGAATAAAGAGGTGACGGAAAATGACTTGATAATAGCTGATAGTGCAGAGCCGAAATCAATAGGCGATTTTAAATCTTATGGTGCATTAATGAAAGGCGCAATAAAAGGTCCAGATAGTGTTCCTTATTCAATGAAGTGGTTAAGTTCTTTGGCTAAAATAGTTATAGATCCTAATAGGTGTCCAGTATCAACTGAAGAATTTACAACTTATGAATTTGAACAAGACAAGGACGGCAATTATATTAGTGGTTATGTTGACGCAAACAACCATTGTATCGATGCAACTCGCTATGCACTTAATCTAATATGGAAGAAAAAAGGGCAATAGACAGATTAAGTTAGTTATGATATAATATTATTAGGAGATGATATTATATGATTCAATATATTGAAAATACTAACTTGGCATATTGTGATGGTTACAAATTTAGAAAGGATAAAAAAACAGGTTATTGGTTATGTTCGACTTTAAAAAAACGATTACATGTTTATATTTATGAAAAATATAATGGTGCAGTACCAAAAGGAATGCAAGTTCACCATATAGATCACAATAAAGATAATAATGATATTTCTAATTTGAAACTTTTAACAAGAAAAGAACATGATAAAATCCATTATGAAGAAATGAGTGCAGAAGAAAAAGAAAGAAGAAGAAAGAATTTAGAATTAAATGCTAGACCAAAAGCAATAGAATGGCATAAAAGTGAAAATGGTAAGGAATGGCATTTAAAGCATTATGAACAAGTAAAAGAAAAATTATATAAAAAGCATAAATTCAAATGTGAAATATGTAATAAAGAATTTGAAAGTTCACAGATAAGAAGTAGGTTTTGTTCCAATGTTTGTAAATCAAAATATTGGAGAAAAACACATAAAAAATAACATTTGGAAAAAGAAAGGACAATAAAATGTTTAAGAGTATAATACAATATGTTTTAAGTTTTTTATTTAAAACAAATACACAAACAACAAAAAAAGAAATTGATGAAAATAGTAAATATGCTCAATTATATGAAAGTATAGACGATATCAATTTCGGTGCTATATTTAGTAATAAATTAGCCAATTATACTGTAAGCGATAGTACTATGGACATTGATGGCGACAATGCAAGAGTTGACTTATTAAATAAAACAGGTCAATCAATGTGGAAAAAAATAAAAAAAATAGCTTCTATGTCTTATGGATATGGTGGAATTATAATTGTGCCTTGCGTAAAAGGTGGAAAGATATTTTATGATTTAGTTCCACAAAGTAGACTTACAATTGATGAAATTAATGGCGATTTAATTACAGGTGCGACAGTACTTGCAGAAAGAAAAGTTATCAATGGAACAATTTCACAAACTGTTTACTTACGTTGGACTAATTATAAAGTAGAAAATGGTAACATGGTTATCACTCAGCAATTTACTGATGAAAAAGGTAACAAGATACCTATACCAGATTTTTGGAAAAATATTCAAGAAGTTCAAGTTATATATGACGTAGATAGAGTTTTATTTGGTTACATCAAATCTCCAATAAATAATCGTAAGACAAATGATAAATATGGAGTTCCAATTACTTATGGTTGTGACGCTACAATACTTGAAATAAAAGAAACAATGAAACAACTTATTCGTGAATATGAGTTAAAAGAATGTTTTGTTGGTGCTGATGTAACAATGTTTAATGGCAAGAATGCATTGCCACAAAATGGATTGTTTAAAAAAATAGATAGTACAAGTGATGACTTCTTTGAAGTATTTGATCCACAATTTAGAAGTTATACAGAAAGGTTACAAGAACTTTATAAAAGGCTAGAGCATGAGATAGGAACAAGTTATGGAATCTTAAGTGAAGTAGACTCACAACAAGCAACAGCTACCGAGATCAAACGTAGCATGTATGATACGTTCACAATTTGTGACGATATGAGAAATAATATTGAAAAAGGATTAGAAGATTTCTTCTATTCTTGTAATGTTCTAGCAAATGCTTATAACTTAACACCACAGGGAGAATATGAATTAAACTTTAATTGGTCTTATTCGTTACTTGAAGATACTGATACAGAATGGTCACAACTTACTTGGGCAGTTAATAATGGAATAGAAAAGAAAGTTGAAATGAGGCAATGGTTACATCCTGATGAAACATTAGAAGAAAGCCAAAAAGTTATAGATGAAATAAAAGAAGAAGAGCCAAATGTAGATGATTTACTTGGCACAAAAGATATATAATTGAAATGAAAAGGAGGAAAAAATATGGTTTCAATTTATCAAAATAATAATTTAATTACTAACAACAGAGGTGAAGCTAAAAGTTTAGAATTTAGAGGATTATCAACTGATGAAAAGCCTACTGAATTAGATGATCAAAATATACCAAATGGTTCAATATTTATTGAAATAGATACTGGAAGTGTTTATTTATATGATTTAACTAATGAAGAATGGAAGGAGATATAATATGGATTTACCAAGTTATTTATTAGGAAAAAAATCAGGTGGTGGAGGTGGAGGAACAAATAATTATGACGAGTTGAGCAATAAACCAAGTATTAATAATGTAACATTAAGTGGAAATAAATCATCAAGTGATTTAGGATTAGTAAATCAAACAGATATAAGTGGAAAAGAAGATACAAGTAATAAAGTAACAAGTGTATCAATTTCTAGTACAGATACACAATATCCTAGTGCCAAGTGTTTATATGATAATATTAAAGATACAATTACAATGAATGTTACATATTCAGACAATACTACCGCTACTTTTGAATTAAAGGGTAGGGAGATAGTATAATGAATTTAAGCAATTGTAAAATTATAACAATTAATAATAAAGATGTAGCTAAAATAGAAATTAATAACAAAATAGCATGGCAAAAAGCAAGAGAAAAAAAGAGAATTATTGATGGTAATAATTTTAATGTATTAGTAAAAAATATAAATGGTTCTGGTTCTACAATTTCAACTGATGATACTACAATAACAAAAATAGTTTTTGATTATTGGAGTTCTAGTTATCAAACATTATTAGGTAATTATACTAATGGAACTGATGTATCATTTGATAATGATGGTAGTATAAGATTATTTTATGATAATACAATAATTTATGTTCTTAGTGTATATAATATTAGTGTACAAAATGCTAGCTCAATGTTTAGAGCTTTTACTGTAATGACAGAAATAGATTTTTATAATTTTAATACAGAAGATTGTACTGATTTTTCATTCTTTTTATGGAATTGTTCTTCTTTGACAACACAGCATGGTATGGAAGAATTTGATACTTCAAAATGTACAACTATGGAAAGAATGTTAAGTAATATAAGTATTGCTACTATAGGTCAAAATAATAATTATGGAATAAATGTATCAGGCTGGGACACTACAAAAGTAGAAACAATGGGACACATGTTTCGAGATAATAAGGCAACTTATATTGATATAAGTAGTTTTTATACTCCAGTTTGTGATAGATTTCGAGCTATGTTTTCAGGATGTACTAATTTAGTAACATTGAATATGGAGAATATTGATATGTCATTATGTACTTGTAATGATGGTGGAAATGCAAAGAATTTTGCTTATGGTATAGATAATTGCTCTAATTTAACAAATTTAGTGTTTAGTAAAAATTTAGGAAGTGGTTATCCTAGTAACAGGGCGTTATTTTTTGCTAGCATAAAATTATCAGGATCTCCTCTTTTAACTAGAGAAAGTATATTATCGGTTTTTAATAATATAGGTACAATACCTGGTGGAAGTATGGTAGCTTGTTATATTTATATGGGAAGTACTTATGATACAGTAACTAGTGCTGATATAGTTAAAGCTACTCAAAAAAACTGGTTAGTAAGTAATTCTTCATCTTAATTTAATATGATGCAACTAAAACACAAGTATTAAAAAATGTAAATGTAACATTAACTTGGGTTGATGAATAAAAAATAAAAAAAATATATTTAAAGAGGTAATATATAATGGATGAAAGACAAGCAGAGCTATTGGTGGAAAGATTAATTAGAAGAATTGAACAGGCAAATATTTATTTTTTAAATAAAATTGGATCCTCAATTAAAAAGATAAGAGAATTAACACCAACACAAGCTCAACAGCTTGTTCAAATCTTAAAATATGGTGGAACGTATGAAGATATAATAAGACAAATTGCAAAGTATACCAATTTGAATATAAAAGATATCGATGAAATATTCTCTAGTTACGCAAAAAAAGACCAACAATTTTATAAACAGTTTTATCAATATAGAAATATACCCTTCGTTCCATTTGAAGAAAATACAGCCCTTAAAATGCAAACAAAAGCATTATCTAACATTGTAAAAAATGAAATGTATAATTTCACGCGAAATAATGTATTAGGATATACCATAAGAGATTTAAAAGGAAAAGTTCAATTCCTAGGATTAAGAGAAACTTATAACAGAGTATTAGATGAAGCATTACTTAACGTAGGTCAAGGAAAAGAAACCTTTGATGATGCTATGAATAAAATCATGACAGATATAGGTGGTAGTGGATTAAAAACTATTGAATATGAAAGTGGTAGATCCATAAGATTAGATAGTGCTGTTAGAATGCATTTAAAAAGTCGTTTAAGAGAGTTGCATAATGAAAATCAACAATTATTTGGCGAAGAGTTTGGAGCCGATGGTGTTGAGGTATCAGTTCACTTAAATCCTGCAGATGATCACGCTGAAGTACAAGGAAAGCAATTTACTATTGAAGAATATAGAAAGCTACAGACTACAGGTGTAGCAAAAGATGTTAAGGGACGGATCATAGATATAACTACAAAATATGGGTTCCGTCCTATAAGTGAATTAAACTGCTACCATTATGTATTTAGTATAATAGTTGGTGTAAGCAAGCCAGAGTATGATGATAAACAATTAAAACAAATAATGAAAACCAATGATAAAGGGTTTAAGTTTGAAGGAAAACACTACAGTTTATATGATGGTCAGCAATTGCTTCGTAAAGTAGAATTAGAATTACGAAAATCTAAAGATATTCAAATATTGGCTCGTTCTAGTAATAATATAGAGTTAGTTGAAAAAATGCAAAATAGAATAACACAATTAACAAACAAATATAAAGACATATTAAAAGCAAGTGGGCTAAAAAGTAAACTTGAACGTGCTAAAATTGCTGGATATCATCGTATAAATATAAATAAAATAAAATAAATGTGATATAATTATATTTAGAGGGAAGTACCCGAATTGCTTCCCTTGACACTTATTCGGGAGGTGTTATATATAATGGAAGAAGTGTGGAAAAACATATCTAATTATGAAGGAAGATATATGGTATCTAATTTAGGAAAAGTAAAAAGTATGAAATATAGACATCATAATAAAGAAGAAATATTAAAACAAGAAAATAATCACAATTATAAAAGGGTATGTTTATTTGAAAAAAATGGTAAAAGACATCATTTTAGAGTACATAGATTAGTAGCAGAAGCATTTTTACCTAATCCTAATGGTTTTAATGAAATTAATCATAAAGATGAAAATCCAAGCAATAATTGTGTAAATAATTTAGAGTGGTGTGAACATATTTATAATATAAATTATGGAACTAGAACACAAAAGGCAAAATTAGGTATAATAAAATCAATTAAACAATATGATAAAAACAATAATTTTATTAAAAAGTATGATTCAATAACTGAAGTTGAAAAAAAATTTAATTTTAATAGAAGTAATATAATTGCTTGTGCAAAAGGGAAAATACCTACTGCTTATGGATATAAATGGAAATATGCAAAAGAATAAAAAAACTAATTGACATTAAAAAAAATAAATAATAAAATTAAGTATATGAAGAGGTGAGAAAATCTTGTGCTCATACACCGTAGTGGTCAAAAGAGATGAGGGGAATGCAAGTCCCTCCTTCATTAATTATCTTTTAAGCAAAACCGCTATCTTTATAGGTAGTGTACTGATGATATGTAGAATAACCTATACACAACAGAAACGATTTGATGGTTATTAGGGTTTAAATAACAAAATAAGAGTGGCTTTAATCGTGGAACTCTCTTCCCCGACAAACAATATCATTAGTACAGTGCTTATAAAGGCACTAGGAATGCACATAAACATTTATTTATCTAGTTATGCTAGTGTAATAAATGCAGGGATTACGTATAACCTGACCGTGCAAAGCATTGAAAATAATACATATTAATTTTTCAATGTTCTTATTTTGTGTTATGTTGTATTTACCAGATGCAACATAGGGGTACGTTGTATAGCGTACGTGCTACTTACTTTGTAGGTAGCATTAGAGTAGATATACCATATTTAGTGTGGTCGATTAAAAAGTTCGTTAAAGCCGA
>Ga0247611_10010394_pt1 | contig 10946 bp, 3 predicted proteins | sample 177DNAGHGhighgp2_FD_192422 | JGI IMG/M metagenome (GOLD analysis project Ga0247611, IMG submission 192422) | Sheep rumen microbial communities from Palmerston North, Manawatu-Wanganui, New Zealand - 1770 DNA GHGhigh gp2 | ecosystem: Host-associated > Mammals > Digestive system > Stomach > Rumen ... | reverse complement strand
ATACATTCACCCGTTTCAGCTATATTCTTGTCCTGTATTGTAAGCGCATATGGCGGTTTAACCCCGCAAACAAAATGACCATAACTTCCGTCTAACGAATCGGTTGCCTTGTGCTCACGTAAAACACCTAAATCATCAAATTCACAGTATGCGAACAATGATGGTATTCTGGATACCATCTCCTCTGTGCATATTGTTCGCTTTATTTTCCTCATACAACCTTAGCCTCCCATAAATTTATGTTCAAAACATTGTCGTTTTCAAGTGTAACGTTTCCATATTGTTCAGGGTCGAGATAATAAACATGGCGTTCATTAACTTTGTCATAACAGTATTTGAAATGTATATAAGAATACTTTATGTATTTTCTTATACCGTATCCATCACCATTCCAATCATTAACGATTTCACTGAATGTTTTAATGCCACCGTTATCTTTGAACGGCATCATAAACGGTATTGTCCTACCGTACCCAGCGTGATTAAACTCGACTTTCAAATAAATATCTGAAGGTGTAATTCCTAAATCGTTATCTTTCCATAAATAAAGGTAAAATCCTTCTGACGAAGCAAGTGAACTATATTTGTCCTTAACTACAAACTGAGAACTCAAACGATAATCTTCTATACTATCAGTACTATTGGAATAAACTTCCCTGTCTGTTCTAATGCCCGATAACCCAAGTTTTGTTTCTTCTTCACCAGGTACTAAACGTGAATAATAGAACTTGTTTTTATCTGCAGGTTTAAGGAAATTTCTTGTGAATTTACCAAAAAGACTACCAGAATCCATAAAAATGGTTGAATAATTCAACAGGTTTTGGTCTGACTGTCTCGGAGAATCATAAAACGAAAGCCTTAGAAACGACTTTTTGAGAACATTTTTCTGAAACTTAACATCATTATTTGTGAAATTAAGATAAGTCAGCAGGTCTGATTGTTTGCTTTTCTCTTTATCATTTTCATAATAACCAAAAAAGCCGTATTTTTTATTGTTTGAAGGATTCATCAGTTTCAATGTGTTCCCATCAAGGTATGTTCCATTCCAAAAACTTTCAGGCTCTGCAACCCATCCGTCACCCCTGTGTTCACGGAAATGAAGATTAAACCTTATTTCTTTTATGTCCTTATATGTCATTCCGTCAATAACAACGGGATGATATACATCCTTTTCCATTTCAACATAATCATTTATGGCTTTCTTTGTTTCAACATCCACAAAATTCTCTTTAACGTTATACTCATGATACATGTCAGTGCTGAATGCCTTGGACATCGGAATACTGATGGATGTCAAATGCTTCTTTAAATAAAGCGCAACGTTTGTATCGTCAGATGTTGTTGGTTCATATTCATTTTCGTCTGTTGATTTTGGTGGCGGCGGAAAAACTATGTCACGTCTTCTTATTTTTGCTTCATCAATACGTGCAATAAAATAATCAACGTTCTCAGTGACTTCAAAATCAAGCGGCTCTAATTCAGTACCTTCAACAGGCTCTATATATTTTGTCAACGGATAAAGATTCTCATTTTTAAAGAAATAATACACAGCATCTGTCGTTACATTCTGCAAAAATCTTAAACCGTATCCATTAACTATTTCTCCGTCAGTTAATGTGTATGTTATATTGTCACAATCTATTTCAATTTCTGGTGGATAAGTATCAGTTTCCTTAAAATAATGAAGGTTTGCAAACCATACATAAAGATAATTGGTTTCAACAGTTTCACCATTTGGATATATATACGTGTATGGCACATAACATTCCCTTTCATTGACACTCATCAAATCATAGGCTTCTTGGTCTACAAATTCTTCCATATATGGAGAAAAAATCTTATGCGTTGAATCTGGTGTTTCTCCATAATCAGCATACGGGTCTATTGTTTCTATCACATTCCCATCTTCATCAATTTTGTATTCGTTTCCGCCATAACGTTCCCATATTGATACATATTCATTTCCATTTTTATAACAATCAACATAGGCATCCTGTTCAAAACTGTTTCTTTCACCTAAACTATCCCAAACAGATTTGGCGATTACTTTATTATCACCAATTGGACTATTGATGTTTGAAGCATCTCTGAATGAATACATATAAATGGTATAATTAGCCTTTTCTTCATCAGTAAGGCTTTCATATTCAACTGAATCAATAATTTTATCCTCATACGTTACCACAACCTCGTTTGATAGGTATGTTCCTTTTAATTCGCAATACTTATCAGTCACAAGGGTAAAAAATCTCTCATCAGTGTCAACGCCCTCAACCTTGTATTCTCTGAACTTGTTTTTTGTGATTATGTTATTGAACCCGTCCATTGTTGGTTCGTTATATACAGCCACAACATAGTCATTTTCTTTAATATCTATGTCGTTGTCATAAAAACAAGTTACCAAGCATTTCGTTTCATCAATATAGTCTATATCTTCAACACTAAATGACGTGTAATGTATTCTTAGTTGGTCTGAGAATATGTTATTCCTATTTATCTGATACTTTAACATACAGGAATGATTTTATCTTTATATTCATAATTTGAACGCTTTTGTATCTTTCCAAAAACATCATTCGGAAATGTGTCTTTTGCATATAACCCGTTTGACCCGTCAGGGTCTTGTCGTTTCAAGAAGAAGTCAATGGTTTTTGAAACATAAAACGCATTGTTTGTGTATGGATATTCTGGTGTTGATGCATTTGAATCACCTATTTCCAAAACATTTCTCCACACATAACTATTATTATCCAACTTTACGGCATAGTCGGGTATCTCATTATTCTTTTTGCGTAATACAAATAACTTGTCGCGCAAATATTCGGTAACAGACAGCCATGTTAACGGTTCCAAATATTTAACTGATGACAGTGATTTAAAATAGACCCATTCATTTCTTTTTTCTGATGCAGGAAGTGATGGCAGCATTACAAATGTTGTAGCATTATTCACATCGCTGCACACAAACTCATATTCCACACCATTTATATCATCACACAGCAACACTTTGTCACCACTACACAACTTGTGTGGCGAAGTTGTTTTAACACGTAAGAATATTTTACCCGATTGTATTGGGGTAACTTCCTTTATGTTTATACCATAATGTGAACCTTGTATTATTTCGCCAAAATCATGTAAACTAATCTTATAGTGTGCCTTGTGATAGTATCCTTCGCTTCTTTTTTGTGAAATAATTGAAGGGTCTGTGGAAACAACACTAACACTAAAAGTATCAGCATCTTTGTCATTGACAATATCATAATCGTCTTCACCCATCTCATGATATATAAAAGGCATTTCGTTGCAACTCATCATAATTGGGTAATCTCTTTGGTGTGTGTTAAACCTGTAATTGACTTCAGATAAAACATACTCCTTATATTCAGTTGGCGAAAACTCAACAACATCCCCCATGAAATATTCATTATCCCGACTAACATAAATTGGGTTTCCGTTATAATCATGCTCAAGTGCCCTAACATATTCATTTTCAGAATTGCATAAAAGCCTTATATCCGACTCATATGCACGTTCTTGTAAAATGTTCTGATTGTCATTTTTAAGACTTGAAATCTCAATTCCGCTAACAACGTTAGTAAAGCAGCATGATTGTTCAACATCAATTAGTTTGCTTTCATTTAACTTATCAGAACCATACCAAATATCTGTACCGACGTTTTTCTTAATGATGGTTACATATATCTCAGATAACGGCCTTCCAAGATTATCCTTAAGATAGGATAAATCTATCGTATCAGTATATGTCAATTGTGTTGAATCATCAGAATAAATGGTTGTTGCAAAACCAAGTTTATACCATTCATTATCAAAATGATAGACCGCATTATTTTCATTAAGATACAAATCAAAGTTTTCTTTTGTATCCAAATCTGAGGGCAATACATCACGTTTCCTTTTCTTTAAATTAGGTATTTTTTTAAATCTTCTAAAATAATATTTTGATTTCTTGCCATTTATGATACGGCAAAAGCGGAAAATGAACAACGTTCTCAGTGAAACATCCTTCACAACATCATAAGCAAGAAAATGAGCGGTTGCTTCGTCAAACTTTTGCACCTTATCTCTATATAATACGTCACAGATTTCATTTATGCTGACACTTTCATTTTCCAATACAAGGTCTTTAATTTTGGTTATGTCGCTGATATCATAGTATTTTTCTTCGTTCTCTTTATTATAATCAAATATAAGTTCGTTAATAAATGCCCCAATAAAGCTATCAAAATCACCCTCTGTTGTGCTTATCTTGGCTTCAAAAATTTCCTCAGAAGACAAATAAAAGATGTAATCGGTGTTATTTCCGTTATTGTCGCCAACATGCTCAATTCTAAACAGATTGTCGAACATCAGATATGATATACCGTTTTTAGGCTGTTCCCTTCTATGTATGTTTATCAGCCTATACATGACCTGTTTTTCTTCATTTAAGGAATTGTACTCCGACTCTGTAAGTTTTTCTGATGTATTACAATGAATGTACCTATAATAATTGTTGCGTTCACTGCTATCAAGCACGTCATAATCCTCTTGCGTAATCATTAAACTTTCGTCAGATTTATCTATTGCAACATAAACAATTTCATTGGTTCTTACTTTCATGCCCGCATATAAAATGATGTTATCGTTTCGTTTTAGATTGTGTTTGACATATGTACGGAACACCAAAATATCTTCACCTATTGTATTTGTTGAGAAACTAACATTCATGACCTTAAGTCCGTTCTGTCCCAAACCTACAATATCATTGTCATAATAGTTTTCATACGGATATGTTAGTACAACGTCCCAATTGTATTCCAACCTGTTAAAAAACTTGTTGTAAGAAGGATTGAACGAGAACAATTCTCGCCCAGGGTACATGTCGACAAATTCACATGTCTCCCTGTTGTTTAACACTCTTTCCACATCATTGCTATTGGTTATCAAATTTGAATGGTTGATAAAACCAAACCATCCGTTCTCCTCATACAGGTTTGAGTTCACGCTTTCTTCAAATTCAAAAATATCGTTCTCTGAATACATGTGCATATCAACCAAAACAGGTCTGTTCTCTAAACTTCTATACCTTTTATACATCTGCTTGACCTCGCCATTTGGATTTCTGACTACATCGGATAATGTGTTATATATCTTATCGTATCGGCTTCCTGATTTTGGCGTCACAACTTTAAACGACTTATTTCGCATAATATGATTATCAAAAATATCATAACCAGGAAAATAAATATAGCCGCTTTTTTCTTCATCAGACAATGGTCTTGAATACTCAGTATCCGCTATCATTTGAATGCGTTTTGGTGTCAAAATGCCATCAATGTCATCAATCCCATAAACAGTGGCCTCATTCGTAAAAACGTGCTCACAATTAATTTTTCCGTTTTCATCATAGGAATACTTAGCCATTTCCGTAAATGGGTTGAATAGGACATTGCTGCAAAACGGGTTTATAGTCAAAATAAGTCTATATCTGTTACATTCAGACCTCTCTTTCTGAAACTGCTCATATTGGTCTATCGTTTTCTTGATGTCGTTAAAATGGAACTTTTTGGACGTGTTCTTCATTTCCACATCCAAAAAATTCTCCTTGTCAACAGAATTGACAGAATCAGTGTATTTTAACCTAATCTTATAGTCATCCATGATAAACTATTCTTTACTGATAAATAGTAATTTCGTGATTTTAAACATTAACATCAACATTTGTTTTATTTTCTGATTGTGCATAGAAATTGTAATCGTGATTTACATACAAATTCTTTATCGCTGACGTATGATACCTTGTATTGTTATCGTCAACCCAATAGCCATTAAAAGATTTATCTGCAGGCATATAATTGTTCACTTCATTATAGGTGGGTACGTCGTTATCTCCATAATAATTGCCACATGTAATTTCTACGGTCTTGATAAGCGAACCTGATGTATTAGCATAGAATTTAACAACACATTTGGTTTCATCTATCTTCTCCCATTGTGCAACAAAAGTGGTATTCTCCATAATGCGTTCAGAAATGTTTCCGCTCCATCCAGTAAACCTATACCCCGTAACTTCATTTGGTACGGGTATTTGGTTACTATTTAAAACGGTTCTTATTTCAACGGTAATCTCTTCATCCGATTGCGTGGACTGTTCTCCGAAATCAAACGTTACCTTAGCGGATAAACGTGCATAGAAAACAAGTTCACTATTGCTGTTAAGCATGCTGACAGCAACAGGTGTAGTGCTAATCCAATTGTTATCGCAAGTCTGTGAAGTTAAAGTCCAGTCATTAACCCTCCACGGTTCTGCTTCATTTTCCATGAACTGTAAACCGTTTGTTGTTTCAGCAACCTTATTCTTTATTTCCTGTGTGCTAGGTATAGTTCCACTAAAGCGTGTGTCTTCCTCTACCCTCTGTGAATTTATTATTTGCTCATTTTTTGCAGTATGAAACCTTACTTTATAGATGTTTACTATTACGGCTGCAAACGCCATACTCTGTTTTATCCCTTCTGTTGAAAACCTTGTATTTGGCCACACTTCATTATTGTCTATTCTCTTCCACGAATCCTTAAATCTTAATCTGTCTGGGTTGCTAACAACAACTTCTGGTGGTGTTACTTTTCCATTATATTCAACAAGAACTGCTGTTATCGGCATGTCTTCAGAATAAAATGAAACACTTAAGGTATCTATTACCCATTGTGCAGTAAATGTTTCATCAGACGTTACCACATATTTTGTACCAGGTTGATATAAATCACCATTGTTTAACCAACCATTTAACTGATGGTGTTCAAATGTTATTGAAGGCATTTCTATTTCATCACCATGGTCGGGATGTATTATATCCACAACTCCTGTGCCGTCATTATGGACAAAATTAACATCATAATTGTATTTCGTGACTAACGCATAGAAATTATTGGTTTTGCGTTCCAATACCTTTCCAACATAAGGATAACCTGTTACTGTATTTGTTTTCCATGAATTATCTTCCCAGTTGTACATCTCTGTATCATCGGTTGAATTTACAATCACATCTCTGACAGGAATATCGTTTGCTGTCAATGTGTAGGGCAGAATAACATTTTGCTTATTATAACTTTGGTCCGATATATTCCACGTTATTCTATCTCCCGTATCCTCATTCTCATATATAACGTAGAACGTAATTGAGCCTGTTTCAGGCGTAATATCCTCTTCCCACTGTGCATTAAATACAGTATTCGAATATATTGGCGAATTTACATTTGGAGACCAACCCGTGAATATGAAATCCTCAACAGAACTTGTCCACGATGAATCGGGTTCAGTGGCATACCCACCGTATTCAATGTTCTGTTGTATTTCATCAGGTTTATCAGACATGTTCCACTTGAATGTGGCGGTATATGTATTCACCCTGACAACAGCATAAAACGTACTGTCTTGCGTTATTTGACAATTTAAAGGATTAACGTCATTTTCCCATGTTGTTACGCTTGTACCACCATTAGTGAAAGAATACTTACTACCAATGGTTATACCCTCATTCGCTTTTGCTATAATATCATCAGCAGAAGGTATATCTTCGTTTATTATGACATATTCATCATAAGCACTCCTATCTATTGTTCTGACTTCTCTGTCTAACGTTCCCATAACAATTAATCCTTAACCTTAAATGTAATTTCATAAACATGTTTCCAAACAGCCTTGAATGTTGTGGAAGTTCTTATTGGCATATTATTAACGTCACTGTCTTGAATAATAACTTCTGTTGGGTCAGTGTCAATAATCCATCCCCCCCATTCATATCCATTAATCACGGGTTTTGTTTGTGGTGCTGTTGCGCTTTCTTCATATCTTACTGATTGATGTGGCGGGTCTACTATAACTTGTCCACCAATATCAGTAGTAATTCCGTCTGGCAAGTTCCAAATGAAAGCAACGTTGAAATATATGTCATCCAAAACGGTAAAATACGAACATTGATGCGTTATCATATTGTTCTCGAACCAAGAATAACCGATAGGCACAGAAGAAGCGTCAGGCATATCAGCATTAAACTCTCCCCGTTTCCATTGACCGTTGAATTCTTTACCTTCGGGAAAATTGTCAATATTCATAATCTCTCCGTAGTTGCCATCACTTCCAGGAATATCGTTCATATTAAGTTTATACGGAGAAATGTTTCTTGCACTAGAAAGTTTTGGGTCACTAATGCTCATATAAACTTCGTTACCGTCCACGTTGGTTAACACCTTAAAATCGACATAATATCCAAGTTTAGCGGTAAATACCGTATCTTCTGTTATTGATATTTCGGTTTGCCTATCGTTCCTGTCCACGAAAATATAAGTGTTTGGGTTTACATTATTAACCCACACATGGTCAAATTCTTCATCGTCATCGTGACTCATATGGGAGTACACATCCATATAGCCGGGGAAAAACTCTGACATAATCTTGTTACCGGGATTAACAGTCCTTTCATCGATAATAACTTCATATGGAGGACCGGATGTTCCATCTTCCGGATTTTTACTCGTCAACACCTTAAATGTTACATTCACACCCTGAATCTCGTCAAACAAGGCAGTAAATACTGTACTTGACGTAATCTGAATTCCTTCACTTGGGTAATTGTTTGTATCTATGATAGTCCCCTCGCTATCGCCAGATACTACCATCATCCATCTTTCATTAAACTGCTTACCCTCAGGCGATAATGCAGGATACTGTTCTTTTGTCGGGAATTGCGACAACTGGAGATAACTGTTCACCTCAACGTTAACGCTCTTCAAACTGTCTCCAAGTTCGGTGTTGAAGTCAACTCTTACACGTTCCCTTCCCCATTCAGCAGTTACGATAATCTTTTCTACATTTTGTCCGTCAACCCAATAAATTTCAGTTTCGTCTTGTATGTTCTGATGGCTTCCTGTTACATACTGACCGTTAATAACAAAACCCGTGACGAACCATCCACTGAACGTGTATCCGTTTCTTCCAACCGATGGCGGATTGTACAATGCTCCGTAACATATTCCGGTGTCATTTCTAACAATGTCATTCTCAACGTCTCCATCTCCGTCTTTATCGTAGCCCCATCTCCACTCAATATCGACCTTTTTGTTACAATCAATATTATAACCGTTATAGAAGATAACTCTTATCTTATTTTCTCCGAATTTAGACACAACCAACGCATTTGCATCCCCGCTAGACTCTGTGACCATCGGATACTTAACGATATAGGCAAGTTTAACATCACGAATAAACTCACAGGTGTCATCCACGTTCACCCAATCAAGATAATTGCATGACCATCTATCGTCTTCAACACCAAGAACTTGTTCGACAGAAAGTTTACTATCTTCTTCAAACTTCTTATAACCAAAATTGTAAATATACGTATCACCTATCTGGTATAAGGTAATACCTGTGGTCACTTGCGTTCTGTTATACGTACCGTCGAATGCCTCGTGTTTCCAAATGAACTCTCCCATATGTATCGAATTGCCGCTACCAAGGTCTGCATTGTTTTCGAATATAATTTCAGCCGGGCACAATTCCGCACAATGTGCGTGGAATGTTGTTTCACCATCAATTATATACCCGTCTTTCAGATTAACTGGGTGGTCTTCGTCTTCAACCCACCAATATGTGATGCGTTTTCCGTAGACTTGCGTCTCAGGCATATCATCTTTCTTTAAAACCGTTCCCTTTCTTACATTGCTTTCTGTCATTATTTCACTTCCGTCACAATCTACCCACGTTACAGTTGTGAAGTCACATCCCCATAACGCATAATATATAATACTTTCTTCTGGTTTGCCCTCAATTGTTATAGGAGCGTTCTGTACAGGTGTCATACTCTCGAATGAGTCTGCCCATCCACTGCACTGACCACATCCATCCCTTACAAGCGTTCCGACATCATACGGGTTGTATGTTTCACCAGCGCTGAACACTCTTGTAAAGGTTTCATCACTTCCGTATAGGCAATTATCAGTACCTGATGCACAGTCACAATCTGAACCGATGTAGTCACTGCAATTGTTTGCATTGTTCCACACACCGCCATTAGTCACCCATGTTACAGTAACCCATGCCTTTTCCTCTATTCCAAAGCAACTCTTGATTTCGTCCTTGTTCCATTCCGCAATGTGTTTCAAACCTGTTGCGTCAGTAACCTCTACAACTGTGTTCTTCTTCAGTTTCTTGGTCACTTTCTTCATTTTTTTCAATGTGTCGAACTCATCATCATTGACATCAAATAAAACGTAACCTTCTGGGTTATCGACATAAGACGTATGGGTGTAAGAACCTGTTAAAGTGCTTACGTCATTAATCTTGCTCTCAAACGAAACCTTATATGGGAAATTATAGAAATAATACAATATCTTGTTGATGTTTCCACTGTCCATATGGTCATAAATGTTGGAAACATCAAATGTCATCTTTCCACTTTCGGTATATTCGTATCCGTTGAAATTACCGTATTCGTCACTTGTTTCAACAACCGAATAAAGTTTTCCGTAAATCAGTTTAACACAAACATAGCGATAATCATATACAGGAGATATTGTACGTGTGTTGTCAGACGTAATTGCAACGGCATATACGGTTGGATAACTCTTGTTTCTTATGTAGAAGTCACCCGTCGTACTCCATCCGTCTGCATCATATTCGTCACCACTCTGTTCATCGTCAAACGTTGAACGTAATGCCTCAGTGGTTCGTACATTTCCTATTGTCGCTATGTAGTCATTCTTTGTTCCACTCTTTTTATTTATGCTAACCTTATTGTAAACGGTATAAAGGTATTGCGGGTCTGCATTGGTGAATACCTTATTCTTGTCGCTTGAATAATTGCCAACGCAGCCAACGTCCATCAAGAACATGCGTGAGAAGTACCTTTTCTTGCCAGAACTTAGTGAATTGTATGTTTCCTCGT
>Ga0247611_10010392_pt1 | contig 10947 bp, 4 predicted proteins | sample 177DNAGHGhighgp2_FD_192422 | JGI IMG/M metagenome (GOLD analysis project Ga0247611, IMG submission 192422) | Sheep rumen microbial communities from Palmerston North, Manawatu-Wanganui, New Zealand - 1770 DNA GHGhigh gp2 | ecosystem: Host-associated > Mammals > Digestive system > Stomach > Rumen ... | reverse complement strand
CGGGACTGGAGCCGCAGACCAAGGTGAGCGGATACGTAGGCATATACGACAACTACAAGAATTATAAGTACACGGGCGCGCGTCTGCCGCTCTACTACGGTGCGGAGGCATCGCACTCAAGACGAGTAGGCGACTTTGATATCTCGGCTGCCATCAGCGGATTTAAGGACGAGGGCTACCGCGAGCAGAGCTTCAACGACCGCGTACGCCTGGGTGGCAACCTGACGTATCACGCTCCGATGGAGGACGGCAAGTACCTGAACGTAGGAGCGAACTTGAACTACGTAGCCAACCAATATGGCGACTTCTTCATCTGGCGCAGCCCGAAGGAGCCGATCCGTACCTCGCCGCTGAGCAACATGGGACGAAAAGAGCATAACTTCAACATCGACCCCTTCCTGAACTACGACGACACGGAGCGCGGCATCTCGCACAAAGTGCGTGCACGATTCTACATGACATCGGACAACCTGGTGAAACCGAGCCAGACGATGAGTACGGAGGACCTGCTGAAATGGGGCGTGAGCAGCTTTGACCTGGACAAGGTGAAGGGCTACTACGACACGTACCAAGCCTACGTGGACGGCGGCAAGACGACGGAAGATGCGCTAATACTGACCTTCCAGGACGTAGCGATACCGGTGATGAACGAAGACTGGCTTGGCGCCGTGAAAGAAGGCGTGAACCTGGTGCAGAACGGGCTGGGCTACACCGGCACGATAGCCGAACTGCAGGACGCTGCGGCCTATGCGCTGAACCTGCTGGCCTCGAACGAGCCGACCCGTCCGGAGCTGACCTTCAACGGCTACGTGGACTATCAGTTTGCCAAATCATGGGACTGCGGCGTGCGGCTGACTACCGGCGTGAACTGGAACCACCTGACCAACACGGCCAACGTGACGGGTACGCACCAGACCGACAACGTAGCGGCCTACCTGCAGTATGACCACCGCATTGCCGACCGCCTCTCGCTGAGCGCCGGCGTACGACTGGAGTACTACCGCATGGATACCAGCTATGCGGAGGCCAACATACAGATCGGCAAATGGCTGTGCCCGGTAAGACCCGTGCTAAGAGCCGGACTGAACTGGGAGATATACAAGGCCGGATTCCTGCGTGCCAGCTTCGGACAGGGCTACCGCAACCCCTCGATCACCGAGAAATTTGCCCGCAAAGACATAGGCGGCATCGGCGTATATCCGAATCATAATATCCGTCCGGAGCGCGGATTCAATGCCGAACTGGGCTATAAACAACTGTATAAGTTCGGACCGGTGAGCGGCGTGCTGGACGTAGCCGGATTCTACACGGAGTATCACGACATGATAGAATATCAGTTCGGACTGTTCCGCAACTCGGACTTCACGATGATCAACTCGATGGACGACGCGATAGCCGAGGCCAAACTGATGATCGACAACCTGAAGCAGACGAAATCGCTGAGCGACGCCGGTATAGGAATAGGTGCGCAGTTCGTGAACGTAGGTCACGCCCGTATATACGGCGTGGAGGTGAGCACGCAAGGTAAAGTGGATATCAAGAAGAATATGGGCCTGCAGTACGCCATCGGCTACACCTTCATCGAGCCCGAGGACCTGGACAACGAGAACCGCATCGCGCTGGAGAAGACCTACACCGACCCGCTGCAGATGAAGAACAAGTCGAACGACTCGAAGTACCTGAAATATAGAAACAAACACTCGTTCAAGGCATCGATTGACTACAACTACAAGTGGTTCTCGATCGGTACGAACCTGTCGTATAGGAGCAAGATACTGGCCGTGGACTACCTGATGGTGGACGAACGGGAGAAAGCGGAGAAAGACCTGATGGACTATGCACGCCTCTTCATCTTCGGCTACGAGGACGGCGAGTCGCTACAGACATACTGGGAGAAGCACAATACGGGCGTCTTCACGATGGACCTGCGTGCGTCGGCCCGCATCAAAGAGAAAGTGGAAATACAGCTGATGATCAACAACCTGCTGAACACCGAGCATAGCTTCCGCCCGATGGCGTTGGCCGCTCCGCGAACGTTTGTATGTAGGCTGAATCTTACGTTGTAAGGTGAAAGGTGAAAAGTGAAAGGAAAAAGGTGCCTCCGGGCACTCCGATATAATGTAGATAACACTCATGAAAACGAATAAATTTTCAATTTTCAATTTTAAATTTTTAATTCCGTTCTTCGCGCTTTGGGCGATGAACGTGCAGGCAGTGACGGTAGAGCAGGTGGCAGGAACGTATCAGGGTACGCTGAGTATTGACGACGAGCCGTATCCGAATGAGAAGATCTATATCCTGCCGGGTACGGAGGCAGGTCGCATCACGTTTGTGCTGCCCGACTTCAGATACAACGGTGCGCCGCTGGGCGACATCGTGCTGGTGAACGTCGGGATGAACAATAGCGGCGAGCTGACGATCGACGAGACATCGCTCTACATCAAGGCTATCCGGGCACGCGCCACGATCAGTTCGACGGGTTCGACTCTGTCGGTGACATCGGCCCAGATAGGACTGGAAATCGGGGTAGCGGCTGTGCCGATGCCCATCCCCGTAACGTTCTCGGGACAAAAACAGACGAGCGCCAACTACGCCATCACGAACGGCGGCTTTGAGGGCGCATGGACGAGCCACGAACCGCAAGGCTGGCACTCGTTCGGCACGGCTACGGGCGACTATGCCTCGTTCGTGACCGGCAATACGGGTCAGTTTCAGCAATCGAGCGACACGCGTCCCGGATCCACGGGCTCGCACAGCGCGTTGCTGCAATCGAAGACGGTGCTGGGCGTGAGCGCCAACGGCAACTGCACCAACGGCCGCATCAATGCCGGCTCGATGAGTGCGACAGACGCCAGCGGCAACTACAGCTTCTCCGACCCCGGTAGCAGCTATACCACGCCGTTTGTAGGTCAACCGGACTCGCTCGTGTTCTGGGCCAAGTACCTGCCCGGAGGAGGCAGCATAGAGGACGCCTCGAACCAGGCGAGTGCGCATGCCGTACTGACCACCAACGCAAGATACCAGGATCCGGAGTCGAGCGACTACTCGACCGTGAAGATCGGCGAGGCTACCGCACGCTTCTCGGCCACGACAGAACTGGGATGGCGACGCGTATCGGTGCCCTTCTCGTACACGTCGGTTGACCCCAAGCAGATGGCGTATATGCTGATCACCTTCTCCACGAACAAGACGCCCGGCGGCGGCAACTCGACCAAGAAGAGTCCGGACAACCTCTACATAGACGATGCGGAGATGGTGTATAACTACGGACTGAAGAGCCTGACGCTGGACGGCCAGGCAGTGAGCTTCACGCAAGGCGTAGCGACCCTCTCGCAGACCTATAGCGACAGCGAATATAGCGCCGTGGTGACCACCGACGGCCGTGCGGCCAAGTCGTTTATCGGCTATGACGCTGAGACCTACAGCATGTATGTATATGTAGTGGCCGACAACTACTCGCAGTCGGGCGACTACACGGTATATCGCGTGCAGATGACGGTGCCGGAGGTGCCGGTAACGGATACGTACTACAGCTACGAAGCCACGACCTGCGACAACGCAGCCTACTCGGACGAACTGTTCCAGGAACTGACCGAGGCCGGTACGTACGTAGATACCATACCGAACATGCAGGGCGGCGACTCGATCGTGACGCTCACGCTGAGCGTGCTGCCCACCTACCGCATGGAGGAGACGCTCTACCGCACCGAGATAGACACTATCTGGCGCGGACAGACTATCAGTGGACTGGCGCAACAGGCAGAGCCGTATCTATACTACGACGTGTTGGAGGCCGCGAACGGTTGCGACTCGACCTACGTGCTGCGGCTCTATATATCGGATATACCCGTGACGTACGGCGTGTATGAGGCGCAGATGTGCGAAGGCGAAAGCGTGACGTACGAAGGCGTGACCTATAGCGAAGCCTACGAGGGCGACATACATGTAGCAAAGAAGAATCAGTACGGCGGCGACTCGATCGTACACCTCACGGTGACCGTGCTGCCGAACTACACGATAGATGAATATAAGACCATCCACGAGGGCGCACAGGAGAGCTGGGAAGGATGGAACCTAAGCACTATGCCGGTGGGCGAGATGACCCTGGACGCATGGTACTACACGGAGCAGGACTGCGACTCGACGCTGATCCTACACCTGACGGTGCTGCCCAAGCAGCTGGAAACCGGCGTAGGAGATGTACAAAGTACGAATGTACAATGTACAAAGGTCGTAATAGATGGACAGATGTATATTCGACGTGGTGAGGAACTTTTCGATCCAATAGGCCGAAAAATACGAAAATGAGAAAATATGAAAATGTGAAAATACAAAATATAAAAATTTGAAAATATGAAGAAAGTATTTTTTACACTGATGGCCGGCTTGATGATGTCGGCACAGATGATGGCCGTAACGGCTAAGGACGTATGCGGCAAGTTTGACGGTCAGCTATGGATCGATTGGGACGAGTATCCCAGCCGCTCGGTGTACCTGCTGCCGGGTGCAACAGACAACACGCTGACCTTCGTATTGCCGGACTTCATGTTCGGCGCCGGTAAACTGGGTAACATCGTGCTGCCCAATATCACGATGGACGAGAACGGCAAGTTGACGCTGGAGGAGACCTCGCTCTACCTGGACTCGATCAAGCTGCGTGCAACGATCAAGATGCTCAATAACTACGAGGACGAAGGCGAGACATACAACTCGCTGGTATCAGCTACAGAGGCACAGGTGACGCTGGAGATCAAGGCGCCGACGCTGCCCCTGCCGATCATCGTAGTATTTGAGGGAACGGCTGCACGCGAGAACAACTACCAGTTGCCGAACGGCGGCTTTGAGGGTGCATGGACCAACAACGAGCCGGAAGGCTGGCACTCGTTCGGTAGCGCTACGGGCGATTTCGCCAGTTTTGTAATCAGCAACACGATGCAGTTCCAGCAGGCCGCAGAGGTGCGTCCGGGTTCGAAGGGCGCGCAGAGTGCCGTGCTCTCGACCAAGACAGTAGTGGGGGGCGTAAGTGCGAACGGCAACTGCACCAACGGCCGAATCAATGCCGGTTCGATGGAAGCTACCGACGCTACGGGCAACTACAGCTTCTCCGACCCGACGAACGAGGGCTTTAACACGCCGTTCAACGGTCGTCCGGACTCGCTCGTATTCTGGGCTAAATATGTGCCGGCCGACAAGAACCCGGCTAACGAGGTGAACCGCGCCAGCCTGAATGCCGTGATCACGACGAATGCGCGCTACCAGGATCCGGAAGTGGATACCGTTGATTACTCGGCTGTGAAAATCGGTCAAGCATCGGTAAAATACGCAGCTACGGCTGATATGGGCTGGCAGCGACTGGCAGTGCCCTTCGCTTATACCGAACTGACGGACGATCCGGCATACATCCTGGCTACGTTCTCGACCAACGCCGTACCGGGTGGCGGAACGGCTACCAAGCAGTCGGCTGACTCGGTATTTATCGACGATGTAGAACTGGTATATAACAAGCAGCTCAGTAGCTTCACCGTGAACGGCGAGCCGATGGCGTTTGCGAACCGCGTAGCGACAATAGAAGGCAACTACTGCGACAGCTGCGCTCAGTATGGTGCGGAAGCTAACGGTCAGTCGGCACAGACCTTCATCGGCTTTGATGCCGTACATAAGTGCATCCAGGTATATGTGGTAGCCGACGACTATGCACAGACGGGTGACTACCGCCTCTACCGCGTAGAGTTCGCAAACAGCCAGGCAGGTGACCTGAATCCGCTGAACCAAGCCGTAGATGAAGTACTAAGTGAGCAAGTACAAAGTACCAAGGTGCTGCGCAACGGACGTTTGTATATCCGCCGCCAGGACGGCGTACTTTTCGACCTAACGGGACGAAAAGTAAATTAAAAATTAAAAATTAGTCGAAATTATGAAACGGCTAAATATTTTGCTTATACTCATGGTAGCGGCTCTGGGATTGCAGGCTCAGACGTACAAGAACGGCGTATGGTATGCGCTGTACGACGACGCGGAGCATACGATGAATACCCAGGGCGACTATGAGACAAGCGTGTTTGCCCCCACGGCAGGCACGCTGAATATGCAGTGGAAGTACGAGTGGCTGGACTGGTTAGGCGTAGCCCGCAAGATAGACACCAAGGTGCTGGAGTCCGCCAACAGCGGCAGCAACACGCGTGAGGTAGGGGCGCTGCAGGAGAACACGGACAAGAACAGCAACACGACGGAACACTTTAGCGTGAGCCGTGATATCAACTGGATCAAGTACAACCGTTCGGGGCTGCCGACCCACAAAGTGATCATCTATCACCAGGACATCCGTCTGGCCCAGCATATCCTGCTGGCGCAGGGCGAGTACGGTACGACGACCCTGACCAAGGACTACGGCGTGGTGAACCTGATTGACACGGCGGCTTACAAGGTGCAACTCCGTTCGTTCCTGACAGCCGGCGACGTCACGATCACCAGTTCGGAACCCGAGATCTTCCACCTCGGCACCGCCGACAACACGGCCGCACTCCAATATGCCGTAGGCGCTAACGCTTGCGCTTCGAAGAACGGCACGGCCGCGCAGGCCGGCGGCGCTACGCTGGGCAAGATCGGTAACTATGCCTTTACCGTGTATTTCACCCCGAAAGAGGTGCGTACGTATGCGGCGGTGATCACCATCACGGACGGTACGTCGACGGCCAAGGTGACCGTGACCGGCGAGGGCTATAAAGCCCCGACGACCGAGTATGCGTATGAGGCAGAGGTATGTGCGGGCAACAGCTATGCAGACGAGCGCTTCGGCGAACTGACCGAGGCTGGAACGTACGTAGATACCCTCCTGAACGTAGCCGGCGGCGACTCAATCGTGACGCTCACGCTGCAGGTACATCCTGTGTATGCACAGGAGGACTCGCTCGTGATCCGCATTGGCGCCGAGGAGAGTTGGCAAGGCCAGGATCTGAGCCTGCTGCCCGAGGGCGATACCACGCTCGTAGCGGCCTACCAGACCATCCACGGTTGCGACTCTACGTACACGTTGCGCCTGACCGTTCTGCCGCGTCCGACCACCTACGGCACAGATACGCTCTATACCTGCTCGGGCGAGAGCGTAACGTATGAAGGCAAGAGCTATCGTCGTCCCACGCAGGAAGACGTGCTGCTCAACGAGAAGAACCAGTTCGGCGGCGACTCGATCGTGAGCCTGACGGTGATGGTATATCCCAAGATGAAGCTGCAGACCGAGAAGACTATCTACGTAGGCGCTGAGGAGAACTGGCAGGGCTATGACCTGAGCCGGATGGCTATCGGCGATACGACGCTCACGGCCCAGTACCAGACTATCCACGGTTGCGACTCGATCTATATCCTGCGCCTGACCGTGCTGGAGCGTCCGACCACCTACGGACAGGACACGCTGCACCTCTGCCAAGGCGATAGCGCCGAGTATACCGGCCGCGTATATGCGGAGAGCATGACCGACTCGATCCTGCTGGAGGAGAAAAATCGGCTGGGCGGCGACTCGATCCTGGTGCTGGAGGTAATAGCCCACGAGGTAATGCTCACCACCGAGGAGATGACCATCGAGGAGGGCGACAGCATTGTATGGCACGGCCAGGACCTGAGCCTGATGCCGGTGGGCGACACAACGCTGGTGGAGAACTATCAGACCGCGTTCGGTTGCGACTCGACCTACGTGCTCTATCTGACCGTGACGGAGAAACCCGTGATTGTGGATCCGCGCGAAGGAGTGGAGGATGTACAAAGCGAGGAGTTGCCTTGCAAGAAGGTGCTACGCGACGGACAACTGTATATCCGCCGTCAAGACGGCGTACTTTTTGACCTTACGGGACGGAAAGTGGAGTAAGGAGTGAACGAATGAACGAATTCGGGATATCGATATTTCGAGATATCGGGATTTTGAAAGAAAAGGTTAATAAAAGAGAGCGTTCCTTGCGGAGCGCTCTCTTTGTGTAAGCGGGATGGCTGACAGCTACTTCACTTCCGTACCGAGCATGTTGAACATGCGGCCGTCACGCTGGATGAGCACCTGGCCGTTGCGCAGGATCTTGGTCGTGGTAGTTTTGTTGCCGGAAACTTGCTCTACGGCTTCACCGGGCTGTTGTTCGCCGGCCTTAAGACCGAAGCCACCGCGTGCGTTGGCCTTACGAACGGTGTAGTTGACGCCGTCATAGACTGCGAAGCGGTCCATGAACTCGCTACCCAGGATGATGCCTGCAAACAGGCCGTCGGCTTCTACCAGGTAGATGCCGTTTGGCTCGAACTGAGCGGCGGTAGCCTCACAAACAGCCTGCGTAGCGTCTGCTGCAGCGGTAGCACTCCAGTCGCCCAGGGTGTAACTCATCGTATAAGCAGCTGCCTGGTCGGCCGTGAGCACGGTCTCGATATTTTGCGTCGCATTGTTGGACTTCTCGTCGATGAAGGTTACGACGTTGGAAGCGGGCGTAAGCACGGTACCGTCTGCCAGATGGGTATTGTACTCACCAAACTGTGGCCATGCGTTGGGGTTCATCAGTTTCTTGGTCCAACGCTGGATACCATTGTCATCGGAGAAGCTGAACTGACCGGCGCTATAGTCCACGAGCGTATTGAGGAACGCTACAGAAGGCGTGTTGTTCCATGCGCGACCGAAGGAAACCACCGGGCACTCACTCTTCACGGTACACCCCTCGAACACATAACCGCGATCGCTTGCCGGACCGTTGTTGGCCGTCAGGGCGTCGGAGCCACCACCGGCTGCTTTACGTTTCTCGCAGTAGAGCAGGTTGTTGCGGAAATAGACACTACCGTCACCGCAGATGAAATCGACCGTACCGTGGATCTCGCAGTCCTTGAAGTACTTGACAGCACCCTGGAGGTTGCTGTAGTAGGTGTCCTGGTAGGACAGCAGCTTCACGTTCTTGCATACGGTCTGGGTACCTTGATCCCAGAGGGCTACGGCGCGACCGTTGTCATTTTTGTAGTAGTCGAGCGCATTCTGGATGGTGAGATCCTGGAGGTAGGTGCCGCTGACGTTCTTGTTGATCTTGATGGTTGCGGTCTTGTCAATTGACTCGGTCTTGGCGTCCGGTGCGTTCTTGATAATTACACCATCCATCGACTGACCGATGATGGAGATATTGTTCTTGCTGATGGTGGTCAGCACGGTCTCGCCCAGGTCGTAGATGCCGTTGGGCAGGAAGATCTTATCGCCCGGCTGCGCCTGAACGATAGCCATTAGGAAGGAGGCTACATCGCCTGCGGGAACGATATAATAGCCCGTATTCTGGTCTTTCTCCAGGAAGTCGAGCACGTTGTAAACCACTACTTTGTGGATATACTGCTTAGCGGTCCAGTTGATGGTCAACCAGCCTCCGTTACCTGTATATTGTGCGGTCAGCTCGGTGCCGTCCGGGGTCTCGTTCTTTACAACGGGGTAGGTAGCCAATTCTTGCTCGCCGTCCATTACTTTCACATCACCGCTCTCCGAATACTTGCAGAGCGTCACAACCACTACGGCGTTGCCGGCTACCTGTACGTTGATCGAACCGTCGGCGTTGAAGTACCAGCCGTGCTGTGCATCGTGGAAGGCGCCGCCGCTGACCTCTACCGTCTCATGATCTTCAGGATAGAAGGTAGCGTTAGCAAAATCGTAGGTCTGTACTGAGCCTACTGTGACGCTCTCAATCGGCGTTACTTTGGCCTGGATGGTGGTGTTGCCGGTGATGGGGTCACCGATCTGGGCTTTCTTGCCGTTGGAGTAGAACCAACCGCGGAATACATCGCCTTCGTCGATAGTAGGCAGTGTACTTACTTCCGGCAGCATACCAAGGGTGGCTCCCTCATAGGTCTCCTGACGAGCGATCTCCTGACCGTTCTGATCCTTGAAGATGATCTCGCAGGGCATGATATCCGTAGCCTCTGCAAAGAAATAGGGCACGTAGGTCTGTGAGCCGAACTCAAAGGTCAGCACGCCTGCATCGCCCAGATACATGTAGGTCACATTCTGAGCAAAACTACCTGCGGTCTCTCCGCACGCAGCAACTTTGTTGCTGATCGTCGCATAGTCCACACCGTCTTTCTTGACAGTGATGTCCGAGTTGCTAAACTGGCAACCGCCGATCGTGAACTTCACCATGCCGTCCACCGGCACCGTGATGGTACCGCCCTGTACGCCATGCTGGCCGCCGTTGTATGTCGGGCAATCGACGATAACACCCTCCGGCAGACCGGCTGCCGGTTCAATAACGGTGTACGGATTATCACGCAGTTCAATCTTAAAGTCCACAAACGTGCGGGCTACGTCCTCTACGAACTGGATTTTCTGCAGCACCGTCTCGGTGTTCGCACCGCGGCAGAGGTAGATATTGTTCTGCTCGGCGGTGAGTTCGATGATTTGCGTTCCATACTCGGTCTGCTGACCCGTAGTAGCGTATTGGGTCGTACCCTTTGCCGGGGTGACACCGTCCCAGTTCCATACCTGGATGTCGGCAGCGTTGCTACCGCTACGGGGACCGAAGCTGAGTTTCAGTTTTCCGGGTACAGCCGCCTTGGTAAAGCAGCAGTAGCCCGAGCTGTTGAGTTTGATACCCTTCAGGCCGTTGTTGGTGCCTGCGGCATCGTTGACCTTGTTGTTGAAGTACAGGCCGTTGTCCGGACTACTACTGGGGGCGCCCTCCGTGTAGTCCCATAGCAGGTCGTTGGGGCCTGCCATCATGGTGAGGCTCATGAGAGCCGTCGCCAGAAAAGAAAAGACTTTCTTCATGATAATTAATGATTAATGAATAATGATTAATGATTAATGAATAATGATTAATGAATATCTTTATTTTCCATTTTCAATTGTCCATTTTCCATTTACTTTCCGTCCCAGCGGATCGAACAGTTCACCGCCTCGGCGGATGTATAGTTGTCCGTCGCGCAGGATTTTCTCGGCGTCGGTGATCACGGTCGGTG
>Ga0247611_10010390_pt1 | contig 10947 bp, 9 predicted proteins | sample 177DNAGHGhighgp2_FD_192422 | JGI IMG/M metagenome (GOLD analysis project Ga0247611, IMG submission 192422) | Sheep rumen microbial communities from Palmerston North, Manawatu-Wanganui, New Zealand - 1770 DNA GHGhigh gp2 | ecosystem: Host-associated > Mammals > Digestive system > Stomach > Rumen ... | reverse complement strand
CCGGTCGCCGCCAGTAGTATTGCTACCACCGCGCTGCCCCTCGACTTGCATGTGTTAAGCCTGTCGCTAGCGTTCATCCTGAGCCAGGATCAAACTCTTCGTTGTTGTATTATCGTTTCTATCTCTTTCAAGATATTTAATGAAAACGCAACGGCGATTGTGTCCTCTCGTCCCGGCCGGCCTTCGCGGCCCGTTAGGATTTTATGCTGTGCTGTTGTGCTACCTGTGTTTCGGAATCTTGACTCGGGGACTCGGGAGTTTCCTTCCTTGTCTCTGCACTGTCAATTTCCTCATTGCAAACATTTCAATGATCTCACGCTCCCCGGCCACAGGACCCGCCGCATTGGGCGTCAAAAAAATCGCTCACGCAATTTAGCATCTTGTGAGTCGAAAAGCGATGCAAAATTACTGCCGCACCGCAAACCGGCAAAACTTTATCGCGATTATTTTTGGAAAATAACTTCCGTTAACAAATAAAGGGCGATTTTAGGGCGATTTTACCGTTTTTGGGAGGTTTTTCAGGCATTCACCTGGACGGTGATGCCTGAATCGCGGAATCGCTGAGCGATGCGTTCCAGCTCCTCTTTGGAGACTTTTTCCAGGTTCTCGGCAGGAGTTTTGCGGTCGATACTGTAGAGCATCACCTCGCGGGGCCTGATCTGGAGATAGGCACTGAGCAGGGCATCGAGCTCGTCGTCGGTAGTGTTGTCAACGCGCTCGCCGTTGTACTCGCCGCGCACCATGATGGTCTGGACCACACACTGGCCACCAAACTGCTTGAGGTCGGCAATCACGCCCTCGGGCAAGCAGTTGGGGGAGACGGGGCGGTTGAGCACCCTGAAGGTATGGGGCATGGCGCTGTCAAGCTTGAGGATGTTGTTATCCACCTTGCGCAGGGCATCGGCCACGGCAGCCTTTCCCGCCATGGTCGAGTTGCTGAGCACCGACACCTTGGCATTGGGGAAATACTGCGTGCGCAGCCTGAGCACGTCCTCGACGACTTTTTTGAATTCGGGATGGAGCGTCGGTTCGCCGTTGCCCGAGAAGGTGATCACGTCCAGGGTCTGGCCCTGCTCCTTCATCTCCTCGAGTTTGCGCTTGAGCTGCCGCTTCACCGCTTCGCGCGAGGGGACGCCGTCCTTACCCGCGCCCTGGGCGTTGAAGCCCGCCTCGCAATACAGGCAGTCAAATGAACAGATCTTGCCGTCGTTGGGCATGAGGTTGATGCCAAGAGACATTCCCAGCCTGCGGCTGTGAATGGGACCATATATCGTTGAGTGGAATAGTACTGTTTGCATGATATTGGGTTATTTTAGTGTTGATACATTATATATAATATATAAAAAATCACATGAGATTGAGTTGCTGCAGGATGTCGGTCACATCGATGTGAGTCAACGTGCGCCGCTGCTGCAAGGCGTCGGCAAAGGCGTCCATCGCCTTGCGCACCCGCGAATTGGCAAACAAGCGCGACATCTGATTAAACGCCTCGTCAAAGATGGGCTCCACCTCGTCGCGCTCCAGCTGGCAGTAGTCGCGCCCGTCCTCATAGGCCGCATCGAACAGGTCGTCGCGCAGCCTGTCGTCGACGCGCTCGTTGTCGAGCACCATGCGGCGGCACAGCGCGTTGGCCACCGCCAGCCCCACCGTGATGCGATAGTGCCCCAGGATGTACTGCCAGGCGCCACGCGCTGACAGGCGCGGATTGCCCGCAAAATTGAACTCGGGCGTGAACTGGATGCATCCCGGTCCGTCGCCATCGAGCGTGACTGCAGTGAAAAGGTCATCGGCGTCAAAGACCGTCAGTCCCAGCGCCATGCCCGCAACACCATAGCTCTTATCGAGCTCGTCACGATATTTCATCAATCGTTTCTCTGCCATATTCTTCTTTCATGTTTCACTTGCGGCCAAAGTCAGCCGGAATCTCGCCCCACTTGGCCGTGTCCCACTTGAGGATGGCGTTGCGCCAAGTGTGGGTGTTGAGCCACCGCTCGGCCCGCCCGATGATTTCAAACAACCGCGCGTTGGCATCGGTGCGCGCCAGCTTGGTGCGGCACTGCTTTGCACGGATCCAGGCCTGGGCCGTCTGGCTGTCGCTATAGATGGCGGTGTGGTCGTTGCCCTGGTTGGTGAACAGCGCCAACGCATGCACGATGGCCAGGAACTCGCCGATGTTGTTGGTCGCGTCGGGGAAGGGCCCCTGGCGGAACAGCTCGACGCCCGTGGGCACATCCACGCCGCGGTACTCCATCACACCGGGATTGCCCGAGCAGGCCCCGTCAACGGCGATGCTGTCGCGCACGATCTCGGGGATGGCCTCATAGTTGACAAACTCGCGCGGCGCTCGCGCAATGGCCCTGAGGATGTCCATCTCGCCCGGGTCGTTGCGGAAGGCCTCGACCGCCTCCTGCTGCGACCTAAACGCCTTGTAGCGGGCGCCAGGATACCCCTTGACGCGCAACTCGCATTCGGCCCACGAGTCACAGATGCCAGGTTCGGTCCCCTGCCACACCACATACCACTTGCGCTTGTCATCAGCCATACAACAGTTGTTAAAGCGACAAAATTACATCATTTTTCTGAAATCGGCAAATCTGCTGCCATCGGCGATAATCTGAAGACAAGAAGAACAAGAAATACAAATAATTAGTTCCATAATTAGCCGACAGTCAAGCGCGCGGATGCCCAAAAACGTAGAGGCGCAAAAACTGTGCAAGTCAAAGGCCATGAAAGCAAGCTTTCAATGGCAGAGCGCAGCCGGGTTTATCCAAATCTTGCGTCTCAGGAACGCGCCAGCCCCAAAAAACGCTGCCCGCCGGAGGGTGATGATGGCGGGCAGCGTCAAGTCGTGATGAACGTCAGTTTTTTGTTGAGTTACTTTACGATAATTTTTTTGCCGTGGTGGATGTAGATGCCGGGCGTTGTCGGCAGCTGCTTGCCCATGGGCTGGCCCATCAGGTTGTAGTAGTTGCCGTCAGCCTGACGTGCCTTGTCAACAGCCAGCTCATCGACACCAGTCACGTTATTTAGATTATAACGCATACCTTTGTAAATAATCTTGCCATCCTTGATGACATGGCTCAAGCCCCAATACTCCTGGTAGTCGGCATCGGGGTCGGGCTTGCGCGTGAAGGGGGTCAGCAAGTCGCCCATGTCGCGGCTGTCAAAGCCGATGCCCTCAACAATGTATGCAAGGGTATCATTTTGCTCGTTAATGTAAGCAATGCGGTGGCATGTCACACCTTCAATCTCAATTGGCTCTACCTCAATAAAGTTGTCCTCGTTCATTATAGGTTCAATCTGTAAGGAAAGGTATTCTCCAATATTAACTATAAGAGGTTGATATAACAAATATAAAAGTTCACCTGTTCCGATTCCAGGAGTATTCATGCGATGAAACATGTTTCTATTCTCTAGCGTAACTTTGTTATAAGCCTCATTGCCAAAACAATATACTATTACCCCAAACCAGTCATCTTGAGCAAGCGCACAGATAAGGCTATCATTCTCATAGTCAATCTGTGAGCCAGTATAATAATGGCAAGACATAGAATGACCATGGCTACATGAATAACATTCAGGTGCTTCCCCTTGGATCTCATAGGTATAGTAACTATAAGTTGTGTCACCATTATTGATGACCACGCGCTCGTTTACCCATTTTACCCCCTCACGAACAATAAAAAGAGGTTCGTAATGCTGTGCCAGTGCATGAGTTATACCCAATAGCGCAAATACTGATAGAATAATTATCTTTTTCATTTTTTTAGTTTTATAATTTATAATTATCACAAAGAAACATAAAATTAGTCATATATACAAATTTGATCATCATTTTATTCAGAAACTTGGCGGATAAACCGCAAAGGTTGCTCCTTTCTCAACTAAAAAGCCGCTTTCAAGTGTGACTTTGCCTGAAGCCTCTATTTCATATTTGATACCGCTTTTGATGATTACATCGCCATAAGAGCGATTATTAACAATCGATGAACCTGCAATGACATCACTGGCTATCACATATTGAGAATTGTGCATAGTGACATCTTGTAGTTCCAAAGGAGCAATATAAGGGATGTAGTTATGCTTATATAACATGACTGATCCATTTGGTGAAACGCCATTGAAAGTATAGCCAGTAGAAGCCCGTACATATTTGCAGATTCCATTATTACTATAATATGCAACGATTGTAGAATCAGCATCATGAATTCCTGAGACAGTTATTGCGCTATCTGTTCTAGTCACATGAATTCCATCGAAATACTGTGGTAGTCCAGTCCATATCTCAAGGGATGGATCTCCTAAAAGATTATGAGCAAGTGCCGCAAGCCGATTTCCGTTGCTCAAATTATATGATCTAGATAAGTCTGAGGCCACACCTATTTTAAAATATCCTTTTTTAAGATTATTTGAAAAATATCGAGCAAGCTGCTCCATACTGATATCATTGGCAGTACTAGTATAACCGAGATAAATTGGCCCGCCATAATCCTTACCGGTTGTAAATGATTCTCCATAATTCATGGGGATTTCCTCATAATCATATTTAGCAGTTTCGCATGATAGGGCATAGTATATCATCGGCTGATATTGATTATCCAAGCAATTTAAACCGTTACCAGTTTCGGTATCTGAATTTGGATGATATCCACTAGACACCCTCACAGTATCAATTCCCCAAAGCCAATAATAACGGTCGGAATAGTTCATATTATTACTTAATCCATAAGTAATAATGGATGATGGTGAGCCATGATTAAAAGTAGCAAGAAAACCAACATGACGAACGTTTAAAGAATCGATGATGTCACGTGCTTTAGGATAACGTCCGTAATCTATCTCTCGAATGAACATGGTATCAATAATGCCAACTGAATAAAGCGTATCAGTCACAAGTTTCAAATCTCCTATAAAATCATGAGATTCTGTAAACAACCCTTTGATTAAATAGGACGTGTCACCATTTCCGGGATTCAGCTCATATCTCAGCAGTTTGTCCGTGTAGTTGTCTATCTGGAATGGTACTTTAGCTAAAATCCTTCCAACATACAATTCAGGCATTAAGTCAAACATCATAATTTTTGGACTTGAATGTAGTTCACTATAATAATAGTCGGTTGGTATATTATCGTAAAAACTATTTCTTATGTAAGGCACATCGGTGCCAACAAATAGGACGTACTGAGTGCCACAGTAAATGAATGATCTTCTGAGAAATTGGCGAATCTTTCCTGCGTCAGAATTGTTCAAGATGGTATCACCATTTTGGTCAATCTCCTCGTCGCCAGGCTGCGCCAAAATATGATTAACAATGTCATTAACTGTCATTACTCTAACAGTATACCCTTTTTGCCTCTGCAATGCTGCCAATCTCTTTGTTGAATTCAGCAGTTCGTCAGTCGTTATGATGAGGTATCGGTAGTTATCACCCATTCCCAGTGAATCGGTATAAATCAAAGTGGTGTCAATGGGTTGTGGCGGATCTATTGGTGGGAAGATAGGGTCATCTCCCACATGGCCATGACCGTTTACCTCATAACCGCCTAGGTTTAAATTGCTGACCAAAGGCACAACAGCGATTGGTCCAGCTGGGGAGTAAGCTATGACCTGGTTTGGGTTGAGCACCATGCTTTGGGCTAACTGAAAACCCTCCTGTCTGAGAACAGAATCATTTCTTACCAATGGCTTAAAAGTTGTTGAGTCACTGATACTATAATTCAAAGTCAAATTGACAGTCCTACTCAGTATAAGCATGTCCGATGTGTATGTGTGGCTGTAAGCGATGGGCATGACAGCGACAGTGACAATGTGATTCTCTCCGGCAAGGAACCCCTCGTCAGCCACCCAAGCCCTGACGGATGGGTATGTCGTTCCTGAGTAATAGGCAGCGGTATCGGGCAAGTTGATGATAACTGGTGTTGTATCGTTCATCAATCTGGGTGCCTGATTGGGATAAACCAGATGGCTGATACTGTTGTTAACAGGCATTCTCACTGTGGTAGAAACTGAGAAGTTTGCTGCATTATAAGGTACCGAGAACCGCAAGTAGTCAATGGGCAAGGAAGGCGTTCCGGGCTCTCCGCCGTTATATAGCCCGTTATAGTGGACTGTCGTGTAGGTCACGCCGCCCAGCGTGTCGGTGCCAAGGGTCAGTTTACTGTTGTCGTAGGTGGCGGTATAGGTGATGACCCCTGCCGCCGCGAGCAACGGCAGGAGCGCCGCCGCGAGCACAGCCACTGCCCGTGATTTGAATCTAATCTTTCTCATGGCAGTTGCGTTTTTACTTGGTGAGTATCATCTGCTTGCTGTCGATGAGCTGTCCGTCGGCGACGAGGGCATAGATGTACATGCCAGCATCCAAGTCGTTAGCCGTGATGGTCACCTGGCTCTCGCCCCGGCCCTGGGCGGGGATGCTCTTGAGCTGCGAGCCCTGCATATCATAGATGTAGATCATGGCGTTGGCCACGTCCTGCGGCAGGCGGTAGCGTATCACGGTCTCGCTGCTCCAGGGGTTGGGCGCGTTCTGGTAGAGCTTAGCTTCACTCAAGGCTGCCACGGTCTCGTCTTGCCCCGATTGGGCGGGAGCCTGCATCATCGCGCGCTGCTCATTCTGCTTTTCAGCCTTGAGTTCAGCAAGTTCGGCCTGTAACTCGTTGATGGACTGCACCAGAATAGGGATCAGACCGATGTAATCAACCGACATGTAGCCGTTTTCATCGGTATGTACCAGCTGGGGGAAGACCTCCTTGACATTTTGGGCTAGGAAGCCGTAACGACCGCTGCTTTTCACAAGGTTTTGATTATACCTTTCATTGGCTTCCATCTCACTGCTATTTTTGTACTGCTGCATCGCGTTTGCCATCCTACCGGCGTTAAGATGGCTTTTCAATTGATAGGTTACCGGCTCTAGGGTCAGCAGTGAGTTGAGCACATTCTCGACAGGCTCAATGTTCTCCTTGTAGCGCTCGTCAGACTGAACGAGGAAGGTTTGTGCCTGTACATCGCTGTTAAAGTTGAAAGAAGGTGAAACCGACGGGTCAAAATAGGCTAGTGCATTAGACGCTCCTGTGCCTTTGGTGATGTAGATACCGTTCTTGCCATGAAGCCACATCTTGTCGGTATCGGTTGTCCCGTATTCACCGATAGCGACATGGGCACTGTCGCCGAAAGTAACGCGGGCTCCGGCTTTATTGTTCCCGATTTCTCCAAAGATTTTAAGCATGGTTACCGTATCCAGGTCAGAGGATGACGGATTCACTCCAAGCTCGGCATGACCGCTGTTGCAAATGATGAGCTGGGCTTGTGCTTGGTTAGCGCAAACCAGCAGGCAGATAGCTGCCAAAATAAATGAAATAAAGTTTCTCATAAAGCGAAAATTTAAGATTATTAGATATGCAAATAATACAATGTTTTTTGTTGGAAATGCACGGTTTCATCGAAGATTTCGGGCCTTCTTTCACCTTTAATAGGTGGTAAAGGTGCCCTCATAGATGTTGCCGGATGGGGACTCGATGGTGATGACATGCGAGCCCGAGGCGAGCGACGAAATGTCAAAAGTGTCATACGTTCCGTCAACCTGGGTGGACATCTCGACGGTGTTGGTCACTGGCAAGGAAATCTCCACGTCATAGTAACTCACAACCCCGCTGCCATCGATGATAATCTCCTGGGTCTTAGCATCATAATAGTAATAGACCAATGGCATATCATGATTCAGCGGTTGCCCTTCACGATCATGAATTGAACCTTTCTGTGTTAATGCAATTTGTTCTTGATTTGCGTAAGCAGAAAGGCATAACAATGCGAATAAAAAAATGATAATGCGTCTCATAGATTTAATGATTTGGTTTAGTTTTCGCAAAATTATTGTGAAAAACTTAATTTTTTAGATAATTTGTCGATTTTAAAAAATCACATCGTTCACATTTTTATAACCAGTTGTAAATGATGCGATTATCCATTTAAAACAACAAATAATAGGACAAAAAAAGCAAAAAAAACCGCCATTTTGAGGTGATTTTTTTGACAAAAGTGAATGGATTTCACAAAAATGTGAACAAAAAAATGCCACCAGTTGAATTCTGTGTTTGCATGAAGATCAAGAGCCCCGTCTGGGGCAGCTGGCTGTGTCATAATTCATTTGCTGGAATATTAACCGCCCTGCGGGCGGGAAAACTTGTGCAAACCGAAAGCCATGAAGTTTACTTCAATGGCTGAGGTGCCGCCAAGTTTCGGGAAATTAAGACAAATTTTGTATTAAAATTTTTATTTAATTTATTAAATAATTTGTTTAAATTTCTCGGCCGTAGGCCGATATATGTAGCGGCATTGCAATTATTACACAGCCACGACCTCTTCGAGGTTAAACTAGACACAAGGTTTTACCGAACACCATAAAAATGCTTTAAAAGAAGATATTATTGACCTTTTTCCTTCTTTTGATCATTCAAGTAGTCCAGCAGAGGGACTTGAAGCCCCATTTTCTTAGCAATAAGTTTTCGTTTATTAAGGACATATCTGGGGGTGTAGTTCAAAATGATGGCCATTTCCACATAGTCAAATCCGCAGCAACAGAGCTCGATGAACTTAAGGTCTTTACTGGTCATGCCAGGATTCTCGGCAACTCTGGAAATGAGTCCGTCATGGGTCAAGTCAACATGCGCCCTTAACGCGTCCCAAAAGTCCTCACCGGTAGTAATGCTACCCAAGCCATCCTTCACCCGTTGCCTTAAGGTTGTCGGGCCATCCTTTTCACTGGCGTCCATCAGTGTCTGCATGAAGGATACCATATTTTTGACAAATTGCCCGATCACATGATTGTGTGTATCGATCTGTTCAAGCAGTTGCTCATGCCGGTTAATCCTGGCGTGCTGAAGTTCTTCGGCTAGCGACTTGATATAGTTCTCCCTGCGGTAATGGTAGATAGCGAAAAGCAGGAGAGCAAGGATAGCTAAGGCGATGATGCCTCTCACCTGCCAGTGCAGGTTGTGGATGGTGCGTACACGATTTTCGGTCTGCTCGAAATTGTTCTCGTTCTCTATCTGCTGGATTTGGTACTTTTGCTTGTCGTTTGAGACGGAGTCTGATACCTGATGGGACAGCATGTCATAATGGGCGCTGAGGGCAATATTGCCCTCTTGTCTGTAGATATTTGATAGGGTCAGATATTTACGCGTCTTCACCTGTTCGGGATTGGTCATTCCGGGGTTCACTGTCACCAGATCCAGATAATACCTAGCCGAGTCGGGCATCCCGCTATAGGCATAGATGTCGGCCAGGTCAAGCAGTAGGTCATGGTCAACATAGTCACTGTAATCGTTCAGGCAATGCATGGCAATCTGCTTGGCTCTCGGAATCGACTTCCCGTTAAAAGAGAGTTGGCGGCACAGCAATTCCTGACACAGATAGTAACAGAGACTATCGTTAAGTTCAATGGCCAATCCAGTGGCTTGATTCAGTAGCTGCTCAGTGTCCTCTTTATGTATGATGCCACTGCAACTGGCCATACTTATTAGGCAAGTAAGCTGTAATTTTTTGTTTCCTGCCAACTGATAGTATTTTAACGACTGCTTGTATTTATCGTAACATGTCTGCGAATCTGCATAGTAGTCCTTATACAATGCGCCTATCCTGGTGTTGATTTGGCCAAGGTTGGCGTAGTCCTTGGGGTCGGCGTTGACCTCGGCGGTCTTGTAGTAGTACATGGCGCTGTCCACATGGTTCAGCTCCTGCATGACGGCCCCCTTGTAGAGATAGGCGCGGGTGAGCTTCTCGCGCTCGCCGCCGTGGGCGCGGTACCAGGCCATGGCACGCGTGATGGCGCTGTCGTCGCCAGCAGTGATGTCGACATAACACTTGTAGCGCGCCTGGGTGAGCAGCAGGTCGCGGTAGGCGAGGTTGGCATCTCCCGCCAGGCTGTCGATGGCACTCACGATGGCCAGGGCGCTGTCAGGGTCAGGCTGCATCAGGCTGTCGGCCCGCACGAGCCGCGCGTCATAGCGGCGCAAGCCGTCACATCCCGTGACCGCCGCCACGAGCACCAACATCAGCAATATGCCCAACAAGAACTTTCTCATCCTATTCATATAACGCTCAACACCGTTGATTATTTCACCATAATCTAAAGCAGCCCAAAAGAAATTTGTTTGATTTTTTTAAATAATTTGTTTGAATTTCCCGTGCGCTAGCACGGTAAAATATCATTCGCGTAATTGGCTTCGCCGAACTAAAGGTTCGTAGTTAATAATGAAAGCGGATGCCCCAAAAAAGTTGTTTATAATAGTTTTTAAGTTGTGCCTGTTGTTTGAAAAATTAGCGGGTGAGGGCGGTGGCGAGGCAGCGGGCGGTGACTTCGGTTTCATGGGCCGTCTCGATGTCGGTGGAGTCAAATTGCAGCTGGGCTTGGCCATAAATGGGCGCACGTGCCTGCAGTTCCGCCTTGACCAACGGCAGCACCTCCTCATCGGGGAGATGTAGGATTTTGGGGCGTTTGGACTTCTGCTCAGGCAGGAGCAGGCGTGCGGTGATGCGCTCGGGGCTGGTGGTGAGCCACACGGTAGTGCCCGCCTGGTTCATGAGGTCCATGTTGCCGCCATGGCAGGGCGTGCCGCCGCCACAACCCACGATGACATCTTGGGTCACGGCCACCTCGCTGAGGGCTTCGGTTTCCAGCTCACGGAAGCGGGCCTCGCCCATCTGATCAAAAATTTGAGGGATGGTCATGCCCTGGCGGGCCTCGATGAACTCGTCGAGGTCGATGAAGCGCAGCCCCATCTGACGGGCCAGCACCTCGCCCAGCGTGGTCTTGCCACAGCCCATGTAGCCGATAAGGAAAACAGGTCTCATTTGTTTAGCAATGCCTGAGATAAATGCCATCTGCTGGAATTATAAGGGACTGAGTCAAAACTATAACTTGGTAAATTGACCGTGCTATCGCACGGGAAATTA
>Ga0247611_10010388_pt1 | contig 10948 bp, 11 predicted proteins | sample 177DNAGHGhighgp2_FD_192422 | JGI IMG/M metagenome (GOLD analysis project Ga0247611, IMG submission 192422) | Sheep rumen microbial communities from Palmerston North, Manawatu-Wanganui, New Zealand - 1770 DNA GHGhigh gp2 | ecosystem: Host-associated > Mammals > Digestive system > Stomach > Rumen... | reverse complement strand
AGCATTAACATTTTACGAAAAGGCCTGCAATCGGCTTAAATCATACTGTATAGGGTAGGGCATACCCGAATTTACGCTTGTGGAGACCGTGTAAAACTAAAGCATCTGTAATGTAGTGGTCGTCGAAGCAAGAATCCTCTGCCTTTAGGCATGGGGAGTGTCAATCCGTGGCGAAAATGCAGTAAAATCCTTCGTCTTTAATCCGGTATACGGAAACGAAGGAAGCCTGCTGACTACGGTTGTCCTTATTGTATCGATTGCAGTACTCTTCCTGCTCATTAAAATGAAAGCGAAGAAGGGAACAGACCCGCTGACGGAAAAATGGTTGAAAGATAGGGTCTTATAATGCGAAATAGTTTGCGAAATGGTGTTGTATATTGCGAAATAGTTTGCGAAATGACGTTATATATTGCGAAATAGTTTGCGAAATGGCGTTGTATATTGCGAAATAGTTTGCGAAATGGCAGTTATATATTGCGAAACATTTTGCGAAATGGCAGTTATATATTGCGAAATGAATGTTATACAAGTGAGAGCGGATGTACATAAAAATGTACATCCGTTTTGTTATTCTTGTAGCAGAAAGACAAACAGCATACTACAAGGAGGTATTGAAATGAGTGCATTTGATCAGATTATCGGATATGAGAACATTAAAGAAGAACTGAAATGGTACAGCGATATTTTAAAGAACCCGAAGAACTATGAGAAGTTAGGAGTAAGTGGGCCAAGCGGACTTTTGTTATATGGGGACCCCGGGGTTGGGAAGAGTATGATGGCTAAGGCATTGATTTCTGAATCGGGTTGCAAGGCATATACTCTTCGCAAAAATCTTCCGAATGGAGATTTTGTCAAAGAGATAAAGCGTGTTTTTGATGAAGCTGCGGAAAACGCTCCGTCAATTGTCTTATTGGATGATGTGGACAAATTTGCCAATTGTGATTACAGCCATACGGATGCGGAGGAATATGTCACAATTCAGGCTTGCATGGACGAATGTAAAGGGAAAAATGTATTTGTCGTTGCTACTGCAAATGACCGTTTTTATTTGCCGGATTCACTGCTTCGCCCGGGCCGTTTCGATAAGCGTATTGAAGTTGGTTTGCCTAATCGGGAGGAAGCGGAGCAGATCATTGATTATTATCTGAAAAATAAAGCTATCGATAAGGATGTAGACAGTAAAGAGGTATCAAGGCTGATTGCGGGTAATTCCTGTGCTGTTTTGGAAAATGTGATTAACGAGGCCGGTATTATGGCCGCATACAAAAAGAAAAAGCTGATCCGGAGAGAAGATATTATAAATGCCTGCATCAGATATATATGTGAAGCTCCGCTTGTTTCCGAAATTAAGAATTTTGAGAATGCCGAGCTGATAGCGCTTCATGAGGCAGGACATGTTGTGGCTGCGGAGATTTTGCAACCCGGGAGTGTAGGTGTAGCTTATCTTGGAAACTCGGACGGAAATATACGCGGATTTGCCGTAATACAGAAAAAAGAGGGCTATTCATATTGTCTGGATGGAGAAGAGTTTGATATTTTACATGCATTAGGTGGAAAAGCCGCCGTAGAGGTTATTAGGGGAAAACGTGATGTTGGGTGCACATCTGATATGAAAGCTGTTTTTCTTAAGGTCAGAAATTTAGTTGAAAGAGAATGCGCTTTTGGTATGGAAGGGTACATTTTCAGAAATATGCCGTCAGATATCAGCCTGTCCAGAACAGAGGAAATCGTTCTGCGTGAAGTGAAACGCTACTATGATCAGACCAGGAGTATTATTGCAGAGAACAGATTGTTTGTGGGCGCTGTAACAGCTGCTTTATTGGAAAAACGAATTGTGACCGGAAAGGAAATCGAAGTAATCAGAAGGAGTCTTACAGATAGAAAATAGGAGAACGGATATGAAGGCAGCAGAAGAATACTATATGGATGATTTGAGGGATGATATTCGGAAGGAATTTGAAGGTGATGAAGATTTTTTTTATTACTATACTTGGTTGGTGTGTGGCGACGATGATGATGACAGCGATGATGTAATCATAATGATTGCAATTATGTTAGGGCTGGATTTGGAAAAGTATCGGAGGGATTAATAGTTTAAGAGAAGTTTTACAGATGTGCAATATTTTGTACATACTTTTAGGGTACACTGGTGATATCAATTTAAAGTATTAATATTGTTTGTAGAATTTGAAAAGGAGGTTCATGATGAGATATTGGATAGTAAAGAACACAGTTAATACAACGGACTATGTAAAGAAGGGATACGCTGCTATTGGTTGGAGCGATTGCGAATTTGATAAAGATAATATAGATGCTACGATTTCAAATGTAGAAGAAAAGTACAAAGGGTTATCGGGAAGGCACAAAGGAGTTATTAGAAGATTTTTAACAATATCTAAGGGCGATATAGTACTTGTACCTTGTTATAAAGGATTTTATATGGGATATGCAACTGGAGAATATAGGCATTTGGATGAGTGTGTCAAGCCAGACGATAGAGCAAATGTTAGGGTTGTCGAATTCATTAAAGATGAAAATGGTGAACCACTTTACTATAAGAGAGAGGGGAAGAATACAGCGTTATCTACCAAAATAGGTAGCAGGCATTTGTTATTAGAAATACGCGATGAAATCCTAAAAAAAGAAATAAATAATTATATAAATGCTAAAGAAGATATATCCATAGAGAATAGAATATGTAATTATGAGAATAAAGAAAGAGATCTTTTGAAGACTAAAATAAAAGAGGCACTTAATGATTATTCTAAAATATGGTTAGATGCAAAAGGTGTTGGTTTTGAAAAACTGGTTTCCAATCTTTTTGAGACGGAAGGATATGATACATATATTCTTTCTAAAAGAACTGGAGGATCTGGAATAGCAGATGCAGATATTCTAGCGATTAAAAGGTCCAGGTTGAGTACGAAATTTAATGAGGTTATTTATATTCAGGCAAAGCATCATAATGGTGAAACCGGTATATGGGGATATGAACAGATTAAAGCATTCAAGGAAATAATCAATCGGTCAGCGGAAGATAACGATGGAATTGCAACTGTAAGGGATATTAATAAAAACAATATAGAAATAGAATCAGATCATATCAAGTATGTATTAATCTCAAGTGCTAAGATTTCTTCTGTAGCATATGAAGAAAACGAAAAAATTAAAGGAGATGATGAGGTAATTCTAATAGATGGTGAGGATTTAAGTGGAATGATAGTTGAACATATCGATGAAATTGATTCCACAATACGTTGTAAATTAGGATTGATTAAACAGTTTATTTATATAGATGATTATAAAAGTGGAGAATAGGTTTATGTACGCAACCGGCAATAAGAAAATGTTAAATATGCTCATCCTGGAGATTCTTCGGGAATATACGGATGAAACTCATTCCCTGACGCAACAGGAAATCATTAAACTGCTGAAGCAGAACTACGGAATGGAATGTGACCGCCGTTCCGTAAAGAGCAATATTGAATCCTTAAAGGAACTTGGATACGACATTTCCACAGAGCATGGAAATCGCCTTTTATCGCGCGAGTTTGATGATGCAGAGCTTCGGATTTTAATTGACAGTGTTTTATTTTCCAGGTCAATATCTACAAGGCAGGCCAAGGGATTGATAGACAAGATTCGAAAGCTGTCGAGCAGGTATTTTAATGCGAAAGTTTCGCATGTAAGTAATCTGCCGGAATTACACAGAACGCTAAACAAACAAGCCATGTATTCGTTGGATGTCATTAATGATGCGATATCGGAAAAGAAGAAGATAAGCTTTATTTATAACTATGTCGATACGGATTTTAAACTTCATCCAAAGAAGGACTATGAATATATAGTAAATCCTTATCAGATTGTTGCGAATAACGGGAGGTTTTATCTTATTTGTAATACGGATAAATACAATGATATAGCGCACTATCGGATTGACCGTATGACGAATGTTAGAATGCTTACTGAAAAAATAAAACCTATGAAACAGGTGCCGGAGGTCGCTCACGGGTTAAATCTTCCGAAGCATATGGCAGAGCATATCTATATGTTTAGCGGAGAGAGTGTAGATGTTATAATGCTTGCCGAAAAGCATCTGATGACGGAACTGGTGGACTGGTTTGGGACAGATTTTCGAATTATGGAAGAAACCGAAGATATGTTAAAAATATGTCTACGTGTAAATCCCGGAGCTATGAAATACTGGGCATTGCAGTACGGACCGTTTGTGGAAGTTTTAAAACCAATGAAGTTAAGAAATGATATCATGGAAGCCGTTCAGATTATGACAAACAAATATCTAAAGAGTTTAGACAGCATGAAAATAGATTGAGGACACAGCAATATGAAAATATACTTGCTTGACAGAAACAGCGAAATCATAAATGCCTGGAAGCAGTATTTCGCCGACATAGAGGATGTAATCATAGTGCAGGATGATTTCGGACACTTCATGGATACAACGGAGGTGGAATGTATTGTTTCACCGGCAAATTCCTATGGATTAATGGACGGAGGATACGATCTCGCTATCACCGAATGGTTTGGTGAAGGATTAATGAAGAAAGTACAGGAATATATTCTGAAAAGCTATCGGGGAGAACAGCCTATAGCTTCAAGTTTTATTGTTGATACCGGAATAAAGGGTATTAAACTAATTCATACGCCTTCTATGCGGATTCCTTCGGTAATTAAGGAACCTACTATTGTTTATCACTGTACCAGATCTGCGTTGCTTACTGCCATGGGTAATGATGTAAAAAGCATTGTCCTTCCGGCTTTCGGTGGATGTTGCGGATGCGTTCCGCCGGAGATACTCAGTAAAATGATGTATGAAGCCTGTTATCAGGTTATGAATCCGCCCAAAGAGTTAGACTGGGAATATGCTACCAGGTGGAAACCGGAACAATGGTAAATACCCAAAACGGAGATTTTAATGCTACACGACAGTGATATTCGGGACAATTTATGTTTGTATCTGGAAGAAAAATACGGCGAGGTCCGATTTTTCGAAGAGCTTTCTATGGGCAGATCACGCGCGGATATCGTGATGGTTACCAGGGAAGCGATTTTTGGCATTGAGATTAAGAGCGATGCCGATACCTATGCCAGACTGAAACGGCAGGTGAGGGATTACAACAAGTATTTTGATTACAATCTTCTTGTTGTCGGATCCACGCATGCAACGCATGCCATAGAGCATGTTCCGAAGCACTGGGGGATTGTGTCGGTTGAATTAATCAAGGACCAAATGGATTTTTACGAAATCCGAAATCCACAGGAATCACCGAAGGCAGGTTTGAAGAACCAGCTTTCTTTGTTGTGGCGTCGTGAACTGGCACAGATTCAGCAAATCAACAAATTGCATAAATATGCCGGAAAGAGCAGGGCTTTTGTCGAAGAGTATGTTCTGAATGCGGTATCTTGTGATATATTAAAGAAGCAGGTGATAGATATTTTATTTGAGAGGGATTATACAATATTTGATTAAAAATCCCTTTTGGTACATAAAACAGAAAGGTAATACAAGGAATAAAATGAATCAGTTACACACAATCGAGAGCCTTCCAAACGGAAGGGCAAGTGATATTATTACCGAGGGATGTATGGTTCTTGAAGGCGGTGGCTGGAAGGGCTTATACACGCTCGGTGTAATGGATTATCTGATGGAGCATGATATTAATATGCGCGCAACGGTAGGGATTTCAGCGGGTTCATTATGTGGGGCGATCTATGTCTCCGGGCAGATCGGATGGGGCGCGAGAATAAATCTGACGTATCGCAAGGATCCCAATTATATCGGCGTTAAGGCGATGAAAACGGACCACGGAGTTACCGGATTTTCCTATCTTTTTCATGATATTCTTGCCGATATGCCGTTAGATAAAAGGCGCCTTCTGGATCCTTCCAGGCGTTTTGCGGTCGGAACGACCAATATGCTGACCGGAAAAACCGAATACTTTGAAAAAGGCAAATGCAATCTGTCGCTGGCAATCCGCGCTTCTTCCACGGTTCCGTTTGTATCAAGACCTGTCGTGATGAACAAAATTCCGTATCTGGACGGCGGATGCTCCACAAAAATTCCGTTCCGGTGGGCTGTTGATGAGGGATACGAAAAAATAGTCGTGGTAAAAACCAGGGAATGGGAGTTTGTCAGAAAAGAAACTCACAACAAGGGTCTGGAACTATTTTATAAAAAATACCCGAATTTCCTAAAGGCAATGACAACGGTAAATGCTGATTTTAACCGCATGAATGAGGAATTAAAGAAGCTTCACGCACAAAAAAAGGTCTATGTGATTGCACCCTCCAAGCCCGTAACGGTGACGCGTTTTGAAGGAGATATGGAAAAACTCTGGGATTTATACTGGCTCGGTTACAACGATGCCAAAGACAATCTGGAGGCCTTACAGAAGTATTTGCAAAGTTGATTTCATTTAACTGTTTTCGGAAAAAAGAAGGAGAGAAAAACCATGAACATCCTTGTATTAAACGGTTCACCTTCGGGAAAAGATAGTATTACGCTGTGTACGGTTCGCTTCATTAAGAAGCATTTTCCGAATCACAAATATAAAGTATTGCACGTCGGGCAGCAGATTCGAAAGATGGAGCGTGAGCCCGATTTCTGGAAAGAGCCGGTGCAAAAGGCGGATTTAATCATTTTCTGCTATCCCGTATATACCTTTCTGGTGCCGTCGCAGCTGCATCATTTTATCGAACTGATGAAGGAAAGCGGCATCGATTTTTCCGGTAAATACGCAACGCAGATTTCCACGTCCAAGCATTTTTACGACATTACGGCGCACCGGTTCATTGAGGAAAACTGTGCAGATCTCGGAATGAAAGTGATCAAAGGCCTTTCGGCCGATATGGATGATCTGCTTCATGAAAACGGACAAAAGGATGCAATCGCATTTTTCAAATATGTTCTCTGGAACATGAAAAAAGGCTACAGTGAAGATATCTCGGTAAACAAGGGCAGAGTAACGCTGAAAAATGCGAACCCGTCTGCGGAAGCAATTGATGCACCTGCACCGAAGAAAATTGTCATCGTAGCGGACTACACCCATTCCACAAAGAACCGTCTCCAGAATATGTGCGAAAGACTGAGTAATCTTTTGCCCTGCGAGACCGAAATCATCAACATTCAGGAGTTCCCCTTTACGGGAGGCTGCCTCGGATGTTTCCACTGTGCGTCCGACGGAAAATGCATTTACAAGGACGGATTTGACAGCTATCTTCGTGATCATATCCAGACGGCCGACGGCATCGTTTACGCATATACCATCAAGGATCACAGCATGGGCTACCGGTTTAAAATATTTGACGACAGACAGTTCTGTAACGGTCATCGCACCGTTACGATGGGAAAGCCCGTTGCGTACCTGGTTGACGGTAAGCTCGATGCGGAAGAGAACTTAAGACTCCTGATGGAATCGAGAGCGCAGGTCGGCGGTAACACGCTTGCCGGCATTGCGACCAATCAGACCAATCCCGATGAAGAAATCGACAAACTTGCGGAAACGATTTGCTATGTCATTGCGGAAAATTATCTGCCGCCCAAGAACTTCTACGGAGTGGGCGGAATGAAGATTTTCCGTGATCTGATCTGGCAGATGCAGGGCCTGATGCGCGAGGATCATAAGTTCTACAAAGAGCATGATTTTTACGATTTTCCGCAGAAGAAAAAGGGCACGATGCTTGCGCTTTACCTGGTCGGCGCCATGATGAAAAATCCGGAACTGCAGAAGAAGATGAACGGAAAAATGTCGGACGGAATGCTTATGCCGTATAAGAAGGTTTTAAAAGAAAAATAAAAAGGGAAAATCGGAATCATGAAGAAAAAAGTTTTATCTGTTTTACTTTCACTGGCAATACTGGTATCGGCGGCAGGCTGTTTTTTAAACGGCGGTTCACAGAATGCGGCGACAAAACAATATTCCGTCGCGGATGCCGAATACAAATGTACCGAATATGCATCGATGAGTCCGGAAGAAATTGTTGCAAGTCTGACGCTTGAGCAGAAGGCGGCGCAGATGGTTATGCCTGCCATTTACAATGTCACTCCCGATCAAATGCAGGAAAATGACTACGGCAGCATTCTCTCCACGGTCGGCACGATTGATGCGGCCTCCTGGAGAAGTCTCGTGGACAATTATCAGAACGCCGCGCTTTTATCGGACGCGGGAATCCCCTATATCTACGGTCAGGACGATGTTCACGGCGTGAATTACTGTTTGAATGCCGTCTATTTTCCTCATAACATCGGACAGGGAGCGGCAAATGACGAAGAGCTTGCATATCAGGTCGGACTGATTACGGCGGAGGAAGCGAAGCTCTGCCATATGCTCTGGAATTATTCTCCTTGTATTGCACAGTCCGAAGATCCGCGTTGGGGAAGAACGTATGAATCCTACGGTTCGGATCTCGAAACCATCACAAAGCTTAGTACCGCTTATTCAAAAGGCCTGCTTGACGGAGGGCTGGTTGTCTGTGCGAAGCATTATCTGGCGGACGGAAATGTGGAATATAACACCGGCGAGAAGGGCGCTACCGAAATGCTCATCGACCGTGGCGATGCTCAGCTTACCGACGATGAAATCAATGAACTTCTGAAAGTATATCAGGCACAAATCGATGCCGGTGTACAGACCATTATGATCAGCCATTCCTCTTTAAACGGCGTGAAAATGCACGAAAACAAAGAGTATATCATGAAGCTGAAAGACGAGATGGGATTTGAAGGTTTTATCGCAAGCGACTGGGAATCCGTACAGCATATTTCCGGTTCGTCCTACAAGGAGCAGGTCATTACAAGCATTAACGCGGGCATCGACATGCTTATGGAAGTGGTACTGTTCGATGAGGCAAAACAGATTATCATTGATGCCGTGAAGAGCGGTGAAATCAGCGAAGAGCGCGTGGATGACGCGGTAACCAGAATTATCAAAGTTAAGAAAGAGGAAGGTCTGTTTGAGGATCCTTTCCTCGAAAAAATGGAGACAAAGCAGAAGGAAACCGGTTCTCTGGAATACAGAAAAGTTGCGGAAAAACTGGTTGAGGAAAGTCTTGTTCTTCTGAAAAATGATTCAGATGTCCTTCCGTTAAAGGAGGGTACCAAAGTCTATATCACGGGACCGGCAGCGGACGATGCCTCGGCGCAGTGCGGCGGCTGGACGATTGAATGGAACGGTTCTTCGAATAAGGAGATTGAGGGCGTTACAACCATTCAGGATGCGTTTGAACAGTATGCAGGTGAATACGGAATTGAAGTTATAACCGACAAGAAAAAGGCCGCAAATGCTGATGTGGTACTGCTTTGTGTGGGCGAACAGGCCTATGCGGAGTGGAACGGCGATACCGAGGACCTGGGGCTTTGCGGAGAACTCGGTCTGCCCGAGAATAAAAATGCCATCGAGGAAGCAAAGAAACTCGGAAAGCCCGTTGTTACCTGCATTATCGCGGGCAGAAACGTGATTCTTGATCCAAAGGATTATGAAGACTGGGACAGCATAGTGATGTGCTATCTGCCCGGTTCGGAGGGAAAAGGAATCTCCGATGTGTTATGCGGATGCGCGGATTTTACGGGCAAATTACCGTCGCCGTGGTACGGCAGTGTGGACGAAATCGGCACCGGTAAATGTTTCCTGGAACGCGGCTACGGGCTTTCGTACGGCAGCGGTTTTCAGCCGAAAACGGAGCCGGAGATGACTCTGAAATAATTACACGATATGTTCTGAATTTGTTATACATATAATTTAACGACAATATAGGTATAGTATGTTATTCTTTAAACGTAAAGGAGGATTACTATGCAGAAAGCTAGAATAATAAATAATCAAACAGTAGAAGAATTGGGTGAATTAAGTAAAGTAAAAACGAATAATTCTAGTAAGACAGACGAATCCGAGAAAGAGCCTGCTCTAAAGCAACTTTTGTACGAATTAGAGAAAGGCGAGAAATCGACTCTTGGAAGAGGTACTATTTCGTTGGAAGATTTAAAAAAAGAGCTTGGAGAGTAAATGGAAGGAGAAACCACCATGCAATTTGAACAGTTACAAAAAGATATGATCGCTGCCATGAAAGCACATGATAAGCCGAGAAAAGAATCCATTTCCGTTTTAGTGTCTGCGGCAAAGAAAATCGCAATTGACAACGGATGCAGGGACAATATTTCCGAGGATATCGTGAATCAGGCGGTACTTAAGGAATTAAAGAGCGTAAAGGAGCAGATTGATACCTGCCCGAAGGACAGGACGGATCTTTTAGAGGAATACAATGCAAGACTTGCGGTATTCGAGGAATACGCTCCGAAAATGCTTTCTGCGGAAGAAGTGGAAGCAATCCTGAAAGAGAAGTTTGCAGATGTTTTGGCAGGCAAGAATAAGGGCCTGATTATGAAAACGATTATGCCGGAATTAAAAGGGAAGGCAGACGGAAAAGTAATCAATGAAGTAGTTGCAAAGCTTTGTCAGTAATTCACTTCAAAATGAACGCATAGAGATCAAGGAGACCGGCTATGAAAATTGTGAACCTGAAATGCCCGAATTGCGACGGACCGCTTACGAAAACGGGGGAATCCCTGCACTGCGAATCCTGCGGTGCGATTTTTGCGATTGATTATGACGAATCGGATGTCGAAATCGAAAGACTTCGTATGGAGGCTGCAAAGGGGAAAACTGCCGTTCCGACGCAAAACCCCGGAAAAAATACAAAAGCCACACGTCTGATTATTATTGCAATCATACTGATTGTTGTTATGATTCCTTTCTGTTTTGCGGGATTGATTTTTATCCAGAAAAGCATGGTAGACAGATCGAATGCTTATGTCGTCGGGGACGATGAGGAGGAGAAAGTTGATAATTATCAGGTCACTGCGGATGATGTAAGCGGAATGCTTGATGACTTCATAGATACCGGAAGAATCGTACAGATGAATATCGATCAG
>Ga0247611_10010387_pt1 | contig 10948 bp, 9 predicted proteins | sample 177DNAGHGhighgp2_FD_192422 | JGI IMG/M metagenome (GOLD analysis project Ga0247611, IMG submission 192422) | Sheep rumen microbial communities from Palmerston North, Manawatu-Wanganui, New Zealand - 1770 DNA GHGhigh gp2 | ecosystem: Host-associated > Mammals > Digestive system > Stomach > Rumen ... | reverse complement strand
TCCTTCGGCACGATTTTGTTAATCATGCCCGCGAGGGCATATTTGGCACGGTGCGACATCTGCGCCCCGGTGCGCGGGTTGAACACTTCTTTCTTGTACGGCATGATGACCTGTTTGCCGTTCACAACTTTGAAAACTAAACCGCCAATGCGGCCGGTCCACTGACTGAGACCATTAAAATCGGTTTTACCCATACTGATAAAAAATTTTTGGTTAACTACTAAAAAGAACATCTGAAACAGTTCGCGATCTGATTTCGACGGCAAAGATACAACCAGAAAAAAATTGTTGGAAAGTTTGTTTGTCTGTGAATCCAACAAACAAACCAACAGTTTGATGGATAGGGAGTTACGAATAAGAATTGTTGGTTTGTTTGGTTAACCATACAAACCAACAGTCTTTAAGCTTCCGGCTTTTGCACGCAACGGTCAACAAAAGTCAGTCGAAAAAGGAACAACTGTCAACCCGAAACAGTCGCAACACAAAAAAGTGACAACCTGAATCAGCGAATCACACCTCGGGCGAGTATTGCATTGCCGAGGAAATGGACAAAGCCGCCACCATGGGGCTCTATCTCATCAACCGACTGGTTTATCCGATCCCGGGCGGGATGCTGGTCATATAGTGTATGCGAGGGGAAGTGATAATCGGCAACCTATGAATGGTGGATTGTGGACGATACTCTCTTTCTAAAAAAAATATCGATTAATGTTTGTATATAAAAAAAAGTGTACTTTTGCGGTGTTGATAGAGGGAGTGTCTTTATCGTAAAATCACCAACGAGTGCAGTCCTGGTGGTTCCAAGAAATAGCTCGGTTTACCCGGGCTTTTTTCTTAGGTCAAAGGCCGTCAGTAAAAAGATTTTCTCCTGATTGTCCCATCGGGTCTGAATGACAATTCTGAAGGTCTCACTCTCTAAAATCAACTTTTTGTCGTCTGATTTTTTCATAGACAAATTTCCGAATTGTACCACAATCGGAATGAAATCTTCCACTTCGAAACCCAACTCCTTTATGCTGGCACCATGTTTTTCCACAATGTGCTTTAATCCGTATCCCTTGTTGGTTTTTGGATCATTTTCACCCCAAACGATGTCGATGTAGCCTATGTCCTCGCGGTATAGTGCTTTCGGGCATTCGCCGTTTTGCATTTTTAGCAAGTGTTTGATTGCAAGTTTCGGCTGGCCGCAAAACTGGTCGTATATTGGTCCGAAAATTCCGTTCTTGTTTTCCGTCTCTGTAGTGTTTGTCATAACAACCCCCAAATTCTGATAACAATAAATATTAAATTTCCGCCGACAAACATACAAAATCCTTTCGAATAAATCAACAGCAAACGAAATTCAACTCCTTAAAAATCAAACACATAAAAATGACGTTTTTCGATGTTAAAGTTGCTGTTTTTGTAAACAAAATCGCAAAATGCAGAAAATGTGCGACGGTTCGGCCCTCTACTTGTCCGGTGGGGGAGCCGGATCTTTGGAAGATTTTGTCGGGGCGGGTGCTCTTATGGAGGCATCTGCATCCTCGCAGATGCAACGTGGGACCCTATTGCGTGGCGTTTGAACAACGATTTCAGCCGCAGCCTGCGCCACTGTCGATGGAATTTTTCCTCCCCCGTGACAGAAAAAATCGTATTATTGCACCCGAAAATACATTGTCTTATGAGAAAAGGATTCGCTTTGTCTGTTCTGCTCATAGTGGCGGCGGCGATGTCGCCCGGAATCTTCGCCCAGAAGGCCTATTCCTGCCAGTACAAGTCCGACGCTGACGTGAAAGTGTTCGTGAGCCAGTACAAATCTGCCATCGACAAGCTGTATTCGCAGTGTCCGTAACGGTTGAAAAAAAAGCTCTAACTCTATGGTAACTCTATGGTAATTCTATAGCAACTCTATGCAAGCTCTATTCGAATTATATCGTCAGGGAATCCGTGGTTGTGGCTGAGCCCCATTCACAAACAAAAAAACGCGCCATATTAGCGCGCTTTCTCAATGATTCTCAGTTAAATAATGAACAATCGAAAGTCGGGGATGCTTAGTATTCGTCCTCGTTGAAGAAGAAGTCCTCCTTGGAGGGGTAGTCGGGCCAGATGTCCTCGATGGAGTCGTAGGTCTCTCCTTCGTCGTCGATCTCCTGGAGGTTCTCGATGACCTCCATCGGAGCGCCGGATCGGATGGCGTAGTCAAGCAGTTCATCACGGGTCGCCGGCCAAGGGGCGTCCTCCAAACGTGTGGCTAATTCAAGTGTCCAATACATAGCTTTTACATTTAAAAAATGGTTTGTTTTTGAGGGCGCAAAAGTATAATATTAAACTGAAAAAGTCAAGCTTTTGAAAAAATTTTATTTCGCTGATTGATAGAGCGTTTCGAAAACTTTTTCTTTTTTGTGGAAAAATCTCGCCAAAATAAAGAAGAAATCGGACAGTCTGTTCAGCAAAACTTGCACCGGTTTGTAGGCCTCGTCCTCCTCCATCAACTGCACCACGTAACGCTCGGCGCGACGGCAGACCGTGCGGCACACATGGGTGTCGGCGATGAGGCGGCTGCCCTGCGGGAGGATGAACCCCCGCATCGGTTCCAACTCCGCGCTCAGCCGGTCGATTTCCGCCTCAAGTTCGGCGGTGAATTCCGACAGCCTTTCCACCTTCCAGTACTTCTCCCAGTTCGCCACGGGGGTGGCCAACATCCCCCCGACGACGAAGAGTTCGTTTTGCACTTTTGTCAGGAAATCGTCCGAAATTTGCGAAATCACGACCCCGATGAAGCTGTTCAACTCGTCCACAGTGCCGTATGCATGCAGTAGGACGCTCCCTTTTGAAATACGTGAACCATCTGATAATGAAGTGGTTCCATTGTCTCCAGTACGTGTATAAATTTTCATCATTTTTTTTTTGCAAAGATAGAAAAAAAATGTATTTTTGCAGCCACAAAAGCAAGGGTAAATGTCTCCTTAGCTCAGTTGGTAGAGCAATTGACTCTTAATCAATGGGTCCAGGGTTCGAGCCCCTGAGGGGACACAAGGAAAGGCGGTCAGTTGACCGCCTTTTTTAGCATAAAAAACGATAGACTATGGAAGAGAAAAAGCACATACGTCCGTCTTGGGACGAATATTTCATGGAAATCGCCGACACGGTGAGCAAACGGGCCACCTGCGACCGCGGACGCAGCGGCTGCGTGGTGGTGCGCGACCGCCAGATCCTGGTGACCGGCTACGTGGGCGCCCCCAAGGGACTGCCGCACTGCGACGAAGTAGGGCACCAACTCAAGCAGACGGTGCACGAGGACGGCACCGTAACCCAGCACTGCGTGCGCACGGTCCACGCCGAGCAGAACGCCATCTGCCAGGCCGCCAAACTGGGCATCTCCCTCAACGGCGCCACCCTCTACTGCCGCATGACCCCCTGCCGCACCTGCGCCATGCTCATCATCAACTGCGGCATCACCCGCGTGGTCTGCGCCAACAAATACCACGCCGGCGCCGAATCCGAAGAGATGTTCCGCCAAGCCGGCGTCCAACTCGAGTTCTTCTCCGAAGAGGTCGTGAAATATGATAAACAATAAAGAATGTTCCTTAAGTAGTCTCGAAGAGACAAAACGCACGAAGTGCAAGTAACCCCACACAAGCGACAAAGGAGCGCAGTGTGGGGTCCCAACCCCCTTAACCCATAAACCCTTAAACCATAAACCCTAAACCTTAACCCATAAAATGAGCACCTTTCTCTGGGAATCCATCGCCTTCGGGCCGATACACAGCAGACGGCTGGGACAGTCGTTGGGCATCAACCTTATGCCCGTGGATGAAAAAATATGCACCTTCAACTGCCTCTACTGCGAGTGCGGGTGGACGTTGGAGAAGAATCTCAACGCCCGCGAACCTTACCCGCTGGAGACGGTCATGGAGGCTGTCGAGCACAAGCTGGCGGACTGCCGCGCACACGGCACCCCGGTGGACAGCCTCACCTTCTCGGGCAACGGCGAACCGACGCTCTACCCCTGGTTCGACCAAGTCATCGACCGGCTGATCGTGCTGCGGGACAAGTACTACCCCCAGGCGGTCATCACCTGCCTGTCGAACGCCACGCAGCTTTTCCGGCCCGAGATCATCACCGCCCTGCAGCGCATCGAGAATCCGATGCTGAAGCTGGACGCCGGCACGCAGGCTATGCTCAACACGGTGAATGCCCCCATTGTTCCGGTTGATATAGAACAGGTTACCGATCAGCTCTGCACGTTCAACGGCAATCTCGTCATCCAGACGCTCTTTTTCAGCGGCGAACGGGAGGGTAGGGCGTTCGACAATTCCGTGGACCCCGAATGGTCGCAGTGGCTCGCCCGTATCCGCCGCATCCGCCCCAAACGCATCGTGATTTACTCGCTGGACCGCGAAACGCCCGCCCTCGACCTCCACAAGTTCGACAAGGCCTATTTAGACGGGATTGTCGCGAAACTCCGTGCAGAAGGATTCAATGCGGCGGCCTATTGAGTAGTGACGTGAAATTTGCGTCTCTACAAAATCACAAATCACTGTTCTCCGTTCACAAAAAAAAATGTATCTTTGCCGCCGTATTTTAGAAAAATTGTGCATTATGAAAAAATATTTGTTACCCCTGTTAATGATGGCTCTGCTGGCGACTTCGCTCACCTCCTGCAAGCCCGATGAAGAAATCTACAACCCCACTTGCAAAATCAGCAAGATCTGGTACCGCAGCGATGTGGGCGCCCCCAACGAGGTCTATATCTATGACAGCAAAGGCAAACAGCTCCAGCAAATCGTGGTCGACAGCCTCTACACGTTCGATTTCTCCTACAACAAGGACAAAACGGTCAGCAAGATTGTCCATGTTGGCGAAGATTTCACAGAGACAGTTGACTTCAAATGGACTAATCGTCTTGTTGACAAGATGACATACACTATAGATGGTGTCGTTCGTGCAGAATACACATTCCACCGCATTGATAACAAGAAAGACAAGGCTTTCGGCCGCATTGACTACATTGAAACAGTGTGCGATCATGCATTCTATGATAGCTTGTTCACTAACCCCAGAAGTTTACGTCACCGGCTTTTTTGCAAGGTGTTCGGAGATAACATGGAAATTGCCGAGTCTGTTGTCAAAAGCGGTTCTAAGGATTTGCAGATTTATTCAATCAGACGTTTAACTTACGATCCAGGCAAGCATAAAGATTACAATAATATTAGTTCGTATGTGGATACATTGCCTATCACAGCAACAGGTTTTAACCATACGCTCACATATGACGTGGCCTCTTACAACCCATTTTACGGTCTTCCGTTTGCATACGCAGGTGTAGCGGGATACTACCTGAATTTACCTCTGACGGAACATGTGGTGAAATATGTGGCCGGAAACATATCTAAGGTGGAAGATATCACCTATAGCTACGAAGGCCTGCACTATATGAACGACAAGCACTATCCGCGTCAGTGGGTGACCGTCTCTTCGGAAACCAATGTCCCGACTCACACCTATATCTTATATAAGAAATAGTCGGTCGTGATTGGCATGAAGTTCCATCAGGCGGGAAAACTGATTATCTTCGTCAGTTTTGTGACCATCGCGCTGACCTCGCTCTGCTATGTCCTGCTGTTGGCGAATCTCTGGTGGGTGAACCTGATTTTTTTCGCCATCATGCTCATCATCGGGGTGATGATTCTCCGGTTTTTCCGTGTCCCGACACGCGTCATCAACAAGGTCGATGACGGCGTGCTCTCTCCCGCCGACGGTACCATCGTCTATGTGGGGACGGCCTTCGAACACGAGTATTTCAAGGACGAGCGGCTGAAGATTTCGGTGTTCATGTCCATCAACAACGTGCATGTGAACAGCTACCCCATTTCGGGCGAGATCTCCTACACGGCCTACCATCCCGGCAAGTATCTGTTGGCCAAGCTCCCGAAATCATCGGTTGACAACGAGCACAACTCCATCGTGGTGCGCAACGACGATGTGGAGGTGCTCTTCCGGCAGATCGCGGGTTTTGTGGCGCGCCGCATCATCAGCTATCCCGAAGTCGGCGACCACGTGGAACAGGGCGAAGAGGTCGGCATGATCAAGTTCGGCTCCCGCGTCGATGTCTTCCTCCCCAAAGACGCCACCGTCGCCGTCAGCAAAGGCGACAAGGTCGTGTCGAAGAAAACGGTGCTGGCGTACATCAGTTAGTAGTTAGCAGTTAGCAGTTAGCAGTTGCGGGGAACTGCACCCTTAACCTTCTAACCGCGTCCCCCCTAAACCTTAAACCTAAACCCTGACCCCTAACCCTTAACCCTTCCCCCCTAACCCTTAACCCTTAAACCCTAAACCTTAACCCTTATTGAAACTAAGCGTCATCATAGTCAATTACAACGTTTCGGCGTTTCTGGAGCAGGCGCTCGCGTCGGCGGTGAAGGCTATGCGCGGTATCGAGGGGGAGATCTATGTGGTCGATAACCATTCGGTGGATAATTCCGTGGCGATGGTGAAGGCCAAGTTTCCGCAGGTAAACCTTATTGAGAACCAGGATAATGTGGGATTCGCGAGAGCCAACAACCAGGCTATCCGCATCTCCACCGGCGAATATGTGCTGCTGCTCAACCCGGATACCCTCGTAGAGGAAGACACATTCGAGAAGTGCATCCGTTTCATGGACGAGACCCCCGATTGCGGCGGCCTCGGCGTGAAGATGGTCGATGGACAGGGCCGTTTCCTCCCCGAGTCGAAGCGCGGCATCCCATACCCTTCGTCGTCGTTCTACAAGCTCTTCGGTCTCTCGAAACTCTTCCCGAAATCGAAGAAATTCGGGGCCTACCACGCCACGTACATCGGCGAGGACGAGACCCACGAGGTGGAGGTCCTCAGCGGCGCCTTCATGATGATGCGTCGGTCGGTGCTCGACAAGGTGGGGCTTCTGGATGAGGACTATTTCATGTACGGCGAGGACATCGACCTGTCGTACAGGATCTTGAAGGGCGGCTACAAGAACTACTACTTTCCGCAGACGCGCATCATCCACTACAAGGGGGAGAGCACGAAGAAGGGAAGTCTGAACTACGTCTATGTCTTTTACAAGGCGATGCAGATTTTCGCGCGGAAGCATTTCTCGGCCAACAACGCCAAGATTTTCAATGTCGCGGTCGATGCGGCGATATGGTTCCGTGCCGCTCTGGCCGCCGTGAAGCGGATTCTCGGCAAGATACTGCTGCCCTTGTTGGATTTCTCCTTGATTTATGCCGGGCTTTTCGCCCTGTCGAAATATTGGGAGCATGCCGTGCTGATGCATCGCAACTCCTCGTTCGCGGACTACTATTTCTACGGCGTGCTGGTCGGCTACACCCTGTTGTGGCAGTTTGCGATATGGATCAGCGGCGGTTACCGGAAGCCCGTAAACCGCTCGAAACTCAACCGCGGCATTGTGGCGGGCACGGTGGTCATCCTGCTGATATACGCGCTGTTGCCCGAGACCATGCGCTTCTCGCGCGCCGTCGTCGTTATGGGGGCGGTGTGGGCGCTCCTGGCCGTGAACGTGCTGAGGCAGCTGCTTGTCCGCGCACACCTGCTCGATCTCGACACCCGCCGTTTGCGCCAGCGCATCGCCATCGTCGGCGGTCCGGAAGAGACGGCCCGGGTGCTGAACATGGTGCAGTCGATGAACGTCCCCCGGGAGTTCGTCGGCATCGTGACCACGCAATCCCTTGATAAAGAGACTCCTCTCTGCATCGGCAGCGTCGAGGACCTGCCCGAGTTGCTCCGCATATACCAAATCAACGAGGCGATTTTCTGCGCCAAGGATCTTCCCGCCGACCAGATCATCGGCTGGATGAACCGTCTGCAGGACCAGCCCGTGGAGTTCAAGATCGCCCCCGAGGACGCGCTCTCGCTCATCGGCGGCAACTCCATCTTCACGGCCGAAGATCTCTACACCATCCCTACGCAGCCGGTCTATCTGCCGGGCAACCGCCGTCGCAAGCGCGCCTTCGACATCGTGTCGTCGCTGCTGCTGCTCTTGCTCCTCCCCCTGGATATCTGGTTCGTAGACGGCAAGGGCGCGTTTGTGCGCAACCTCTTCGCCGTGTTGGGCGGCCGGAAGAGCTGGGTGGGGCTGCGGAGAACGTCGCAGTCGAAGGAGACGACACTTCCCGAGGGTGTTCTGCATCCCGCCGACGCCTACCCCGATGTGGCCTTCTCCGACGAGATGCTGGCCCGCACCGAAGAACTCTACGTCCGCAACTACCGCGTCTGGAACGACGTGACGATTTTGGCGAGAGGATGGCGGCATGTCCGGCCTGACAGACTGTAGTCCCACGGACGGTCTGGAAAAAAATATTGTTTCCCTGAACGAAAAAATGTTATTTTTGCGCTGTCGTTCGCACCGAAGCCAGATGAGCCGACGCTCCCAAGCGTCGCGTACATGCTGACGGGTTTGCGGGCGGGTGACAGACATATTAAAAAGGCGTTGAGTCAACGTCTTATCTGCGGCTGCTTGAACTTCGCAAATTCAGAATTTACCCGCACGATAAGGCAATGGTCAATGTCCATGGTTTGTATATTTCTGTAGAGACGTTACACACAACGCCTCTATAAACGGGTAATATCCAACACCCGTTTACAATATACATACGGCGTGGGCTTCGGCATTGCTTATCCTCGGGTAAAGGCAATGCGAAGGCCTAAGCAGCGGGATGAGCGATGAGTTCAGATTCCCGCGCTTTTTTTATGTGTTTTTGGTAAATGTTTCTTGTTCACCGTTCGGGAATCGCGGCAATGATGGGCGTGCCGTGTAGAGAACGTTTAAGATGATGAGGTGTTATGGGTTGTGCCGTTGTAGAGACGCACGGCCGTGCGCCTCTACAGAGAAGATAAAACGAAACAAATAGTATTCACCAAATATCAAAGACATGAAGAAATTTTTCACAATGATGATTATGGCGCTGGCCGTCGCGGTGGCGATGGCGCAGTCGCCGGAGAAGTTCACCTACCAGGCGGTGGTGCGCAACGCGAGCAACGCACTGGTGAGCAACACCTTAGTGGGCGTGCGCGTGAGCATCCTGCAAGGCAGTGCCACGGGCAACGGCGTCTATGTGGAGACGCAGATGCCGAGCACGAACGCCAACGGCCTGATCACGCTGAACATCGGCGACGGAGACGTCGTTTCCGGCAACTTTGCCGACATCGACTGGGCAGACGGCCCGTTCTTCCTGAAAACGGAGATCGACCCGAACGGCGGCAACAGCTACAGCGTGACTTCCATTCAGCAGCTGATGAGCGTTCCTTACGCCTTATATGCGAAAGAAGCGGGCAACGGCTTCAGCGGCGACTACAACGATCTGACGAATCTCCCGCAGATCCCGCAGATTCCCGCAGATGTGAGTGCCTTCAACAACGACGCAGGCTATATCACCTCCTACACCGAGACCGACCCGAATGTTCCCGCTTGGGCGAAGGAAGCCACAAAGCCCGCTTACGACTACTCCGAAATCGCCAACACTCCGACGATTCCCACTGTTCCCACAAACGTAAGTTCGTTTACGAACGACGCGGGCTACATCACCGTGGACTCGATTCCGGCCATCCCGACTGTGCCGACGAATGTCAGTGCTTTTACGAACGACGCGGGCTATATTACCTCGTACACTGAGACCGACCCGAACGTTCCCGCTTGGGCGAAGGAAGCCACGAAACCCGCTTACGACTACTCCGAAATCGCCAACACCCCGACGATTCCCACCGTTCCCACGAACGTCAGTGCTTTCACTAACGACGCGGGCTACATCACCATGGACTCGATTCCGGCAATCCCGACGGTGCCGACAAACGTGAGTGCATTCACCAACGATGCAGGCTATATAACCTCCTACACTGAAACCGACCCGAATGTTCCTGCTTGGGCGAAGGAAGCCACAAAGCCCGCTTACGACTATTCCGAAATCGCCAACACGCCGGTAATTCCGACCATTCCAACCAACGTGAGTGCTTTTACGAACGACGCGGGTTACATCACCATGGACTCGATTCCGGCCATCCCTACCGTGCCGACAAATGTCAGTGCTTTCGCCAACGATGCAGGCTATATCACCTCCTACACCGAGACCGACCCGAATGTTCCTGCTTGGGCGAAGGAAGCCACAAAGCCGGCCTACGACTACTCCGAAATCGCCAATACCCCGACGATTCCCACCGTTCCCACAAACGTCAGCGCCTTCAACAACGATGCCGGTTACATCACGATGGACTCGATTCCGGCCATCCCTACCGTACCCACATACGTGAGTTCGTTTACGAATGATGCTGGCTACATCACCATGGACTCGATTCCGGCCATCCCGACGGTGCCGACAAATGTCAGTGCTTTCGCCAACGACGCGGGGTATATCACAGAATCCGACATTCCCGCTCTTCAGACCATTCCGACCAACGTCAGCCAACTGAACAACGACGCGGGCTACATCACCATGAACGCCATACCGACCGGACTGGCGGGCAGCAACACGGGCGACATCATGTATTGGGATGCCGCTACCGGTACGTGGATTATGATGCCGGCGGGCAGTTCCGGCCAAGTGCTGACGATGGAGAACGGCGTTCCCGTGTGGGCGAGTCTTCCGGACTACACCACGCTGACGCTGCCGCCCACCGTGACCACCTCCGCCCCGTCGGAGGTATCCCAGTCCACGGCTCTCTGCGGCGGCGTGGTAACCAACGACGGCAACGTGCAGCTCACCGCCTGCGGCGTGTGCTGGAGCACGCAGCATTTCCCGACCATCGCGGACGCGCATACGGAAAACGGGTTGAGCGTCGGTGCGTTCACGTCTCATGTCGAGGGTCTGGCCCACAACACCACCTACTATGTCCGTGCCTACGCCTCCAACAGCGTGGGTACCACCTACGGCGCGGAGATGTTCTTCACCACAGCGGACATCCCCTCCGGCAGCGTGACCATGCCCGATCCTTGTTC
>Ga0247611_10010386_pt1 | contig 10949 bp, 7 predicted proteins | sample 177DNAGHGhighgp2_FD_192422 | JGI IMG/M metagenome (GOLD analysis project Ga0247611, IMG submission 192422) | Sheep rumen microbial communities from Palmerston North, Manawatu-Wanganui, New Zealand - 1770 DNA GHGhigh gp2 | ecosystem: Host-associated > Mammals > Digestive system > Stomach > Rumen ... | reverse complement strand
TCACCGACCCCATCCGATACCATATTGTAAACTATTTTACACAATAATTCAAGCTTTTACTGAATTATTTTTATTCAGCCGGTTTTTCCATGGAGCCGGTCTCTTCGAACCATTTGTAAACGTCAAACGCTTCAGACAGGATATGCGGGGTCTGGCTGTTGCCGCATTTCTCGCATGCTCTCTTGAAGTAGTCGTACAGGTACGGCTGATATTTCGGGTTAGCGATCTGATCGATGATGATCGGAGCTTTTTCTTTCGGGGTCAGGCCGCGCAGGTCGGCAACGCCGCGTTCGGAAACGATAACGTCAACGTCCAGGGTTGCATGGTCGATATGGCTGCAGAACGGAACAACAGAGCTGATCTTGCCGCCCTTTGCCAGGGAGTTGGTGAAGAATACGGTCAGATAGCCGTTACGCGCGAAGTCGCCGGAACCGCCAACACCGTTCATCAGCTTGGTGCCGCATATGTGGGTGGAGTTTACGTTGCCGTAAATATCAACTTCGATAGCAGTGTTCATAGCGATTACGCCGATACGACGGGCAACTTCCGGGCTGTTGGAAATTTCCTGCGGACGGAGCAGCAGATATTTCTTATAGAAATCAACGTTTTCGTAGAATTTCTTCTGGCATTCCGGAGACGGAGTCAGAGCGGTACCGGAAGCAACACGGAGCTTGCCGGCGTCGATCAGGTCGAACATGCCGTCCTGGATTACTTCGGTATAAACGGTCAGGTCTTTGAAGTCAGAGTTAACCAGACCATTGATAACCGCGTTGGCTACGGAGCCTACGCCGGACTGTAAGGGCAGCAGGTTCTGGGGCAGACGGCCTTCCTTAACTTCGTTCTTCAGGAAGTTAACCAGGTTCTGGCCCATATGTTTTGCGTCTTCGTCGATTTCGCCCAGAGGACGAACTTTATCGGTGATATCGCAGGGAACAACGGCTACGATCTTATCCAGGTCGCAGGGGATATAGGGAGTACCGATACGGTCTTCCGGTCTTTCGATAGGAATCGGTTTACGGTTCGGAGGATCCAGAGGAACATAGGAGTCATGCATGCCTTCCAGGGCTACCGGCTGGGTGGTGTTAACTTCTACGATTACTTTCGGAGCGGTAGCTACATAAGAGGAGCTGTTGCCCATGGAGGTGGTGGGGATCAGACCTACTTTGCCATCGCCCAGGTCGTTGATCTTGCACACTTCAACGATAGCGAAGTCAATTTTTTTGCGGTCAGCCATGAAGCCGTAACGGGCCATCTGTGCAAAATGGGACAGATGGATGTCAGCATAGCGAACTTTGCCCGCATTGATAGCTTTACGCAGGGTAGCATTGGTCTGGTAAGGCAGACGGCGGTCCATGCAGCCGGCCTCAACCATGGCAGCGTCGATTTCCGGACCTACAGACGCGCCGGTCCAAACATTAACTTTAAAGGGAGTTTTCTTTGCTTTTTCAGCCAGAGCCAGAGGAACCGCTTTCGGATAGCCGGACGGAGTAAAGCCGCTGACGCCCAGGCAGTCACCGTCTTTAATCATTTCCGCAGCTTCTTCAGCAGTTTTAAATTTGCAAACTACTGACTCACACACACGATCTTTGATGTCTTCAAAACCTACCATAATTTTACCTTCCTCCTTAAATATATTATGAGAAATTTTCCGCGGCTTGCCGCGGGTAAAACAAACTTGGTTCCGCAAACCCCGTATCTAAATTTACGGAAACAAGGATTTGCCGGTTCAGCAAAATGAAAACCTTTTGCATTCACAGCTATTATAGCACAAAAGAAATAAAAAAGCGAATACATTATACAAAAAAATAAAACAAAACCTGTTTATGTGCATCACTGTCCGGAAATATAACTGTTATAATTCCAGTTTAGCACAAGAAGGGCATTTAAAACCCAGAACAGGCTCCCCAGCCTGACATTAAACAGGACATGGTCGCCGATGCCTCCTATGGCAATCCCAAGGCTCATGAGCAGATAACCGACGGAAAATGCTTTTATCCACAAAAATTCCGTTCGCCTTACCAGTTTAACTGCCATAATAACCAGCATCAGCCAGGCACACAGGAAAAGAATGAGCCCGGGCACCCCAAGTTCGGCGGCAATGTTCAGAAACAAATTGTGGCAATGATACATGATTACATCGGGATTTTTAAAGTAGTAATCATACTCCGGAAAAATGTAGCGGTAATTATACCATCCGATTCCCAGGGGATGGTCTTCCACAATAGCCCCTGCTATTTCCAGATAGGCCAGACGCATGGCCGCGGAAGAATCCTGGGATACATGCCGCAGGGTCTCAAGGCGCTGCCATATGGCCGGACCGGCCAGCGCCGCCCCTATCCCTGCCACACCCAGCAGATAATAAAAACCCTTACGGTAAAAAAGCAGGACAAAAGCTATTATCTCTGCCGCCATGGCAATCCAGAACCCCCGGGAAAAGGTAAAGGCCTGGCACAGAAGCACCAGCAACAGGAACCCGAACAGGATCCATCGCTTCCGGGAATTCTTTTCCACACTGATATAACCCATCACATAAGCAGCCACAATACACAAATATCCGGCAAAAATATTAGGATTTTCCCATGTGGAATAAATCCGGTTTCTGAGCAGCGGGTTGGCCTCCCGATCTACCCAGAGGGCATCTGTGGCGCCGCCAAAATAATGCTGCCCGATCCCAATTAAGACAGATATAACTGCGATCCATTCCAGCACACGCAAAATCCTGACAGGGAAAGGCTGCCTTGCAAAAACCTTCCAAAAAGGAAGGCCCGGTTCATAAGGAAGTGGTTTGTCAAACAGGCCCCTTCCCGCAAAACAGTTCCCGAAGCGGGTCATAAGCCATACAATCGCTGTATACTGCCCCACCACATAAACAAAGTTGAATGTACATGCAAATTTTTCTGTAACCAGCGGATTATGCAGGGAAAGATATCCGAGACCCAGCAGAAGGAACAGATTCCATTTCAAATAAGAGGGCCAGATCCGCATCTTAGATACATTCCGTTCTTTCCATGCAGTCCACAGGCCCGTCAGAAACATCGCCAGGATAGCGATGCCGAGCAATGTCTGATCTACTGCAATACAGGCAACTGTCAGCAACAGTCCCCACTGCATTTTTTCATATTCTTTTGCCGGTAGTCCCTTATTTCCCAACATTTTTCACACCCGGTTTTCATGAACCGCAAGCCGATATTGACAGAAAATCGGGACGCCGCCCCTGGGCAGTGTCCCTTACTTTCATTCTTTCACAGCAATCTGTGCCGGATTTATCATTGTCTTAAACGTCCCTACAAGATAGAGAGAACCGCACACGCAGACAATACCGTCAGACCCGGCCTCTTTGCAGGCCGTTTCATATGCATGCAAGACGTCATCCGCAGCCGTAGCCTGCCCCCCTATACGCTCTGCAAGATCCGCAGCCTCCGCTGCCCTCGGACCATCATCGGCACGAACCGTATAAACTGTATCCGAAGGTCGAAAAAGTATTTTTATTACTTCATCCACACTCTTATCGGCCATCATCCCGAAAACGAAATAACGTTTTGCTGACGGGTAATACTTGTCCAGCGCCTTTCGAAGGGCTTCTGCCCCGTTGGGATTATGGGCCCCATCCAGTATCACATCCGGTGCGGATGCAATCTTTTCCAGACGTCCCGGCCATTTTGTATGGGCCGCTCCCTGATGAAGATGTTCCTCCGTAATGCGGGGGTCCTGTTTTGAGACGATCTTTGCCGCAACAATTGCAAGGGATGCATTTACAATCTGATGCTCTCCGGGCAATTGTATCTCATATTCAGACGCATAGTTCTTCCCGGCCTGCAGGGTAAATCTCTGCCCGTTTATAGAACTTTCCGTTTCCATTCCCTTAAAAGAATATCCGTATTCATACAGCGGCGCCTGCTTCATGGCGCTCATGACCCGGATCGGCCCCAGCGCGTTTCCTTCCGCCCCTGTCACCACAGGTATCTTTTCCTTAATAATACCGGCCTTCTGGAGCGCAATTTCTTCTATCGTACTTCCCAGCACTTTCGTATGGTCCAGCGCAATGTTGGTTATGACGGAAACCAGCGGTTTAATTAAATTGGTAGAATCCCAAAGGCCTCCCAGTCCCACTTCGATAACCGCATAGTCCACCTGACGCAATGCAAAGTAATGGAACGCAGCCGCCGTTAATATTTCAAACTGAGTAGGCTGCTCGCAGGCCCCTTTCTTCACCAGTCCATCCGCGAAATCACGTACCCGGGTCAGGATTTCGGCAAATTCATCATCCGGGATTTCTTTTTCGTTGATCTGGATGCGCTCATTATAACGGACCAGGTGCGGGGACGTAAACTTCCCCACACGCAGCCCGGCTTCCATCAAAATTGTGGAAATCATGGTGGTGACGCTGCCTTTACCATTGGTGCCCGCCACGTGTACGGTTTTAATCTGATTTTCGGGATGCCCCAGAACAAACAGCAACTGTTGGATCCGTTCCATCCCCAGCCGGATGCCAAACTGGCCCAGGCTGTCAAGATATTGCAAGCTTTCCTGATAATTCATATTATTTCTGCCTTAAATGGTTTTCAGATAGGCCAGGCGCTCTTCGATGGCTTTGATTTTCGCTGCAAACTCATCTGCTTTGGCCTGTTCCTTTTCCACGACTTCCTTCGGCGCCTTGGCCAGGAATCCCTGGTTCTGCAGTTTACCGCTTACCCGTTTCATTTCCTTCTGCAGTCCGGCCAGTTCTTTGTTCAGACGTGCCGTCTCCGCTTCCACGTCGATGAGGCCTTTCAGCGGCAGATACACCTCTACTCCTGCGTTAACGGAAGCCATGGCGTTTTCCGGTTTGGAAGAATCCAGAGGCAGCAGATCCAATTTATCCACATTGGCCAGCTGATGGATATAGGAAGCGTTTTCCGTGAGCACAGCTTGCAGCTCATCGGACACCAGCAGGATAGCGGGAACTTTTTTACCCGGGTTGGCATTGACCTGGGCCCGCATCTCACGGATGGATTTAATGGCGTCCATAACAGCGCCCATTCCTTTTTCCGCAGTCTTATCCTGCAAGGCCGGATCAGCCTTCGGCCAGGGGCTGATCATGATGCTTTCGCAGTCATGGGGCAGCGCCTGATAAATTTCTTCCGTAATAAACGGCATGTAGGGATGCAACAGCTTCATAGCGCCGGTCAGCACGGTAACCAGCACCTGCTGGGCCGTTGCCCGGGCCTCCTCCCCTGATTTTCCGTACAATCTGGGTTTGGCCAGTTCAATATACCAGTCGCAGATCTCGCCCCAGATAAAATCGTAAATCGCGCGGCCGGCTTCCCCTAATTCAAACCGGTCCAACAGGGAAGTAACGTCTTCCGCTACGTCCTGCATCCGGGAAAGGATCCACTTATCCGCCAGTTCATAGGGAGCCCGTTTCGCATCCGCCTGATAACCTTCCAGGTTCATCAGGGCGAAACGGGATGCGTTCCATATTTTATTGGCAAAATTCCGGGTGGCTTCCAGGCGGCTCCAGTAGAACCGCATATCATTACCCGGGGTATTACCGGTAATCAGCATGAAGCGCAGGGTATCGCAGCCATACTGTTCAATGACCTGCAGGGGATCGATGCCGTTGCCCAGGGATTTACTCATTTTCCGTCCCTGTTCGTCACGGACCAGACCGTGGATGAATACCCTTTCAAAAGGAATATCCTTCATAAATTCCATGCCCATGATCAGCATGCGGGCTACCCAGAAGAAAATGATGTCATAACCGGTCACCAGGACACTGGTGGGATAGAACTGTTTCAGCGTTTCCGTTTTGTCTGGCCAGCCCATAATGGAGAAAGGCCACAGGGCGGAACTGAACCAGGTGTCCAGGGCATCTTCATCCTGATGTACATGCCCTCCGCATTTCGGACATTTATCCAAATCGGTCCGGGATGCAATCTCGGCGCCACAGTCATCGCAGTACCAGACAGGGATCCGGTGTCCCCACCAGATCTGACGGCTGATACACCAGTCGTGCATGTTTTCCATCCAGCCCAGATAGTTCTTTGTAAAGCGTTCCGGAACAAATTTGGTCCGTCCGTCTTTTACACAGTCCGTGGCAGCTTTCAGCAGCGGCTCCATCTTTACGAACCACTGGGTGGAGATCAGGGCTTCGATAGGTTCACCGCAGCGCTGGCAATGGCCTACAGAATGGGGGCAGTCTTCAATTTTTACCAAAAGGCCCAGCGCGTCCAGGTCTTTGACAATGTTTTTGCGGCATTCATACCGCTCCTGCCCTTCATAAGGTCCGGCTTCCTTTGTCATCCTGCCGTCTTTGTCAATGACAACGATAGCTTCCAGACTCTGCCGCAGGCTCATTTCATAGTCGTTAGGGTCATGGGCCGGGGTAATCTTAACGGCGCCGGTACCGAACTCCGTATCTACATAATCATCCGCAATGATGGGAATCTCCCGGTTCATGATGGGCAGCAGGATCTTTTCCCCTACCAGTTTCCCGTACCGTTCATCCTTCGGGTTCACTGCTACCGCCGTATCGCCAGGAATGGTCTCCGGACGGGTAGTGGCAATAGTCAGATATTCCCCTTCATGTCCGATGATAGGATAATTGATATACCACAGATGTCCCGCGTCATCCTTATGCTCTACTTCGATATCGCTTAACGCGGTATTGCAGTTTACACACCAGTTGGTAATACGGGTACCGCGATAGATCAGTCCCTTTTCATACAGGGCCACAAAAACTTCCCGAACGGCACGGGAACAGCCTTCGTCCAGGGTAAAACGGATCCGGTCCCAGTCGCAGGAAATGCCCAGGCATTTCAGCTGGTCGATGATCCGGTTGCTGTACTGTTCTTTCCATTCCCAGACCCTCTTCAGGAATTCTTCCCGGCCCAGGTCGTAACGGGTCAGCCCTTCATTCTTTTTGATCTCTTCTTCTACTTTAATTTGCGTTGCCAGGCCCGCATGGTCGTAGCCCGGGAACCAGACGGTATTGTCCCCCATCATCCGGTGCCAGCGGATCAGAATATCCTGCAGTGTATTGTCCAGGGCATGGCCCATGTGCAATTGCCCCGTAATATTGGGGGGCGGGATTACAATTGTAAAAGGTTTTTTGTCCGGATCCGGTTCCGCATGAAAGAATTTGTTTTCTTCCCAGAACTGATACCATTTTTTCTCTACGATCGCAGGATCGTATGTTTTAGGGATGTTGTGCTCTTCTGCCATTTTTTCCTCCTGAAAATAAAAAATCCTGCTGCATTTCTGCAGCAGGACGAATTACCGCGGTACCACCTGCATTCTTTACTGTATAATCCTGAGTAAAGCTCTTCATTTCCACATAACGCGTGTCCCGGAAAGGCTTACGCATATGAATGGCAGTTCCTCCCTCCACACTTCAGCCTTTCAGCTCCAGGGCTACCTTCCGACATTCCGGCCAGGCGATTCCCACCATTCTCGCCCTCTCTTCCGGTCTTCCTGCCGTACTCCTCCCATTCACAGCTTTTCATTTAAAATTGTACCTGTTTAGTTTATCAACCGATGACTTCACTGTCAAGGAATTTTTTCAAATTTTTCTTATTTACGCCAATGCCTTTGCCATGCGGCGAAGCCGATGCTAACTGGCGTTAGCCCATGTTAACCCCTGAAAATTCCTATTGACAATTTGATTTCATGGCCTTATCATTGTCGTTAATATCCGGAAGGCATTCTATTTCCACTGCCTCTACCTGTATTTGCCTTTTACTGAAAAAGCGTCAGGCGCAAGAAGAAAACAGCCCGGCGCACGCTGCTTTTTCTCTCAGGTACTGGCAGCGTCCGGCGTACGCAGCATCATAAAACGCCCCAAACTTTTTAAGGAGTGTTTTTTTATGAACAAATTGCACGTTACCTCTAACCGCGAAAACATTGCCATGCGTATTTCCTGGTACAGTATCGCCGTAAACGTTTTCCTGTCACTGGGGAAATTCGTGGCCGGTATTTTCGGCCATTCGGCAGCCATGGTTTCCGACGCCATCCATTCCGCCTCCGACGTATTCGCAACTTTTATCGTCATGGCCGGCATCAAGGTTTCCGGCCGGGCATCCGATGAGGATCACCAGTACGGCCACGAACGGTTGGAATGCGTGGCCTCCATCCTGCTGGCTGTAATTCTGGGACTGACCGGTTTGGGAATCGGTTACTCCGGCATTGATAAAATACTGAACCAGGACGCCTCTTCCCTTGCAGTTCCCACGTTTCTTCCGTTAGCTGCGGCAGTCGTATCCATCCTGGTAAAAGAAGCCATGTACTGGTACACCCGCCACTATGCCCTGCTTTTGGAATCCGACGCACTGATGGCAGATGCCTGGCATCACCGGAGCGACTCCCTTTCTTCTATCGGCAGCTTCATCGGCATTTTAGGCGCACGGCTGGGCTTTCCTGTGCTGGATCCCATCGCCAGCGTAGTAATCTGCCTGATGATCCTGCAGGCCGGATACGAAATCTTTAAAGGCGCCATCGACAAGATGGTGGACAAAGCCTGTTCCAAAGAGGAAGAAGATGCTATGCGGGCGAAAGTAGAATCGATCCCCGGCGTTTATCATATCGACCTGCTGCACACCCGTCAGTTCGGCAACCGCATCTTTGTAGACGTAGAAGTCAGCGCTGATGACAGCCTGACACTGCTGCAGTCCCATCAGATCGCCGAAAGCATCCACCATTCCATTGAACAGGATTTTCCTAACGTCAAGCACTGTATGGTACATATCAACCCCATAAGCGAGGTATCCCACGAATGCTTCAATCCGGGAATCCTTCGTACAAAAAACCAGGAACACGGGAACCAGTCAGTCAGGACAAAACAAAAGATAGTCATTTAATCAGCGGTTCCTTAACAAAATAACGCAAATAAAAAACCCGCATGGTCCAGATGCGGGTTTTTTATTTGCAGCTGTGTCAAAAGGAGAAGGAGAAGGATGGGAATTTTGCTAAATGATTTGTGAATAGCAAACTAAACATATCAATAATATTTCGCCCTGCAAGTAAAAGGATAAGACCGTTCCTGCTTTCGCAACAACGGTCTTGATATCGTTCACTGGCGCCTCCCCACTCTCACCTAGAAAGGCACTTCATGTCAAACATCGCAACCCTGTCGCTCGCAGGTTAAGCACGGATGCTTATACAGTCCGCCTTCCGGTTGTACGGTGACGGGATCACATCGGAATTGCACCGATTTAACGAACTGCACGAAATATTTATTTGATGGTTTAATTATAACGATTCCTATTAAGCTTGTCAAGCTATTTATTTTTCTTTTTCAAAAAAATACTAAAATTCATTCCTGTTTTACGCTTCCACATTCACTTCAGAACCGGCTTCAAGCCGCTTCATGATGCAGTTGATAAAATTCAGCCGCATAGTCGGCTGGGGTACAGAATAGGCTGTAATCCGTTCATCTGAAAGATTCAGCGCTTTCCTAAATGCAGCCAGCTGTGACATGGCTGCATTTTTACTGATCTTATCTGCTTTAGTCAGCACTACATGTACATCAAGACCGCACTGTAACAGCCAGTTATACGCTTCAACATCACTGTCCATCAAATCATGCCGTATATCGATAAGCTGGCATACCAGCGCCAGATTCGGCGCGTCCTCAAGATAATTGCGGATAAATCCCGACCACTGCTCTTTATTCTTACGGTTCGTACGGGCGAAACCGTAACCGGGAAGATCCACCAGATAAAACTGTGTCCTGTCTTCTGCCTGCTCCGTCGTCCGTTTTGCTTCCAGTTTATAAAAATTCAGCGTTTGTGTCTTACCGGGCGAAGAACTGACCCTGGCCAGACCGTTGCGGCGGCAGACCGAATTGATCAATGAAGATTTTCCGACATTAGAACGCCCGATAAATGCTACTTCAGGCAAATACGGTTTGGGGTACTGGTCCGCACGGACTGCAGAAGTTACAAACTCCGCACGGATAACATCCCAGTGTTCTTTGGTCATGGGCACCTCCTGTTTTGTATTGTAAAATAGCTTTTTACATTATCGATTGTTTCCCTGCTCTTTTTCCTATTTCCCTTGCAATATACACCCCGCTGGCACTTGCCTGGGACAAACCTCTGGTAATACCGGCCCCGTCCCCTGCGGCAAACAGATTCGGAATTCTTGTCTCCAAATTGCTGTCCAGATCCAGCCGGGAACTGTAAAACTTCACTTCTACTCCGTATAGAAGCGTATCTGCATTAGCCATACCCGGCGCTATTTTATCCAGCGCATAAATCATTTCAATAATGTCATCCAACTGCCGTTTGGGAAGGACCAGGCTCAGATCTCCCGGCGTTGCATTTAACGTAGGCTTTGTAAAACTTTTTGCCAGCCGCCTTTCGTTGGTTCGGCGTCCTTTAACCAGATCCCCGAACCGTTGGAGCAACACACCGCCTCCCAGCATATTGGAGAAGGAAGCGATCCTCTTCCCATACTGATGGGGCTCTTTGAACGGTTCCGTAAATTTGTTGCTTACCAGCAATGCAAAATTCGTGTTTTCACTCTGCCTTTTCGGATCCGCATAACTGTGGCCGTTAACAGTAACGATACCGTCAGTATTCTCCGCAACCACATACCCATTTGGATTCATGCAGAAAGTGCGCACCAGATCATTATACTGCTTTGTGCGGTACAACAGCTTCGCTTCATACACTTCATCCGTAATATGTTTAAAAACCGCTGCCGGAACCTCAACACGGACGCCCACATCTACTGCATTATTGGTAAATGTAAGGCCCAGTTTCCGTCCCTGATCCGTAAACCATTCCGCGCCGGCCCGGCCGGGAGCTGCAATCAGGTATGTACAGGAGATTTTTCCTCTTGTGGTGTCCAGCACAAAACAGTCTCCCTCTTTACAGAAACTGTTTACTTTCGTATCACAGAAAATATCCACTTTGTTTTTCAGCGCTTCATATATATTCTCCATGATCTTCAGATTGTTTTCAGTCCCC
>Ga0247611_10010385_pt1 | contig 10949 bp, 4 predicted proteins | sample 177DNAGHGhighgp2_FD_192422 | JGI IMG/M metagenome (GOLD analysis project Ga0247611, IMG submission 192422) | Sheep rumen microbial communities from Palmerston North, Manawatu-Wanganui, New Zealand - 1770 DNA GHGhigh gp2 | ecosystem: Host-associated > Mammals > Digestive system > Stomach > Rumen ... | reverse complement strand
TTAATGAGCGATAAGATAGGGAGGGCTGTTACATTCATTATATTCTTTCTGTTGAGAAGTGTTGTCAAGTGGCTGCCCATGTGCTGCTCAAAGCGTGAACGAGTAATGAGACGAATAGCATTGTTAGTGTTCGTGGCCATGCTGATGGTCGCATGTGGTTCCAAGCAGCCAGAGCGGCCGCAGGGACCGTCGGCTCTGGAGCAGGAGATGTCGGCACTCTACGGCGAGAACAAGGTCATCGAGGGAGATTATCCCGATTCACTGGCTGTGGAAACGGCCAATGGCATCTTTGTCGGCCAGCGTGACAGTAACCTGTTGGCCTTCAAGGGTATTCCATACGCCCTGCAGCCCACGGGCAATCGCCGATGGCAGGTCGCACGTCCCGAGCCCGACAGTCGCCTGGTGCGTGAGGCGCGCTACTTTGGCCACAGTGCCATCCAGAACCGTAGCCAGGGCAATGCCGCCTCGCTCTATCCCCAGGGCGAGGACTGCCTCACGCTCAACGTGTGGACTGCCGCCGATGGCATGCGCCATGCCCGCCGTCCCGTGATGGTGTGGATTCACGGGGGCTCCTATGTGTGCGACGGCACGTCCAATCCCCGCAACTGGGGTGACCGGTTTGTCAAGGCTCACCCCGAGGTCGTTTTTGTCTCTATCAATTACCGTCTGGGTCTGCTCGGTTTCCTCGACCTCTCGTCATTGCCCGACGGCAAAGCCTACTCACGCAGCGGCAACCTGGGCCTGCTCGACCAGGTCGAGGCACTGCGGTGGGTGAAACGAAATATCGCGGCCTTTGGCGGCGATCCCGATAACGTGACCATCATGGGCCACTCGGCAGGGGCGGGGAGCGTGGCACTGCTTTCCAGCATCGACGAGGCGCAGGGCCTGTTCCACCGCGCCATCATGCAGAGCGGCAGTGTGGCCTTCACCAGCAGCCGCGAGGACTGCCAGCGCCTCACCCAGCGCGTGCTCGATGCCACGGGTGCCAAGACCGTGGCCCACCTGCTAGCTCTTTCACAAGATGAGATTATCGCCCTCAACGACGAGGTGGGGCAGTTTTACCGTTTCCCCGAGCGAGACGGCCAGTTGATTCCCGAGGATCCTTATAGCCGCTTCGACGGTTTCAACTCGGGCATTGACATGCTCATCGGCACTACGGCCGACGAGGCTTGCTACTGGGTTGATGCCATGGGTGGAGAGGAGGGCTTTGAGCTGGCAACCCAGTTGTGGTACCGCTACATCGCCATGTCGCTTGACAGTGCCCAGCGCAACAGGGTCGGCGGTTTCCTTGACCATGTCCCTGATGCGAAGCCTTGGCCGGTGGCCGAGTTGCTCACCGACCTGATGTTCCGCGGACCTGCCATCGAGATGGCCCAGCGTCATGCAGCGGCGGGCGGCAGGAACTACATGTATTACTGGACCAAGCCGTTGAAAGATCCCATCTATGGCGCATGCCATGGTGCCGAGGTGAGCTATGTGCTCAACACTGGTCGCCAGATCAAGGGTGGTGACGACCGCAACCCGGCCCTGGAAGCCCAGGTGCAGCAGATGTGGGTCAACTTTGCTACGACGGGCAATCCTAGTACTCCAGGCCATTACTGGCCGCCCTACGAGAGCCTGCGGCGTGCCACGATGGCCCTGGGCGATACCATCATGCTCGTCGATGATCCCTTGTCAGGACAGCGGCAACTCATAGCTCCGTTGATGCGGGAGTATATTTCGCCCGTCTTCAGCGACTTGCTCGACAAGGCTCCGTGGTACATCGGTATCGCCATCGGCACGGCAGTAGTAGCCGTGCTGCTGTTCGTGTGGCTCATCATCAAGTTGCGCCGCCTGTTTAAGAAAAAAGGAAGACAATAAGTACAATAAATACAAATTACATGATAATGAATACCAGATACATATCGATGACAATGCTGCTAGTCGCCACATGGCTGACAATCATGGGCCAGCAGACGGCCTATGTGCCTAGCCCCGAGAACCTCAAGGCTCGCGAGGTGTTCCAGGACAACAAGTTGGGTGTATTTATCCATTGGGGCGTCTATTCGATGCTGGCCGACGGCGAGTGGGTCATGCTCAACAAGCGCATCGACCGTGACGAGTATGCCCAGTTGCCTGCGGGCTTCTATCCGTCACGATTTGACGCCGACCAGTGGGTGCGCACCATCAAGGATGCCGGTGCCCGCTACATCTGCATCACCTCACGTCATCACGACGGCTTCTCGATGTTCAAGAGCGAGGTCAGTGACTACAACATCGTCGATGCGACGCCCTTCAAGCGCGACATCTTGAAGGAACTGGCCGACGCCTGCCAGCGTCACGGCATCAAGCTGCATTTCTACTATTCCCACCTGGACTGGCACCGCCTGGACTACCCCCTGGGCCGCCACATCAAGGAGCTGCCGCATGACCCCTCGACAACCAACTGGCCCCAGTACTACAAGTTCATGAACGACCAGTTGACCGAGCTGTTGACCAACTATGGCCCCGTGGGGGCCATCTGGTTTGACGGCAAGTGGGAGCATGACACCGACCCGACCCCCTTTGACTGGCAACTCGATGAGCAATATGCCCTCATCCATCGACTGCAGCCCGCCTGCCTGATTGGCAACAATCACCATGAGGTACCCTTCCCGGGCGAGGATATTCAGATCTTTGAGCAGGACATCCCGGGCGAGAACACGGCAGGTTATTCGGGCGAGAACGGAATCAGCCAGTTGCCGCTAGAGACCTGCATGACGATGAACAAGACCTGGGGCTATCGCATCACCGACAAGAACTACAAGAGTGCTGACGACATTATCCGCACCCTGGTCAAGGCCGCAGGCCGCAACGGTAACCTGCTCATCAATGTGGGTCCGCGTCCCGATGGCTGCTTGCCCAGCGAGGCCGTTGAGCGCTTGCACCAGCTGGGCGAGTGGATGCGCCAGAACGGCGAGAGCATCTATGGCACCCGTGGCGGCGTCATCCCGCCCCACGACTGGGGCGTGACCACACAGCGCGGCAACACCCTGTTTGTCCACATCCTCAACCTCCAGGATCAGGCTCTTTACCTGCCCTTGAGCAGCAGGCGGGTTAAGCAGGTGCGGCTTTTCAGTGACAAGAGCAAGCTGCGTTACACGGCTGCTGGCGACGGCATCACCATCCTGCTGCCCGCTGTGCCCACAGGCGTGGACACTATTCTCGAGGTGACGCTATGCTAAAATGCAGTTGAGCAAAAATGTGAGATTATGCAACTCAAGTGGAATAAAGGATCATTTTATGACTATTTCTTTTGGTAGAAATGCAAAGTTATTAGCAATTAACTTTAATTAACAGAGAATAAGTCCATTATTAATGTTTGGTTTTCTATCTTTGCAAAATAATTACTAATCATAAGCAAGCTTTTTCAAGGAACTTATCATCTCATTTAATTATTTTTATATTAATTATTATCAATTTTAAATTATCAATCATTATGAAAAAGGTTACATTTTTACTCCTGTTGATGTTTGCAGGACTGGGTGTAATGCAAGTGAGCGCACAGCCCGCTAAGGGCCCTGCTAAGGCTCCTGCGCGCTCTCAAGTGTACAATTACAAACCTAGTGGATATATAGCGCTAGGGACGTATGATAATCCTAACCATATCTATTACAGTACTCAAACGCAATACGCTCTTCATTTCAATGGCAGAAATGGCATGGACGTTAACGGCGTCAGCATTATTGGCGAAGTTGATGGTAATTACTACTCGACAACCTATGCTCATCCGCTTTCAAAAGTTCCAGATGAAAGCAATGCTACATCTGATGCCGGTTGTGGTTTTCTCGCTGCAATGTATGTCGATGGCCTCCTCACTAGCCCTGTTGTCTGTGATTGCCAGAATGGAACTACAAGTCGTGATGTGAGATTCACGGCGCGCGTAGAACGTGCGGGCGAATATGGTGCCAGGATTGTCTATACACTGACCAATAACGCCTGGCTCCTATCCAGAACCGTATCGCTGGGTGTGTGGGCCGACATCATGATTGGTGACAATGACAATGCGCCCATCTACTGCCTGCGCAATGAACAGGGCAAGGTTTACGGCTTGGACATGAAGTACAAAAAAGATGAAGATGCCCAACCTGGTGAAAAAGTTCCCGTGTTCACCGCCATTTTCGATGGAGCTTCAGGTGTGACTCCTGTCGATGATTGGTGGTTTGGCCGGTACAGTAACAACTACAATGCTTCAGAGATCGTTGGCAATTATGACAATAAGTGTGATGTCCAGCACGGATCAGGTTCAGATGCAACGTGGGAATATGACGTGGTAGATGAATTCTACAAAGTCGAGGGCGAATACTACGACAGTGGTATGGGTTTCTGCTGGAGGAATATCACGCTCGAAGCCGGCGAATCTGTTGAGTTGTCTTTCTTGGTGAGCGCAAGCGAGATTGATATTGACGAGCCTGAGCCCGACCCTGAGGCAGAATATCATGTTGAGGTTTATAACACCGAGGCATGGAATGACCTTGCTGCCGACCATCCTGCTCATGTTTGGGGTTACTATAAGCACCCGTTTGACTGGACCAGCCACATGGAGTATATGGTAGATGGTGACCGTGGTACCGGTGAGTGGACCGCCATCCCTGGCGAGCTGGCTCCGAATTCGGAATTCGACCTGCCGTTCAACTTGAACTTCAATCCCGACGTTGCCGACATCCACACCTTGAAGCTTCGTCTCGTCGATATTGAGGGTAACGCCACCTATTTGGAAGATCTGAATAAGGAGTGGGAGGATATTCGCAGTATCGACTTGACCGTCAATCCGCAGACCCAGTATTACGATGCCACTCCCAAGACCTTTGTGGTAACCGTTGGTGGTGCTATCGACTATACCCTGGGTGAGAATGGTGAGTATGTTGATCCCGGTACTTATGACTTCAGCATCTATGGTGATTACGATATGGAAACCATCGGTGTCAATACCGTTGAGTTCTCAATCGTAAGGCGCCAAGCTGGACTTGATGTAACAGTTCCCGAGGACTGCATCTATGACGGTAATGAGCATGCTGCAACCGCCAGCACTGACGGCGACGGTACCGTGATTATCACTTACAAGGACGCTGAGGGTAATATTTCAACCGATGCTCCCGTTGAGCCCGGCACCTATGAAGTATTCGTTGAGGTAACCGATGGCGAGTTCACTGATGGCATGGAGAACACCAGTTACGGTGAATTTACCATCTCCAAGATGCAGCAAGAGCTTGTTGTGAATGTTCCCGAGGACTGTGTATATGACGGTGAGGAGCATGCCGCAACTGCAACCTTGACTAGTGGTGACGGCGACGTGACGATTACCTACGTGAACTCCGAGGGTGAGGTTTCGACCGAGGCTCCCGTTCTGCCTGGCACCTATGAGGTGTTTGTTGAGGTATCCTCTGCTGAGTACTACGATGGCATCCAGAACAAGAGCTATGGTGAATTCACCATTGACCGCGCTCCGTGCGAGTTTGAGGCAACGCTTCCTGCCGAGCAGATCAAGTATGACGGCAAGCAGCATGGCGCTACCGTGACCGTTCCCGAGGGCAGTGGTAATGTGACCATCGTTTATCAGAACCTCGCCACTGGTGAGAAGTCCGAGACCGCTCCCAGCGAGGTTGGCAGGTATATCATCATCCTCTCGATTGATGACTCGGGCGAGTTGTACTATGGCATGGAAGATAGCGTCATCTTGAACTATGAGATTTATCTCATCTATCCGACTGCTGTGAATGAGCTGAATGTTGATGTACTGGACAATGGCGCATGGTACACCATCGACGGTCGCCGCGTTGCTGCTCCCAGCCACGGTGGTATCTACATCCGCAATGGAAAGAAGTACATCGTGAAGTAATCAATTCACTTCGACGAGATACGTCTCACTGAACAAGGCAACCTTGCGAAATCAACCGCAGGGTTGCCTTTTTTTAAAGGCGGCTTGATAGGCCGAAAAGGAAAAATCACTACCTTTGCATGGAAAACGTGATAAATATCAGCCATGAACCGTTTTTTATCCATATTGATTTTGCTGTTAGCGTTTATCGGCATGGCTGCCCAGCCAGCATTGGAGCATCAGCGCAAGAAAGTGGCCGTCGTCCTGTGTGGCGGTGGCGCATTAGGAACTATACACATCGGTGCCCTCAAGGTGCTGGAAGAGGCGGGCATCCCCATCGACATGGTGACCGGCACGTCGATGGGTGCCATCATCGGGGGCTTGTATGCAGTGGGCTATAATGCGACCGACATTGAGACCTTTATCAACGGCATCGACTGGGGCGACATGCTGCGAGACCGGTTGTCGATGCGCAGCCAGACGCTCAAGGAGCGAGAACGCCAGAACATCTACCTGCTGGATTACCGCATCTTTCTCGACCACAGCAAGGACTCGCTGGCTGGCGGCTTGATTCGCGGAACCAATATCGAGAGAACGCTGCGGCACTACCTGCGCCAGAGCGATGACATCGACTTCAAGTCGTTGCCACGCCCCTTTGGCTGCATTGCGACCGACCTGGTCAGCGACAGCGAGGTGGTCCTCGACCATGGATCACTGGCCACCGCGATACGTGCCAGCATGGCCGTGCCTGGCGTGTTCTCTCCCGTGAGGATGGACCCCTATGTGCTTGTCGATGGCGGCACCAAGAACAATTTCCCCACCGACCTGGCCCGCAAGATGGGGGCCGACATCGTCATTGGTGTCGTGACCGATCTGGGCATCAACGACAATTACTTCTCGTTGTCCGATATCTTGGAGCGCTCGATGGGCAGTGACATCCACCAGCGCAGCGACGAGAACGAGAAACTGTGTGATCTGGTGATTCATGTCCCCACCAGGGGATACTCGGCTGCCGACTTCTACCGCTCGGCCATCCTCAACCTGATTGACCGTGGCGAGGATGCCGCGAGGAAACAGATGGCGGCAATCAAGGCTCTCAAGCTGCAAGCTGGCGTGCCCGAGGACTATAGGCCCGAGTACAGCTTCATCCACCTGGAGGATGTCGATAACAACGAGGCCAGTAAACTCGCCCAGGAAGAGAATGCCCGTAACACGATCAAGGCGAGCCTGGGTGTGCGCTACGATATCGAGGAACTAGTGGCTGCTCAGATTGGTGCAACCTACTACTTCGGCAACAAGCTGGATCACAAGCTCGACCTAACTCTCAGGCTGGGCAAGCGCACCATGGGTCGCCTGGAGTGGAGCACCAGCCTCAGGCCTCACCGCCGCATTGGGCTGTCTTACGAATTTTGGCACAACGACTTCAACCTGTACCAGCAGGGTCACCGCAGCGATAACCTGCTGTTCAACTACCAGCGGGCCAACGCCACCCTGCTCTCGCTCGATGCCCTCAACCTGAACCTGGACTTGGGCATCGCATGGGACTATTACCGCAACTATGATGTGCTGAGCAACATTTGGAGCCGTAGCCACTTCAACAAGAATGAATACTACTTCAGCTACCATGCCCAGGCCCAATACAACACCGAGGACAACTGGTACTTTACCCAGAAGGGTATGCGTGCCGACGTGTCATACGCCTACATCACCGACAACTTTGCCCGATGGAAGGGCCACACGGGCTTGAGCGAGGTGACGGCCCAATGGCGCATGACTGTACCGCTTTCCCGCACGACCCACTTGCAGCCCATGGTCTATGGCCGCATGATGTTCGGCAAGGACGCTCCCGCTACCGCTGCCAACATGATGGGAGGCAACCGCTTCGGCATCTACTATCCGCAGCAATTGCCGTTCGCGGGCTTTGGCCACTGCCACGCCATGGACAGCGAGCTGCTCGTGGCGGGCTTCAAGTTGCAGCAACGCGTGTTCCAGGAGCACTACATTATCGTCAAGGGCCAGGTCGCCGAGCATAACGACAAGCTGGGCGACATCTTTGACCGCAGGCCCATCTGGGGCGCACAAGTCGGCTATTGCTACAACAGCATCGTCGGTCCCCTGGGTGCCTCGCTGAGCTGGAGCAACTTCACCCACCAGGTCTATCCCTACATCTCCCTGGGCTTCGACTTCTAGCGACAACGTAAAACAAGCCCCATGTTTTCACCGTCAAACATAGGGCTTGCCTGTATTGTCATCGACCATGACTTATTCTTCACAATGTTCACCACTTGGTGTTACACCACTTGGTGAACATTATTTATACTCATTCAATCCACTTAATATTAGCAATATAGTTAAAAAAAATATAATGTTCACCACTTGATGTCACTCTAGTTGGTATATATCATTTTTTTGTATTAATTTTGTGGAAAATTCAATATTACACAGACTATGGCTAGACCTTTTGTATATGGCATGTCGGTGGGTGAAGACAATTTCACCGACCGCGAGTTAGAGACCAAGCGGCTACGTCTTAATTTTGAGAATGGCGTGAACAGTATCATCATCTCGCCACGCCGCATGGGAAAGACCTCGCTGGTCAAGCATGTCCAAGCCCAGATGCAGGATAGTGAAGATGTCAAGGTAGTTTATATGGACATCTACAAGTGCCGCACCGAGTATGATTTTTATGAGAAATTTGCCTCGTCGATCATCTCAGCCACATCAACCCGGATAGAACGAATGATCGAGACGGCCAAGGAGTTCTTGATGGGTATCACACCCAAGTTATCCTACATGCCCGAGCCCTCAAGTGACTTCTCCTTGTCACTGGGCATCACACCAAGCAACAACCCGCCCGAGGAGGTGCTGGAGTTACCCGAGCGCATAGCAGGCAAGTTAGGCGTAAATATCGTTGTGTGCATCGATGAGTTCCAGCAGGTGGGCGAGTTTCCCAACTCATTGAGTGTCCAGCGTTGCATCCGCAGTGTGTGGCAGCACCACAAGCACGCCTCCTACTGCTTGTTTGGCAGCAAACAACACTTGATGTCCCAACTGTTTTACAGCCGCAAGATGCCTTTCTATCAGTTCGGCGACATGTTTTTCCTCAAGAAGATTGGAGAAGAGCACTGGGTGCCGTACATCGTCAGTCGTTTTGCTTCGGCCAATAAGGTGATTTCCGAAGACAGGGCTCTGCGCATCTGTCAAAGGGCTGACTGTTATCCATCCTACGTGCAACAACTGGCCTGGAATGTTCTGGCCAATTCTGGCGACGAAGTTACCGATGAAGATCTTGACGCTGGCTTTGAAGCCACAATGGCACAAGTTTCACCGCTGTTTGTGGAGCAAACCTCTGGACTGACAACCTATCAGTTAAATTTCATCCGAGCCATCTGTTCGGGTTATCACAAGAACTTCGGTCAACGAGAAGTGACAAGCCGCTTTGACTTGGGTACGCGCTCCAATCTGCCAAAGATCATCAACCGGTTGACCGAAAAGGAACTCATTGAGACAAGCGATGAGGGTGTGGTTCTCGGTGACCCGCTGTTCGAGTACTGGTTTACCCACAACATGATGTAGTCCCGATTCAAGCAATAGCCATCCACCGCGACGACGATAATAAAGTGGTGTGTCATAATTCACTCGCTTGTTTTTAAATCGGCCTAACGGCCGAGAACCTTTAGCTCGGCGAAGCCAAATGAAACAAAATTTGTATAAAAATTAAACAAAATAAATTTTTATAATAATTTATTTGTAATTTTGTTTAATTTTTCGAGCGAAGCTCGATTAATGCTACCAGTTGTGGATTATGACACAGCCTCTTTGTTCTCGTGAGGTCGTCGTCATCACTTGCGCAGGAGTTGGACGATGCGGCTCATCTGGTTGGGGATGCGTATCTGTTGCGGGCACTTGGACAGGCAGGCCTCGCAATCGACACACTGGTTGGCTCGGGCATCGGCAGGCAGCGCCTTGAGATAGCCAGTGAGGAAACGCTCCTTGCGCTCGGCATAGTCGGGCGCACTGGGCAATGGCAAGGGCAGGACGTGCTCATTGATAGCCTCGTTATAGAAGCTGAAGTTGCCAGGAATATCTACCCCGTAGGGGCACGGCATGCAGTACTCACAGGCCGTGCAGGGAATGACCGGAAGACCCGCCATGCCATCGGCGATTTTCTCGAGCAGGGCGTTCTCGGCATCGGTGCAAGGTTCAAGGGGCGAGTGGGTGAGCACGTTCTGCTCCAAGTGCTCCATTTGGTTCATGCCGCTCAAGGTGGTCAGGATATTGGGATGGGAGCCCACCCAGCGGAAGGCCCACTCGGCAGGCAGGGCATCAGGGCGCAAGGCCCGCAGCTGGCTGGCATATTCGTCGGCCATCTTGGCCAGCGAACCGCCGCGCAGGGGCTCCATCACCACGACTTGAATTCCTGCCTTGGCTAGTTTATCATAGAGGTACTCGGCATCGGCATCACGCTTGCGGCCCTCCTTGTTGAGGGAGGCATGACGCCAGTCGAGGAAATTCATCTGGATCTGCACGAAGTCCCAATGATACTTGTCGTTATGGTCAACGAGCCAGTCAAACACCTTTACGTCGCCATGATAGGAGAATCCCAAGTGGCGGATGCGGCCCGCCTCACGCTCGCCAACGAGGAAATCGAGCAGGCCATTGTCGATGAAGCGGCTGTTGAGATTGTCCATTCCGCCCTGTCCCACGCCATGCAACAGGTAGTAGTCGATATAATCCACTCGCAGCTCCTTGAAGGAGTTCTCATACATCTTCTTGGCCTCGTCAAGTGCCCACAGCCGCTCGCTGTAGTTGGACATCTTGGTGGCCACATAGTATTTATCGCGGGGATGACGGCTCAGGGCTGCGCCCGTGATGCCCTCATTGAGTCCGCCGCCATACATCGGGGCGGTGTCAAAGTAGTTCACGCCATGGGCAATGGCATAGTCCACCAGCTGGTTAACCAGCTCCTGATTGTCACGCGGCAGGCGCATCATGCCGAAACCCAACAGCGACACCTGCTCGCCCGTGCCACGCTGCACGCGATAGGTCATGCGCATTGCCTGCACGGGTGCCGTGCTTGCTTGCCCGCTGCTGCTCGTGCCAGCCAGGGCAC
>Ga0247611_10010384_pt1 | contig 10950 bp, 7 predicted proteins | sample 177DNAGHGhighgp2_FD_192422 | JGI IMG/M metagenome (GOLD analysis project Ga0247611, IMG submission 192422) | Sheep rumen microbial communities from Palmerston North, Manawatu-Wanganui, New Zealand - 1770 DNA GHGhigh gp2 | ecosystem: Host-associated > Mammals > Digestive system > Stomach > Rumen ... | reverse complement strand
GGGGTCGCAGATGCAGATGAACGGCCTCGGCAACAGCTATATCCTAATCCTCATTGACGGCAAGCGCATTCATGGCGACGTGGGCGGACAGAACGACCTCTCGCTCATCGACCCCCACAACATTGAGAAGATAGAGGTGGTGAAGGGAGCGTCGAGCGCCCTATATGGTTCGGATGCCATCGCCGGAGTGGTGAACATCATCACCAAGCGGCACGACCAAGACGGCGTGCTGCTGGAGAACGCCAGCCGCGTGGGCAGCTATGGCGACATCAGGCAGCACAACGGCATCGGACTGAACTTCGGAAAAATCAGTTCATACACCAATTTCCAACTGCAGCACTCCGACGGTTGGCAAAACACCTCTGTGGAACATACAGAAGGTTCGGAGCCACCCATCACCGACTCACGCAACAAGACCGTCAACCGCCATACCAACTGGCAGGTTTCTGAGCGACTGACCTACACACCAATAAAGGATTTGGAACTGTATGCCGACGGGAGCATCTATTGGAAACGCATCTATCGCCCGAGCGGCAAATATGCGCATTATGACGTGAAGACCTATGACTTGAAATACCGCAATGCGTCACTTTCGGCAGGAGGAAAATGGAAGTTGAACAAGACCGACAACCTCTCGCTCGACATCGACTGGAACCGCCATGCCTATTACTATTATTTCACAGCCACCACCCTGGTGGAGGATTATGAGAAAAGCAAAGGCACGATGTATTACCCCTACTTCCCCTACTTGCCCGACCAGGAAGAGTTGCAGAGCGACCAGCAGCGCACGATGGCACATCTGAAAGGCGTGTTTGAGCTGCCCTATGAAAACAGGCTGAGCGCTGGCGTGGAATACCGCTACGACTGGTTGAAGGCACCAACAAGAGTGGAAGGCGGCAAGGTGAGTGACTGGACTGGCGCACTATATGTGCAGGACGAGTTCAACCTCATCCCCAACATCAACATCACCGCAGGTTTGCGTTTGAACCAAAACGAGCAGTTTGGCACACGACTGACTCCCAAACTTTCTGCCATGTGGAAGATTGGTCAGCCATGGAGAATCCGTGCAACCTGGAGCCAGGGGTTCAAGACTCCTACCACCAAAGAACTCTTCTATCGGTATGTGCGCCAGATGAGTGGCACATACCTCTATTTGGGCAACACCGAACTGAAGCCCCAGACCAGCAATTACTTCAGTGTGAGCGGCGAATATACCCTACACGGACTCAGCGTGACGGTTTCCGCATACCACAATAAGGTGAACGACATGATAGCCCTTGTCACCATCCCCAACTATCAGGCGCCCGATGAGTATATCGTGCAATACGACCCGGTCAAGACACGTCAGTATCAGAATATAGAGGACGCCAAGACCTATGGCGTAGATGTGAATGTGCGCTACTCATGGAAGGAGCTCGCCTTTGGAGCCGGATATAGTTATCTGGACACCAAAGCCAACCAATATGACACGACACACGACAGGATGACTGAGGTGACCATCGACGGTATGGCACACCATAAAGGCAATATGTTCGCAACATGGGCCCATGCTTTCTCACCTTACTACAACCTTGGCGTGGGAATATACGGAAGGTTCTCCACCAAGCGTTACTATCAGATAGATGGTGACGGAAAGGGTTATCAGATATGGCGACTGTCAACCACCCATGATTTCGGACACTCCAAGACCATGGCATACCGTGTGGAAGCTGGCATCGACAATATCCTCAATTATGTAGACCGCACACCGCACGGGCTGCACCTGGGCACCACCACACCTGGCCGTACCTTCTACATATCATTCAGTGTACGTTTCAACAAAGGAAAGAAACTTAAAAACAACTATAAGTCAAATTTAAACACAAGAGACAATGAAGAAAATTAAGTTTTTGATGATTGCCATGATGGCAATCTGTGTAACAATGAGTTTCACTGCTTGCAGCAATGACGATGATGACAACAAAACCATCGACAACAACTACACCGTCTACCAAAATGCCGTCAACCAGACAGTGAAGTCGCAGAAGAAGAACCCGAAGGTGATTCTGCTCGTCGCTTTTGGTTCCACATGGCAGCAGGCATATGATGCCTTCGATGCCACCGTGGAAGCCTACAAAACTGCTTTCCCTGGCTATGACGTGTTCCTCTCCTTCTCTTCTGCCATCTGCATCAACCGTGCCGCTGCTGGTGAGAACGTGAAACCCCGCAACTTCTACGCTCCTCCATTCTGGCTGAATGCTTTCGCACAGGAAGGTGTGAGATACTCGGAAATCGTGGTGCAGTCTCTGCAGGTCATCCCCGGTGAGGAATACACCCGCGTAATCAACTACATCAAGGACTTCGCCAACAACGCCAACGGCGATATCGACGACAGCTACCTGTCAAAAGTGACGCTGAAACTCGGCGTGCCCCTGCTGCAGGACGCAGAGAACGATGTCAACGAGGTGGCCCACCAACTCAACGTCCTCTACAACAAACAGGCAAAGGAAGGCGTTGTGGCTTTCATGGGTCATGGCAACCCCGACTCCTACGACACCTACAAGGCCAATGTGCGTTATACCCAACTTGAGGAAGCCCTCCAAAGTTATAGCAAGAACTACTATGTAGGCACCGTGGATATGATGGAGAACTTCAAAACCCATGTGCTGCAGCGCATGCAGGCCAACGGCATCATGAGCGGCAAGGTGTATTGCCACCCGCTGATGTCGATTGACGGCGACCATGGACACAACGACATGGCTGGCGACGACGACGCATGGAACAACGGTTTTGAGGAGAACGAGGAAGGTGAGGTAGAGGACACCAGCTGGAAGATGTATTTCCACCACATGGGTTATACCTGCGACAACTCAACCATGATTGAGAAGGGACTGCTTGAACTTCCCACCATCCGCCAAATCTGGATGGCCCACACCAAGGATGCCATCAACGGCGAACCTCTCGACTACTACCACTCAAAAAATCCTGAAGAATAAACTCTCTTATAGATGGATAAAAGAAGATGTGTATTCATGGCAGCACTCCTCGCAGGGAGTGCTGCTTTTTCCCAAATACACCAAACGACTCAGCGCGACTCGTCGTCGGTGAACCGTTCCTACAACCTCAACCCCATTGTTGTCACTGGTTCGGGACACCATCAACGTCTGAAGTCCACTTCCACACCCGTACACGTGCTCAGCAGTCAGGAAATCCGTGAACAGGGCATTTCCACTTTCGATGCAGCCATCCAAAGAATGATGCCCCAGGTGTCAATGTCTCCCAACTCCATGGGCACATTCCTACGCCTGAACGGATTGGGCAACAAATACATCCTCATCCTCATCAACGGACAGAAACTCTCGGGCGACATCTCCAACAACGTCGACCTGAACCGCATCAACATGTCGAGGGTGAAACGGATTGAGGTGCTCGACGGAGCCGCTTCATCTCTCTATGGAAGTGATGCCATCGCCGGAGTCATCAACATCATCACTGACCAACCAACACAAAATCTCATCAGCGTCACGTCCGACACACGTGTCTCAGGAAAAGGCCAATTGACAGAGGCCGTCAGCATCGACTTTTTCAAAAACGGCTTTGGTTCCTACACCTCCTACACCCACGACCGTGCCGACAGCTACCAAAACAACGGATTGGAATATGTAAAAGGTTCTGAGACTGAAACTCAACCCACGATTGCTCCGTTATTCACAGGATACCGCTCGCACCTTCTCGGTCAGAAATTCACCTACACCCCCAATCAACACATTGCACTGAATGCTGGCATTGACTATTCCTACAAGCTCACCGACCGTCCGGAGACACGTCCCGACATCACAGGCGGCACCGACTATGAAATGCGCTACAAAGGACTTCGGTGGAATGTGGGTGGAATATACAAATTCACCAGCAAGAACTCCCTCCAGGCTGATTTCACATCTGACCATTACCGCTATGGCAAGGAGTATGACGTGGAAACCAAGACAAATGCCATTGGCGACTATGTGCAGTCGAAGAAACAAAGGCAGACAGAATTGGAACTGAAAGCCATCTTGGGACTGATGCCTCACTCCACAACCATATTTGGTGCAGACTGGCGCCAGGACTTCTTGGTGGCTACATCGGGAAACATCGACAAAAGTGTATATACCATTTCCGCCTATGCCCAGCATGAGACCCAACTGCTCAAGAACCTCACAGCCACGTTGGGACTTCGCCTGACCCATCACGAGACGTTCAACCAACAACTCACACCGAAGGCCACATTGATGTATGCTCCAGGCAACTTCCGTTTCAGGGCTACCTATTCTGCAGGATTCAGGGCACCCGGTCTCGACGAACTCTATTATCACTATTTTTCCGTCAACAGAGGCAAGGCACAAATCAGTTTCGGCAACAAGAACCTTTCTCCAGAGAAAAGCAACTATTTTGCCTTGAACGCGGAATATCGCACACAAATCATCGCAGTGAGCGTGACAGGATACCTCAACCGTATCAACGACATGGTAGTGAAAGACAATGTCGATGTCGATGAGGCCGCCCTGACCATGCTGAGAACGGAATTCCCTGAGATGACTGATGACCAAGCTGCGAAACTGGAACATTATGCCCTCTATCAGAACAGCGACAGGGGTGACGTAAAGGGACTGCAGGTCAATATCTCCGCCAATTTGTTCCGGGGATTCAACATCTCGACAAACTATGTGTACACCTATGCACGGACGAAGAGCGGAGAACAATGGGGCGTTCTTGAACGCAGCATCCGCAATGCGGCAACCATCGCCGCCAACTACCATCACACATGGGGGAAATATGGACTGAATGTCAACCTGAACGGAAGGTTGCAGTCCAAAACCTATTATCCTGACTATGAGGACGCTCCCGGTTATGGCGTATGGAATATCCATACCAACCATTCATTCGACTGTACTCGATGGGCTTTCATCGAACCGAGCATCGGAGTAGACAACATCTTTGACAAGGTGGACCGACGCATCGATTCCACCAAACGGAAATATGCCCTCTACAGCCCAGGAAGAATGGTGGTGGTGGGTCTGAAGGTCAAACTCAAGAAATAGTCATGCTGCAAGGTCACGGAGACGACAAACACAACTATCCTGAAATTCGGAGCAATTTCAGTTCCAACATCTATCCCCATGCCGAACTGACGGGGTTAAAAAACCATCTGCGCGAGAAGATGGACATGATAGACAGTTATCCAGAACCCGAGCCACACTCACTGGAAACGGCAATAGCAAGTAAGTTTGGAATATCCGCCGACAACGTCCTCGTCACCAATGGCGCGACAGACGCCATCTACCTCATCGCCCAAACTGCGGCCAAAAATAAGTTGACGCATTTCAGTGTCGGGGCATTGCCTACCTTCAGCGAGTATGAGGACGCCAGCCGAATGTTTGGTCTGACACAAAGCAACTGTTGTGATGGGACAGACAATACTCGCCACACAGCACTATGGTTGTGCAATCCCAACAACCCGACGGGAGATGTGTATTCGGGAGATGACCTGAAAGACTTCGCCCAGAAGTTTGGCATCGTCGTCATCGACCAATCGTATGAGGACTATACTCTTGCCCCAATGATGACACATCGGCAGGCGGCTGAGTCAGAGAACATCATACAACTCCATTCGCTCACCAAAACTTACGCCATACCCGGTCTGCGTATTGGCTATGTCATCGCACCACGGAATATCATCACCATGCTCAGAGAGAACATCCGTCCTTGGGCAGTCAATGCCTTGGCCATAGAAGCAGGCAAATGGTTGGTGGAAAACAATATGCAAGTCATTCCAGACCTCCAGGCTTACCTTGCAGAGACCCAGCGACTCCGGGCAATGCTCAATCAAATACCAGGAATCTCTGCTGCTGAGACACAAACCAATTTCTTTTTAGTGGAAATGGCATCTAAGACTGCCGCCGACCTGAAAGACTACCTCGCCAGAAAGCATCATATCCTCATCCGCGATGCTTCAAATTTCCGTGGTCTCACTCTTCGGCATTTCCGTGTTTCCACACAAGCTCCAGAAGAAAACGACCTTTTGGCGAATGCCATCAGAGATTTCATTTTAGGGTATCTGAAATAATCAAAGCCGCCAACCCATTACAGATTGGCGGATTATAATTTTTGGGTTGTGGAGCTGGCGGGAATCGAACCCGCGTCCAAACAAGGAAACCATACGCTTTCTACACGCTTATTCCAGACTTTGGTTTTCGTGCCGCAGCAAGACCTGGACCACCAACTGCGACCTTATCCCCTGAATCTCATCATGCCGGCGGGGCACAACATGACTATTCCCGATTTACCTGCGCCGCTTGATCCTCGGATTCGGAACAACACCCTTGGAGCGACGTCTCGTCCTGTCACCTGGTGACGGGATTGAGCCTTAATCTACTATACTTCGATTAGGCAGCGAGAGCATACTCATTGTTGCCAATTAATTTTTTGACCGAATGTATTAAGGAGTTTACAGCCGTCACTCCGCGTGCTTACGTACCATCTCAGCTTGCTGTCAAATCCAGTCAACCCCAAATGTTTTGCGAAAAGCGGTGCAAAGATATGGTATTTTCCAATACGTTCCAACTTTTTCGGCAAGTTTTTTTTAAAAAGCGAAACCAGGCAAATGGGTTTTATGTGTTTGTCAGACCAATTATCACAAACACAAGGAATAAAGCGAGAATGATGAGCCTTAACCAATTGTAGATATTGACAATTCTATCTGCCTCCTGTTTTTCCATATTATATCAGCTTGTTGATTTTCTGCTGCAATAGTACGCTTTGAATATTGCAAAATCATTTCAAAAATATGAAGGTGTGGTTACCACAGCGCTTGTAACAGGATTGTCATATGAGCGTAACGGTGATGCAACAAAATTGCAAAAACTTTGCCGCATAATTATAGGGAAACAATTTCATGGAATTGATTATCAACATTTTCTCACTTGTCGGCTCACTGGCACTGTTCCTCTATGGAATGAAGACGATGTCGGAGGGTCTCGAAAAGTTTGCCGGTGACCGCCTGCGCAGCATTTTGGCAGCCATGACGAAAAACCGGGTGATGGGCGTACTGACGGGCATCCTCATCACGGCACTCATCCAGTCGTCAAGTGCCACCACGGTGATGGTGGTGAGTTTTGTGAATGCAGGTCTGATGACATTGGCACAGTCTATCGGTGTCATCATGGGTGCCAACATCGGCACCACCGTCACGGCTTGGATTATCTCTGCCGTAGGTTTCAAGGTGAATATCGCAGCCTTTGCTATCCCCCTGTTGGCTATCGGCATGCCACTGATATTCAGCAGAATAGGCAACAGAAAGAGCATCGGCGAGTTTATCTTTGGCTTTTCGTTCCTCTTCATGGGCTTGTCGTTCCTTCAGGAGGCAGCCACCGCCATGAACATCGGCGACATGGTGGCAGGTATGCTCGCACACGTGCCTCAGGACTCGTTTCTCACCATCATCCTCTTCGTTATCGTAGGTACCATAGTGACCATGATTGTACAGGCCTCAGCTGCCACGATGGCTATCACGCTGATGCTCTTTGGCATGAATATTCCCGGATTTGGATTTGAACAGGCTGCCGCCCTTGCCATGGGCCAGAACATCGGTACGACAATCACGGCGTTCATGGCTTCGCTCACTGCCAACACACAGGCTCGTCGTGCCGCCCTTGCCCACATGTTCTTCAATGTGTTCGGTGTCGTGGCATTCCTCATCGTGTTCTATCCGGCTTGCCATGCCGTCAGCTGGTTTGTAGAACATGTGATGGGTGGCGGCAACGACCTCTTCAAGCTCTCCGCCTTCCACACAGCCTTCAACATCATCAACACACTGTTGCTCATCGGCTTTGTCAGGCAGATTGAGACATTGGTCTGCAAGATACTTCCGATGAAGGCGCAGGAGGAAGACTACCGGTTGAAGTTTATCAGTGGCGGTCTGCTCTCCACAGCCGAACTGAGCATTGTGGAGGCACAGAAGGAGATACACAGTTTTGCTGAGCGCTGCCAGAGGATGTTCGGATTCGTACCGGAACTGTTGCAGTTGCAAGACGAGGTGAAGTTCAACAAGCTCTTCTCACGCATTGAGAAATATGAGAACATCACCGACTCAATGGAGATGGAAATAGCCAGTTATCTTAATAAGGTAAGCAAAGGCCGACTGTCAGATGCCTCGAAGAGCAAAATTCAGAAAATGTTGAGACAGATTACGGAACTTGAGTCCATCGGCGACTCGGTGTACAACCTCGGCCGCACCTTGAACCGCCACCGCATGCACTGTCAGGAGGCATTTACAACCGAACAGACCCAACACATGCTGACGATGATGCAACTTGTGGACGGAGCGTTGGCCGAGATGCTGAAGCAAATAGATGAGCCCACGACCAAGACAGGCATCAAGACCTCCATCAACATTGAACATGAAATCAACAACTACCGCACACAATTGAAGAATCAGAACCTGCACGATGTGAATTCAGGTCTCTACGACTATCAGCTCGGAGTATTCTATGTTGACTTCATCTCGGAGTGTGAGAAACTCGGCGATTATGTGATGAATGTGGTGCAGGCTGGAAAGAAACGGAACAATGATTATGAGGAAATGCCATATCATATGCAAAACTAAAATCGTGCGAGTGTAAACTTGATGGTAAGTCCACCGCCGGGAGTTGTAAGTGCAGTTGTTGAGCCACCATGGACAGCAACTGCATTTTTCACGATGGCAAGGCCAAGACCTGTGCCGCCAAATTTGCGCGAACGCCCTTTGTCGATGCGGTAAAAACGCTCGAAGAGGTGCTCCAGATGCTGCGCATCTACGCCAGGACCATCATCTCTCACCAAAAACTCGTAGAAATGACGGCCTTCTGTTTCAATCTCACTGCATGCAATCTCCAAATGTGATGCCCCTACAGCATAGGCTATGGCATTGTCGACAAGATTGCGGAAGATGCTGTATATCAGACTTTGGTCACCCATTACTTCCACATGCTGCGGCACTTGTAGTGATGGAGTGATGCCTTTATCATGGAGCTGTGGGGAGGTGTCATCAAGCACACTCTGAATGACCTGCAACACATCGACCTGACGGTATGCTTGCCGGATAATGGTCTTGTTGTCGTCCAACTCGTCAAGCTTAGCAAGGGCACTCATGTCGAGCAGCAGTTTGCTCATGCGCTCACTTTGGGCATAGCATCGCTCCAGAAAATGCTTCTTCTTTTCCTCGGGCATGTCGGGATTGTCGAGGATGCTCTCCAGATACCAATGGATGCTGGCGGCGGGCGTCTTCAGCTCGTGAGCGGCATTCTGCGTCAATTGGCGTTTGATGCGCAACTTGTCCTCCTCTGAATGGCGCAATTTCCAATATAGCATGATAATGGTGTGGCTGATGTCGCCTAGTTCGTCATCAGGCAGACGACGTTCCAGTTCGTGGTCAATCTCCTCGCCCTCCTCAGCCCTGACGGCAAACTCACGCAGATATCCAATGTGCCGGCTGATGCGATGGGTGATGTAGTAAAGCACGATGCCCAGCAGCAAAGTCAGGGCACCGGCAAAGTATATGTAAGTGTTGTCGGCCTGCAGCGAGCGTGTCAGTTCGGCTGAATAGGGCACAGCAGCACGAACGATGACATCGCTGAAGCGAGTGGCAGAATAGAAAAAAGTTTCGTGGGTGGATTGTGACATACGCTTGATGTCGTAGCCATTGCCCACACGCAAAGCCTGTTGGATTTCCGTTCGCTGGAGATGGTTTCCCAAAGAATCCACATTGGTATCATAGCTGTCGAGGATAACACGCCCTTTCAAGTCTATCACGGACACGCGTAGGCCTTCCATCTGATGGCGCGCCACATAATCCCGAAACAGTTGGCCATTAGTCAGGCTGTCCTCACCAAGCGTCTGCACCATCTCATAGTTGTACATTTGCAGACGCGAGTGCAGGATGTCGATTTTGTATTCCTTTTCGCGCTGATACTGATAAAAACTGAAGCAGACAGCAAAAAGCAGAAAAACACCGCCGATACTCAGCAACAGATTGCGTTGAAAAGATTTACTTCTCAAAACAGTAGCCATAACCCACTCGTGTCTTTATCTGTTTGCCATAACAACCAATCTTCTTGCGCAGCCGGGTAATGTTCACGTCAACCGTGCGGTCGAGCACCATCACATCCCGCGGCCAGCAATACTTCAGCAAATCCTCACGTGAAAATACTTTGTTGGGATGTTGGAGAAAAAAAGAAAGCAGTTCAAACTCCAGTTTGGTAAATTCCAACTTCTCTCCGTCACAGGTGACAGTCTTTGCACTTAAGTCGAGTGTGATGCCTTCATATACAATCTTACTGTCATCGGGTGATGCTGCGGTTTGCTGTGGCTGGGAAGACCGTCTGAGCACTGCCCTGACCCTGGCCTTCACCTCTTTCATACTCAGTGGTTTGGCAATATAGTCATCGGCACCGATGTTCAATCCCTTTACCAGATTGTCCTCACCATCGAGAGCTGTGACAAAGATGACGGGAATCCGTGATGTAGAGGGATTGTTCTTCAACCTGCGCACCATCTGGAAGCCAGACATCTCACCCATCATCACGTCCAACAGAATCAGCGAATAATCCTGTAGGGGCAGTTCAAGAGCTTCCTCGGCAGAACAGGCAGTATCGACTTCAAAACCCTCAGTTTCAAGATTGAATTTAAGTATCTCACATATATCCAACTCGTCATCTACAACAAGTATTTTCATAAGCCATCAGCATTTCAGGCAAAATTACTGATTATTTCCCAAAACCAACATGGATTGATATTACAATGTTGTGAAAAAAATTGGCTGTCTGTGACGAATCATGAACAAAATGTCTCATAAAAGCAACAAAATCATTACCACCGCAAAATGTTCGTATTTTTTTTGTAAATTTGCCACTGCTACCAACTACTTTGAAAAAATGAAGACAGCAGCAATCTTAATCA
>Ga0247611_10010383_pt1 | contig 10950 bp, 3 predicted proteins | sample 177DNAGHGhighgp2_FD_192422 | JGI IMG/M metagenome (GOLD analysis project Ga0247611, IMG submission 192422) | Sheep rumen microbial communities from Palmerston North, Manawatu-Wanganui, New Zealand - 1770 DNA GHGhigh gp2 | ecosystem: Host-associated > Mammals > Digestive system > Stomach > Rumen ... | reverse complement strand
GTACACACAAACATGAGCATGAAGCTGAGTAGAAATCTTTTCAGTTCGTTCATTTTTTTAATGGTTTTGGTTAATACATTGATAATAGATAATGTCTTTGGGTGGCAAAGTTAACAAGTTGACAATCGGTAAGATGCCAATTATCGTTCATCGGTTTGTAAATATGATACAATGCAACAAAATTGTTAGCGAATGAACGATTTTTTGCATCGTTTCATCCGCTAACATAGTGATCGTGTGGATATAAATCTACTACTGTTGTTTGCGCACTTCGCCTGGAACTATACCAAATTCATCCTTATAACACTTGGAAAAATAGGACGGGGATGCGAAGCCCACCTCATAGGCGATCTCGCTCACCGAGAGAGAAGATTCCTGCAGGAGTATCTGTGCCCGAGCCAACCTTGCCTTGCGCAACAGGTCAACGGGCGTACTGCCTGTCAATGCCTTTACCTTGCGATAGAGTTGTACACGGCTCAACCCCATGTCAGTGGCCAGATCCTCAACGCTCAAGTCGCTGTCATGCAGGCGCTGCTCCACAATCTTCTTGAATCGGGAGATGAAGACGTCCTCGTTGGGAACATTAACCGGGGTATCATCCTTGACTGGAGTTGCCATTGGCTCCTCAGCTGGCTTCACACTCCACAAGTCCTTGAGTTGGTGGCGGCTGCGCAGCAGGTTGTCGATGCGCACCAGCAACAATTCTTGGGAGAATGGTTTGGTGATATAAGCATCGGCACCACTCTGGTATCCCTCTATCTGGTGTCGGTTCAATGCCCTTGCCGTGAGCAGGATGACGGGGATGTGGCTGGAAATAATGTCTTTCTTTATATGCTGGCAGAATTCCAGACCATTCATCACCGGCATCATCACATCCGACACAATCAAGTCGGGGACTTGCTCACGCGCCAATTCCAGACCACGGCTGCCGTCCTCGGCCTCCAGCAAGTGGTATCTGTCTTGCAAAATGGAGCGCAGGTAGGCGCGTATATCGGCATTATCGTCAACGATAAGCACTGTCGAGGCATCCTCGTCGGCAACAGTAGCCATGGTGGTTGCAGGAATAGGATTCTGGACGGTAATCGCATCAACCTGATCGGCAGTCATTTCATGCTGCTGGACACCCACTTGGGCATCCAGCATCTTGTTGATGAGCTGGGTCAGGTTATGGGTATTGCGCCTGACGATGGCAAACAGGCTACTGGCTTCTTGACTGGCATGCTGCATCTCAGATGTCCCGGCAAGTTGAGCCAGAGGTCCTTCAATGAGCGTCAATGGCGTGCGCAATTCATGACTCACCTGAGTGTAAAAATCCAGTTGCTCACGTTCCATCTGCATGCGCTCATCCTGAATACGAGCCCTCTGCAAATAATACATGTAGATGCCAACCAACAATGCCAACAACAAGAAAATTGCTACAAGGGCAACAAACGTGAGCATGCGCTGGTCACCCAACTGATCCAGATAGTCATTGGTCGTCTGGTGCAGCTTCTCGATGTAATGAGCCTGGCGCATCACCTCCTCACTCCCCATCAGCAGGACACGAGCATTGTCGCGCGTCACAAGCGCCGACATCAATTTCGTCTCTTTATTATAAGGTTTACCCTCAAGGATGTCTACCGCCAGCTGCAGCAGCTGGTCGCCATGAGTGGGATAGATATAGGATGCATCCAGTAGCGAATCCTGCACCAACCTGATGCCTCCATTCTCACCAGGCAGGCCATCAATACCACAGAACAAAGGCAAGGCACCACCCGCCTCGACAAACGCCTTGCGAGCACCCATCGCCGTGCGATCGTTCATGCCGAATACCAGATCAATCTTCTCCTCCTCGTTCTTGTCAAGCCATTGCTTGACTGTGTTGTAGGCAGTGGGCTCGGTCCAGTCACCCTGCAAGGTAGCTATCACCTGTATTCCTGGATACTTGGCGATGGCTTCCCTGAACCCATTGTGACGCTCAATGGCGGGCGAAGAGCCCTTCAGACCCATCACCTCTATGATCCGTCCCCTCTGATTCAGCCGTGCGGCGACATAGTCACCCATCAGGTGCCCCATCTCATAATTGTCGGCACCCATATAGGCCGTGTACTTCTTGGTATTGGTCTTGCGCTCGAACACAATGACCGGGATACCTTTATCATAAGCCCTGTCGATGGCAGAAGAGATAGTGGAAACTTGATTGGGAGCTACAATCAACAGATCGATTCCAGTCTTGACCAGGCTATCAATCTGCTGGATTTGGCGCTCATCATTATCAAATGCTGCAGCAAACCTCAATTCCACATTATCATGGAAATAGGCCCCAATTTTCAATTCGGAGTTCTGCTTGTCACGCCAGATGTCATCGGAGCATTGCGACACCCCGATGCGGTACTTCTTCTCGTCCTGTGAGCACGAAGCCAGCAAGACCAACGACAATAAAAAAAAACCTATAAATACTCTTAATGATTTCACATTCAATTTCCTTATATTCCCATTCTCATCTCAATCAGGCGCCACGAGCATCTATAAATGTGTTAGACCTAATTAACCATTCACACACTATCACAGATTGCAACATGAGCACAATTAAGTGTAAATTCAAGTCATTTGTGGTGCAAATTTGACATTTTTCTCCGAAATGACAAAATTTTTTGATTCCTTTTTGCATTTTGCCACTTCCAACTTCCCATTTCTAACTCCTCACTTCTAACTCCTCACTATCAGGAGGGTTCATCTCATGGTGCAGGTGGTGATGATGCTGTCGGCGTGGACAAGGGTTGTGAAACGGTAGCGGTCGGTGTGGTCCAGCATGTGGGGGATGCTACCGGCAAGGGGGACTCCCCGCAATTTATACAGGCTCTCCTTCATTGTCCACAGGCGCGTGAATGTGACTGCCGGTCGGGAAGATGAGTTGATTGATCGCACCTCGGCATGACTCATCACTTGCCTTGCCAGCTCATCACTGTAACCATCGGTCACCTCAATATCAATGCCTACGGGCAATTCACTGACGGCACAGGCGACCGCCTGCGGGCAGTGGCTAAGGCTGAAGTGGATCTCGGGGAACCCTTCCAGAGACGGCTTGCCTCCCGCATTATAAATGAACCGTGGCAGAATATTGAGACCATACTCTGTCAACAAGGCGTGTTGCAGCAGCTTGTAAACCGCGACACACAGCCGCTGGTCCAGCTCGCGACGATAACGCAAGGCATAATCCCTGCGCCACGGACTCACCGAGTCGAGTGCATGGCGCAGGTCAAAATTCCAGATATTGTCATCGATATAAATCACTGCTTGAGCTCAAACTGGATGTGCTGCCTCTTGTGCAAGACAAAGATGATTATAGCCTCGATCATATAGGCAATGAGGTAACTGTACCAGATGTATCCTGGCATCAATCGAGACATGAGCCACAATACAGGGATTACCGTGAGTGACAAGGCAAAGGAAATAAACAGAGCCATGCGATGATGGCTGTAGAGTTTATAGACAATCATCAGCACATAGATGTAGCAGAAGGGGATGAAGCTCAAAGCGAACACGCGCAGGACAGGAACACTCTGGGTCAACATTTCGGGTTCGTCACAGCCAAACAGACGAGCAATGCCCTGTGGGAATAGCCACACCATCAGACAAGTGACCACCATGGACGTGGTGATAAACCGGAAACCTCGCCTGATGACCGTTCGTATGCCCTCATTGTCCTTTTTCCCCACCTGAATGGCACCAAGCGATTGCAACGTCTGACAGGTGCCAGAGACGAACAGGTTATAGACCTGGAGCAGATTCATGCATAAGGCGAAAACGAAAATGCCCGTGCGCCCCGTCGTCGATAGTACCAAGCTATTGGCACTGAGCAGCAATAATGTCAAGCAGATAGAAGCCACTGCCAGGGGCGCTCCTTGAGAAACAATGCGGCGCCATGATGCAGCAAGTCCGTCGGTCGAGAACACCGGGACAAGGCGTCTATCCTCAGGTTTGCGCCAATGGGTTAACAGAATGGCGATACCAACAAGATGGCCGACCACCGTAGCAGCCGATGATCCCGTTATACCCCATCCAAAATACTTAATAAACACAATATCAAGCATCAGATTGACAGCATTGTCGATGATGACAGCCAACGAGACCAGACGAGGGCTGCCATCAACTCCAACCATCGTAGATAGTCCCCACATCAGGATGAATGCCGGATTGCCGATGAGCAAGACGCGCATATAGTCTTCGGCCAAAGGCAAAATCTGCTCATTGCTGCACAGTAAACGGGCTGTCTGATGAGGAAACATCAGTCCGCCGACGAGTGCCAACAATAATCCCAATCCCAAGCTGAGTGTTAATGCGCGGGTGAAGAACCGGCGTGCATCGTCAATTCTCTTCTGCCCCAGTGCATAAGCCACCAGCATACCTGCTCCAGCATTGATGAGCAGATGCAAGGTAAATATGAACTGGTTAATGGGCTTGGACAGATTGATGGCACTCACGCCATCCTCGCTGATGAGGTTACCCACAATGATACCGTCCACCACATTACCCAGGCACCCCGACAGGGCAACCAAGATATAGGCCGAAAGGTAGCGGTAGAATTGACTATTGATATCGTTATCTTGTGATCTCATTACCAGGTTTTTACATATCAAAGAATCCAAGTGATCCAATAGCCGTGAGCATGCGCTCCACATAGTCCCACGATGTGGGCGACCAAGCGAAGCCCAGACGGTAAAGAACCTGGGTTGTATAGTCATTGTCACGCTTGACGTCGGCCGTCTTCTGTCCATGAGCCATGTCCTGGTAAGCCAGCAACGATGACATCTGCTTGGCCATCAGGGGATCTTCCTTGGCGCGTTCCATGGCCTCAGCAAATTCTTCCTGCTCGACGAAACGCACACCTTCGCCCACCGAAGTCAATCCCATGAGCACATCGCCCAGGAACTGGCCGTGAATGTTGTAGGGGTGGAATACCGTGCATTCACGTGGCGTGGAACTGAGCAGCACAATAGCATGAGCCACCTCATTGATGGGCGAGAACTCGACCTGCTTGTTGCGCATACTATATGGACAACAGCCCAGCATGTTATAGACCTTGATGCGTCCCATAAACGAGTTGGTCGCAAAGTTAGCCTGGAACTCGCCGTCGGTTGAACGGGCGGCCAAGTTGCCCACACGCATGATCTTGGCATTGAGCCCTTGCCTTGCCACAGCATCAAGGATCAAGCGCTCGGCCATGAACTTGGAGTAGATATACTTATTGCCAAGGAACTGACCCATGTAGAGCCGTTGTTCGGTGAAGACGTCATTCTTGAATTCACCAGCCCAAAGGCCACGAGTACTTGCTGTCGAGACGTGCACCAGCTTGGCTCCGGTCTTGATGCAGTAGTCCACACAGCGCTGGGCACCACCGATGTTCACATCTTCGATCTCGGTTCCCTCGCTGAAGTGCTTGACAATTGCAGCACAGTTGAATACAGTATCGACTTGTAATCCCTCGCCGAAATCGCTCGTCACATCACCCAATACAATGTGAAGTCGTGTTCCAAACAAGTCCTTGAAGGCGTCAGAGAAATAATAGAACAACAGAGTGCGCAGACGGCCCTCGGCAGCCTCAAGGCTCTTGCCGCGCACGAGGCAATAGATGTTGCGGGCGTCAGAGTCGATGAGTTCACGCAGGATGTGGATGCCCAGATAACCTGTGGCACCTGTCAACAGCACGTTACCCAACTGTTGACGCTCACCGATCCTAAAGTTCTGGAGCGTATTGCTCTGCAGCACGTCATTGATAGCCGTGTAATCAAATGCGGTAACATCGTTGTCACCCTCGTCGGCTGTATCACCTGTGATCAAGCGAGCCAACTTGCGAGGCGTGGGATTGGCGAAAACGTCACCATAGGCTACATGCATCCCAGCCTTGTCAGCCTCAATGATGACGCGGGTCACTACAAGTGAGGTACCACCCAACTCAAAGAAGTTGTCTGTCGCGCCGACCTTATCCATCTGCAGGATGCCAGCAAAGATGTCACAGAAGGTGCGTTCAGTATCATTGGTGGGCTCAACGTAGGCCGAACTGATTGCCAATTCGGGCTCGGGCAATGCCTTGACATCGGTCTTGCCGTTGGGAGTCATGGGCATTTCCTTCAGTTGCAGGTAAGCCGTGGGCACCATGTATTGCGTCAGGCTCTTGGAAATTTCGGCCTTGAGTGCATCGGGAGCGATTTCACGGTCGGCAGTATAATAGGCGCACAGGTGTTCCTTGTCATTGATCTTGCGGATGAGGATGACCACCTTCTTGAGGCCTTCAACCTTGAGCATCACGTTTTCAATCTCGCCCAGCTCGATGCGCAGACCACGCAACTTGATCTGGTGGTCGGTACGCCCAAGTATCACGACATCACCATCAGGGAGCCACTTGGCATAGTCACCCGACTTATAAATGCGGGTGCCATGGTAATCGATGAAGCGCTCACGTGTCATCTTATCCAGATTATTATAACCATGAGCCACACCGCGACCACCGATGTACAGTTCGCCGACTACACCAACTGGCAGTTCGTTTCCGTCCTGATCCACAATATACTCAATCACATTGAGTTGCGGCTTGCCAACGGTAACGACAGACGCATTGGTGAGTTCCTTGTTATTGGAGGCAACGGTGATTTCGGTGGGACCGTAGCAGTTGAAGATGCGGGCCTTGGTCACCTTGCGCAACTGGTCCAGCAACTGATCAGAGAATTTTTCACCACCGGCCCTCACAATATTGATGCGGCTGATAGCGTCACAGAAGTCTTGGCTTGTCAGCCATGTCATCCAGCGCGACGGGGTACCAGATACCATATTGATCTGTTCCTCATTAATGAGGCGGGAAAGATCGAGAGGGTTGTTGGCCTGTTCCTCGGTAGCAACAATGAGTGTCTTGCCATTGAAGTAAGCCGTGCCGATATCCTGCAGTGCTGCGTCAAACGAGATGGTGGTGACACTCAGGATGCGCTTAGCATCGGTCATCACACCATTGGCAAACACATTGGCGGGATGTCCATAGAGATAGTTACAGATGCCACGATGGTGCAGCATCACACCCTTGGGACGACCCGTAGAACCACTGGTATAGATCAGGTAGGCAAGATCATCGGGAGTGATGTCGGTTGTCACCTTGCCGTCGTTATCGTCATGGATGAGTTCCTCCACATCAATGGCTTTGCCATCGGGCACCGTGTCCATGCGGTCGGCAGTGGTGATGATGTAGCGGGCTTCACTATCCTCAAGGATGAGTTTCACGCGGTCGGCAGGATACTCAGGGTCACAAGGAATATAGGCAGCACCCGACTTGAGCACACCAAACAGTGCCAATACAAGACGGCTGGTGCGAGGCAATAACAATGCGACCCGGTCGCGTTCTTTCACTCCCCGCTTTCTCAATGCGGCAGCAATGCGACTCGTCACTTCATCCATTTCCTTGTAGGTAAAGCGGCCATCAATGGCTACCAGAGCCTCGTGTTCGGGCTGGATCTGTGCAAAGTGACCGATACACTCATGGAAGAAGGTGAATGGAGCATCACCTGTTGCCGTCTGGCGCAGGTGACTCAGTTCCTCCTCCTGATTCTCACTGACGATGGATAGACGTCGCAAGTTTTCTTGAGGCAGCTCCATCATCCTGGTTGCTACAGCGACGATGCTCTCGGCAAGGCCACGCCCTACCCTCTCGCTGTAAACCGAGTCATCATATTGCACGACAACACCACGTGACTCGATCTTGATATTGATTTTGAACTTGGGAACATTGAGTTCCAGCAACTCCTGATCCACAGGTTTGCCATTCACTGTGTACTGCGACAGCACGCCCACCTGATAGGCATAGGCAATGGCGGGACGGAAGCCGTAGTCGGTAGCGATGCGAGCGAAGGGATAGTCTTCATGTCGAAGCGTCTGATCAAATGTGTCACTCGCATTGTTGAGGAACTGTTCAACAGTCACATCATCAATGCTCATGCCCAGGGCGAGCGTGTTGACAAACATGCCCACCGTATCGGCAATCTTGAGGTTGCTGCGACCGCTGCTGACGGTACACAGATAAACGTCGCGGTTATTGGTATAACGTGAAACGACATAGGCCGTTGCTCCCAAGAACAGGTGTGCAGGCGTTATCTCATGCCCACGGCAGAAGGCTGCCGCACGCTCCAGATCGACAGGACACACTGCCTCGCCGATGAAACCCTGCTCATCGGTTTTAGGCATATCGGCAGGAATTTCGCTGGCACCCTCGCAGGTCTGCAATTTCTCGGCAAAGAACTGTTGTGAAGCCTTGAAGGTCTCGCTTTCCTCGGCCGCCTGCTGGTCGGCTACAAAGTCCAAGTAGTTATACTCTTCTTTCTCTATCGTTTTGCCCTCAAGCACCGCATTAATTTGACGTATCATCAAGTCGGCAGATCCACCATCAAACACCAAGTGATGAACATCCAGCAGCAAGTGAACACCACTGGTTGTTTTTACCACCTCGGCGCGGTACAGGGGAGGTTTCTGCAGGTTGAAAGGACGAACAAACTCATTCTTGTATTTCGTCAATTCATCTTCAGCCATTTCAGTAATGCTCACCTCAACAGGAGCACTATCATCGGTAGTCTGTACTATGCTGTCGCCCTGAGTCGCAAAGTGTACATTCAACTCAGGATGAGCCTCGATGACTTGTTTTACAGCATCAGCAAGACGCTGAGCCTCAACGCCATCGGGATAAGACAGCAGGTAAGGAATGTTATAGATAGTTGATGCCGGATTCTTGAGGCAATCAAAATAGACACCCGTCTGAGCATAAGATAAGGGCACGCAGGTCTTTTCTTCCTGATCGCGTGAAGCAGATTCTTGTGACTCAACATGTCCACCAGCGAGCAACATCTGAAGGATGTCGTTCTCAATCGACTGGATGGTTCCCGTCTTGACAAGGCTTCTTGAGTCAAGAGTAACACCATAGCGTTTATTGACCTGAACAGCCAGTTTAATGGCCGAAATGGAAGTTAATCCCGCATAGCCAAGAACTGTAGTAACGCCGAAGTCAGTAGTATTCACAATATCGGCAATCAGCTGATGCAGTTCTTGTTCCAGAACATTCATGGGTACATTGACAGCCTCGGGTGCAGCAGCTTTTTTCTCGGGTTTGGGCAGAGCACGCTTGTTCACCTTCTGATTCTGGTTCAATGGAATGGCATCAATCTGCATCGTTACGGCAGGAACCATATAGGGAGGCTTCTGATCCAAGATGAAGTTGTTGAGAGCCTCGATATCCACTGTATCATCGCTGACGATATAGGCCGCAATGAACTTGCCGCCACCCTCCTCGTCAAAGGCTTGTACAGTGGCGTCCTTGATACCAGGGAACTCACGAATAATGCCCTCGACCTCTTTCAATTCGATGCGGAAACCACGAATCTTGACCTGGCCATCGCGGCGTCCCACAAACTGGATATCCCCCGACGGCAGGAAGCGCACGATGTCACCCGTGCGATAGACACGGGCATATTTTTCTTCGGTAGTGAAGGGGTTGGTGATATAGACCTCGGCGGTCTTCTCTGGACGATTCAGGTAGCCACGGCTCACTTGAGGACCTGCAACCCACAACTCGCCAGCAGCACCGATGGGAAGTCGGTGCCCTTGCTGGTCAACGATGTACAACCGCATGTTATCCAACGGTTTGCCGATGGGTATCTCCTTCATCTTCTTGTCCACAAGATAGGTCGTGGTGAAGATAGTACACTCGGTGGGACCATAAACATTGTAGAAACGCATACCTTGTGGTGGGGTGAGTGATGCAAGTTTCTCTCCACCCGTCGAGAGATAAAGCAACGAGTGGTTCTCAATGCTTGTGGCGAACTGATAACCCACCTGTGTGGTCATGAACGAGTGTGTGATATTGTTCTGTTCAAAGTACTCATTGAGTGCAATGAGATCCAGTCGCAATTCCTCGGGAACGATATATACTGTAGAGCCACACGTCAATGCAGGATACATGTCCATCATGCAGGCATCAAAACCATAGCTGGCATAGGCAGCAACATTATGCTCAGGCTTGAGATCATAATATCGCTGGTACCAATGGCAGAATGCAACAAGGTTGGCGTGGGTCAACTGGCAGCCCTTGGGGATACCTGTAGATCCCGAAGTATAAAGCATGATGAATAACTGATCGGGAGTAATATCCAGCTCGGGGGCAGACTCTTCGGGTAGATCCATGATGTCCTTGGTCAGCAGCACTTCGCCCTGGTATTCATCTACTATTGGACGCAATTCCTCATCAGCAACGAGCAATTTAGCACTGGCATCCTGCATCATGAAGTTCAATCGCTCCTTCGGGTAACTTGGGTCAAGCGGCTGATAGGCACATCCTGCCTTCAACACACCCAACGAAGCAATGGGCATCCACTCACATCGCGGGATGAGCACCGATACTACATCCTCACAGCCCAATCCCTTGCTGGCAATATGGGCCGCAATGCGGTTACTGATAGCGTCCACTTGAGCATAGGTGAAACGTTTCTCCTTATAAACAACCGCCAACGCATCGGGCGTAGCCATCACTTGCTGTCGGAAAAGCGATACGATGGTCTGTGTGGCGTCATAGTCCACATCAGTGTTGTTGAAACCGTCAAGTAGAGCCACTTGATCGGCAGTGGCAATATTGATGTCTCTCAAGTATTGCTGGGAAAGGAGCCCCTCAATCACAGCCTCATAGCTCTCTAATACATGAGCGATAAAGGCAGAGGAATACTCATTGGAATTATACTCGGCTTTGGCTTGATACTTACCATCCTGAATAAATACTTTCAGGTAAAAAGAGGCATCCAGTGTGCTGTTGCCCAGACGAACCGTCTTCATGGGTTTGCCGCCCATTGTCTCATTGTCGAACAGTTGACCGTGCCAAGCGAACATCGAGTTACTCTGCAGATTCAAGTCGGTGACGATGTCACCGTAAGTGTAGATGTCATGTTTGCG
>Ga0247611_10010382_pt1 | contig 10952 bp, 10 predicted proteins | sample 177DNAGHGhighgp2_FD_192422 | JGI IMG/M metagenome (GOLD analysis project Ga0247611, IMG submission 192422) | Sheep rumen microbial communities from Palmerston North, Manawatu-Wanganui, New Zealand - 1770 DNA GHGhigh gp2 | ecosystem: Host-associated > Mammals > Digestive system > Stomach > Rumen... | reverse complement strand
TCAGTAAGTGGAACAACATATCCAGGTTTTGGAGGATACTTAAACTTAACACCCTCACTCTCTAATTTCTTTTTCTTATTATAATCAAGCATAAAAACTCCCTTCAAGAGAAGATGTGGGCCCTAAATCTCCTCAAAAAACACTATAACAAAATGATTTTTCAAGGTCAAATGAGCAAATATCAAAATCTGCACACCTATTTTAACAGAAATTAAAAAAAATCCGGGGTTTTAACGAATTTCTGCAACAAAAACCATACAGATTTTAAAAAACATATAAATCGCAAAAAAAATAAAAAAAGATATATTATCTAAAAATCATATATCCTAAAAACAACATATAAATTATTAAAATAATATATCCATTAACCCTTTCAAAAGTAGAAGTCTTATGTTTTAATCCAACAGCTTGAGTTGCAATAATTCCTCCTAATAATCCACCAACATGAGCAGCAACATCAACACCTGGAATAAAAAGACCAACAACTAAATTTAAAATAATCAAAGGAATAATTTGAGACCTCAAAACATTGCCTAAAAATACCCTATAATTATAACCAAAATATAGCATAGAACCTAAAAGACCAAATATCGCACCACTTGCTCCTGCGCTCACAGTTTCATGAAAAACAATACTCATTAAACTACCACATAAAGCACTTATAAGATAAACAAATAAATATTTAATTCTACCTAAAAAACTCTCCATTTGACTACCAATAATAAATAAAGAATAACTATTAACAAGTAAATGAACAACACCGATATGAACAAAAGCACAAGTAATTAATCTGAAAAATTCTCCATTTTTGACAAAAGGCTTATATAAAGCACCAAACTTAATCAAAGTTTGAACATCATAACTATCCTTACCAAATAAATACATTAATAAAAACACAACAAAATTAATTAAAATAATACCTAAAGTAATATAAGGAACTTTCTTCTTAAAAATATCAGAAGCAATATTATTTTGAATTTCATTCTTCTTATTAATATCTTGAGTCAACTTAACAAATAAAGAAATACCTTCTTCCTTAAACTCATTATTACTTATAATATCAGGAAAAGCATCAATAACAAGTTTATTATTAGACAAATCAGAAATATCCTTTAAATCAATAACAACATTCTTGTTATCATTGAACTTATCAATATTAACATTATCACCCATATTTACAAAAAAACTTAGAGTATTCATACTAAAAGATAAAGTCTGCCTCTTAATCTTTTTTACAATTTGTCGAGTCCTAAAAGAATCAAATTTCAACTGCTCATCATTATGAATATAATTACTTACAATTCTAACAATCTTATAATCACTATCCATATTCTCAAGCCAAATCTCATTTTCAGCACCATGCAAAATAACAGGATTATAACCACGAACAGTAACGAAATAATGCAATAACTTTAAAACATTATCATCAAATTCACTTATAATTGAAGTCATAACTATTCCTCCTTAAACATATTCAAAATATTAATAAAACAATCAGGTAAAGAAGAATCAAACATCATCTCTTCCCCAGTAGTAGGATGAATAAAGCCAAGAGTTTTAGCATGTAAACATTGCCCACTATCATCAATAAGCTTTCTCCTACCATAAACAGGATCATTTACAATAGGATATCCAATATAATTCATATGAACCCTAATCTGATGAGTTCTACCAGTTTCCAAAGAAAGCTCAATCAAAGTAGCCCTCTTATACCTTTCTAAAACTTTAAAATGAGTAACAGCATGCTTACTATTAGAAGCAGTAACGCACATCTTCTTACGATCACTAATATCCCTTCCAATAGGAGCATCAATAGTACCAGTATCGTTTGGAATAACACCCCAAACTAATGCCCAATAAACACGACGAGTCGTCTTAGCCTCTAACTGACGAGCTAAACACTCATGAGCCTTATCATTTTTAGCAATCATTAAAAGTCCAGTAGTATAAGCGTCAATTCTATGAACAATACCAGGACGAAACTTACCATTAATACCACTCAAACTATTAGAATAATAAAGTAATCCATTAACCAAAGTACCACTATTATTTCCAACAGCTGGATGAACAACAACACCATTAGCCTTATTAACAACAATAACATCATCATCCTCATAAACAATATCCAAATCCATCTTTTCTGCTAAACATGACATTTCCTCTTCTAAAACATCACTCACCTCAATAATATCACCATTTTTAACAACATAACTAGACTTAACAGTACAACCATTAACACATACATAACCATCTCGAATCATAGATTGAATCTTACTACGACTCTTATCAATAGAAGAAATCAAATAGCTATCAAGTCTAACTCCCCCATTACTTACTTCTAACTTCACCAGAACCACCTCTTAAAGTATCAATAATAATTAAAATAACAGAACATACAATACAAATATCCGCAATATTAAAAATTGGAAAATTATAACCAAAAAAATAAAAATCAAAATAATCAACTACATAACCATACATAATTCTATCAAACAAATTACCTAAAATACCACCAATTAATAAAGAATAAATAATAATATCAATCCAATTAAACCTCTTATTCTTAAGTAAAAAATAATAAACCAAAACAAGAGTAATAATAGAAACAATTACCAAAAAAATTCTATTACCATACAAAATACTAAAAGCAGCACCATAATTATGTACATTACTAATATAGAAAAAGTTATTAATAACACTAACAGAAGTATTTAAATTAATATTAAATCCTACAAACAACTTAACAAGTTGATCTATAATAAAAATAACTACACTAAATAACATAATCCTTTTCAAATTAATCACCTAAAATATTATAACAAATAAAAAAAAAAAAAACTAGTCAAAAGACTAGAATCCTCTCTTTCTTAAAAAAGTAGGAATAATTGATTCATCATCGCCACTATCATCTGTACTGTTATTATCGTCATCATTATTATCATAAGAATGATATAAAGGCTCACTCTTATCCTCAAAACCAGTAGCAATTACAGTAACAATAATTTCATCAGTTAAATTTTCATTAATAAAAGCACCAAAAATAACATTAATATCAGTATTTGCACTCTCACGAATTATATTAGCAACTTCCTTAACAGCATTATACTTAAGTCCTGGACCACCAGTAACATTAATAATTGCATCAGTAGCTCCTTCAATACTAGTTTCAAGTAATGGACAAGAAACAGCCTGTAAAGCAGCTTCTCTAACACCATCAGCACCTACACCAATACCAATACCTATTAACGCGTCACCTTTTTTACTCATAACAGACTTAACATCAGAAAAATCAACATTTATTAATCCATTAACAACAATCAAATCAGAAATTGATTGAACACCACGAAGTAATACATTATCAACCTCTTTAAATGAATCAGTTAATTCAGCCTCTCCATCAGTAATATCATCAAGTTTATCATTTGGAATAACAATAATACTGTCAACATACTTTCTTAATTCCTCAAGACCTTCAATAGCTTTTTTCTTTCTCATAGGTCCTTCCCAGAAAAATGGTTTAGTAACAATACCAACAGTCAAAGCACCTAACTCTTGTGCAATAGAAGCAATAACAGGTGAAGCACCAGTACCAGTTCCACCACCAAGACCACATGTTACAAAAACCATATCAGCGCCCTCTAAAAGATTTTTAATTTCTTCCTTAGATTCCAAAGCAGCATTCTTACCAACCTCAGGAATACGACCAGCACCTTGACCCTTAGCAGAATTAGGTCCAATTTGTAACTTTATAGGAGATAAAGATGCCTCTAAATCTTGTAAATCAGTATTTACAGCAATAAACTCAACACCTTTAACACCAGCTTCAATCATTCTGTTAATAGCGTTATTACCACCGCCACCAACACCAACAACTTTTATATTAACAACTTGCGAAGTTTCTAAATCCAACATTACATTTCCTCCTCATTTACATCACCAAAGAAGTAACCAAATACTTTACCAAGCATTGTTTCTTCCGTTACATTTATTAACCCTTTTCTAGATAAGTACAAATCTTCATCAACCATTGTGTCATCTATTCCTAAAAGTTTCAAACGATTAATATAATAAACAACATTACCAATAGCAGATGAATACTTATTGTTTCTTATACCGATTATATTTACATTACCAATTATAACATCACTTCCAAAAACATCAGAAGCAACACTATCAAACCCTTCCATATTACTAACACCACCTGTGATAATAACATAGTCCATTTTTCTATTAGCAAGTAAATTAATCTCTTTCCTAGTCAAAGAAAGAATCTCCTCAATTCGAGACATTACAATATCACTAACTTCATATTGATTAATACGATTTTTTTCATCAATATTATAAAACTCCAACTTACTAGCAAACTTCTTGTGAGCCATAGAAAACTTTTCTTTAACTTTACTAGATAAATCAAGATCAATCTTATACATATAAGACAAATCATTATCAATATTTTTTCCACCCATACCAATTATACTATTTTTAATAATAATACCTTTGTTATAAATAGAAACATTAGTAGTTTCATAACCAATATTAATAATCGCACCTAATTTAGAATCAATTTCCTTATTCTTAAAAGCATTAACATCTCCAATTCCATTCAAAGAAATATCAACAACTTCTAAACCAATACTATCAACTAAACTAACAACAGAATAAATATTCTTCTTAGGAACTAAAGAAACAACAGCCCTAACATAAAGCTTGTCTCCCATTAATCCCTTAGGATCCTTAATACCACTTTGACCATCAATAGAAAAATCAATTGGCATAATAGAAACAATTTCCTTAGAAAAAGAAGAATTCTTTACAGCAGTCTCTAAAACCTTAGAAATATGAGTTCCATTAATAATATCATCATCAATCTTAATTTCGCCCTCAATTTTAGAAAAATCAGCAAAATAACTAGGAATATTAACCAAAACTTTTTTTATTTTAAAGCCTAACATTTCCTCAACTTCACTAATCGCACTTTTTAAAGAATTAGATGCAAGATTAACATCAGTAATTAACCCTTTTTTAATTCCATCAGATTTTGTAGATGACGCAGCAAGCAAATTTAATTTACCCTTATAAAGTTCAGTAACAATAACTTTTGTTGTATCTGTACCAATATCAACACTCGTATAAATATGCCTCACTCTATCATCTCCTACAATCTAAAACTAATTATACTATAAAAACACATAAAAGTAAAAGAAAAATTAGAAAAAAAATTCTAATTTTCTAAAATTTTAAAATATTCACCAGAATCCAAATATAGAATTCCCTTATGATTATTAAAATTAATAACCATATCAAAATACTTATTAACACTCGAAAACTTATCCAAATTAACAGAAATATAATTACCATCATTCATACTAAATAAAAATAATTTATTATCAACATTATTAGGAATATACTCCACTTCAGAAATACTATTAAAAACATCCATATCAATTAACGAAAACTCTTCTAAAAAAGAATCATAAATAGAAGAATCTATATTATTAACCAAAACAGGAACATTAAATTTATCATCAACACTTTCTCCATCAGACAAAATAGTTTTATTAGATATTTGATCAAACAATAATGGTCTATTCTCAACGACATCAATATAAACACGAGTAAGCCCCTTCTTATGAACATCAACACTCCTAATAAAATCATTCTTAACTATATCAGATTTAATAGAACTAGAAAAAGTAAACAAAGCACGAGGATAATTAGATAAATTTGCACTCTCAATAATTTTCTGATCACTCAAATATAAATTTCCATCAATAAAAATATTAGTTATTCTTAAACTAAATAGTTTAAAACAAATAAGAAAAATAAAAGCCAAAATAACAAATAAAACAATTAATCTTTTATATCTAATTTTACGAGTCATATTCCACCTATTCTACAATTTCTTGTTCAACCTTTAAATCAATATTATACTTATCCTTAACATCACTCTTAATAGAATTAATCAAAGAACAAATATCATTTCCAGTAGCACCACCAATATTAACAATGAAATTAGCATGTTTCAAACTTACACATGCACCACCTATAGAACGTCCCTTATAACCTAATTCTTCAATTAATCTGCCAGCATAATCACCTTCAGGATTTCTAAAAACACTTCCAGCACTAGGAAACTCTAAAGGTTGAGAAGAAATTCGTCTTTCGCGCCTGCTATTAACAACCTCCATAATTTCATCCTTATCACCATGAGATAACTTAAACTGAGCAGCTAAACAAATATAATCATGATTACTTTGTAAAATAGAAGTCCTATAACTAAAATTAAAATCATTATTACTATACTTAACAATATCCAAATCAGGCGTCAATATTAAAGCACTCTCTAAAACACTAGAAATATCACTATTATAAGCACCAGCGTTCATATAAACAGAACCACCAACACTTCCAGGTATTCCAGTCGCAAATTCAAGACCAGTTAACCCCATCATAGAACACTTCAACGCAAGCTTCATCAAATTATAACCAGCACCAACACTAACAACACAATCATTAATATCTAAACTACTAAAATTATCAAGCTTAATTAAAATCCCATCATAAAAATCATTCTTAAAAATCAAATTAGAACCATTACCTAAAATCTTATACTTAACACCATTACACTTAATATAATTAATCAACTTTTTTAAACATTCAATATCACGCGGAATAACTAAAACACGACCAGCACCAACTAACTTATATGTAGTATAGCGAGATAAATCAACATTTTCAATTACTTCTCCAACATTTAACTCATATATATCTTTTATATTCATAATCTACTTCCTATCTACCAAATCTTTAATATTTTTATAAATTAAAGAAGCACTATCCTTAACCATTAAAGACTTTAAATTTTTTTTCATATCATTAATTTTCTTACTATCATATAAAACTTCATCGATTTTTCTTACCAAAATATCTCCTTTTAAATCCTTTTCCTCAATCATAAAAGAAGCATTACAATTAACCAAATCTAAAGCATTTTTAAATTGATGATTATTTGCAACATAAGGACTTGGAATTAAAATGGAAGGCAGCTCCAAAGCAATAATTTCACTTAAAGTACTAGCCCCAGCACGACTTACAACCAAATCACAATTTTTCATCAAACCAGTTAACCCATCAACATAAGGAACAACATGAACATTACCTGGAAATTTATTTTTAATAACATCTTCATAACTACTCTTTCCAGTAACAAATAAAACATCATAATCCTTACCATTAAACATATTCATACAACTTACTAAATAATCATTAATACGACTTGAACCTAAAGAACCCATTACAATTAAAACAAGTTTCCTATTATCATCAATACCATAAACACTCTTTTTTATAGCATTCTTACATAAAGCATCTTCACTACAAGGATTCCCTGTAAAAACACAAAAAGAATTAGAAAAATAACTCATGCTACTTTTAAAAGAAACACAAACTAAATCAGAATTCTTACATAAAAACTGATTACTCTTACCAGGTAAACTATTTTGTTCATGAATAACAGTCTTATATCCCAACTTCTTAGCAGCATAAATAACAGGCGCAGTAACATAACCACCAACACCTATAACAACATCAGGATTAAAATCACTAATTAACTTTTTGCACCTTTTATAACTTTTAACTAAACAAAAAGAAGTCTTAATATCCTTAACAATATTCTTACTAAAACCATATATTTCAATTGATTCAAAAGGAATACCCTTCTTTGGAACAATATCATTCTCCATCCTATTATGAGTACCTATATACAAAAACTCACTATCAGGTTCCATACTCTTTATCTTATTAATAATAGCCAAAGCTGGATAAATATGTCCACCAGTACCACCAGCACTTACAATCACTCTCATATAATCCCCTCAACATTTTTCTATATCATTATACCATAATTATATGAAATTTAATAACATTTTATAAACAAAACAAAAATTCCCATAAAATGGGAACCTATCTAACAATTAAATTTAAAACATCAGCAATATTTATATGAAATAAAACAATAATTAAAGCAGAAACGCCCAAATATGGGCCAAAAGGCAAAACATGATCCTCACTTTTTCTAAGTAAAATTAAAGAAATAGGTAAACCAATAATAGAAGCTAAAAATATAGAAACAATGCTCATTTCAAATCCAAACATTAAGCCAAAAACAAACATCAACTTAATATCTCCGCCACCCATAGACTCCTTCTTAAACAAAAAATCGCCAAATAACTTTAACAAATACATAATTAAAAAAGCAATTACTCCATTTAAAACATGCACTAAAGCATAACCAAATCCATGAAAAATAATCATAAAAATAAATATACAAATACTAAAAAATATCAAGACACCATCACTAATAATCATATAATAAATATCACTTAAAATAATTATTAAAATCATAGAAACGAAACACAAAACTATAATCAAATCATAACTAAATCCATATGATAAATAACTAAATCCAAATAACAATCCAGAAACAATTTCAAATAATGGATAAAAACAAGAAATATGACACTTACAATTCTTACACTTACCTAATTGAAACAAATAAGAAAAAATTGGAATTAACTCAAGAGGACCCAATCTATGATTACAATTAGGGCAATGAGAAGGAGGACTCACAATAGATTCCCCCTTTGGTATACGATAAGCAACAACATAGTAAAAAGAACCTAAAATCGCACCTATCATAAAAAAACTTAAAAACATAAAACAATCCATAAAAATCCTCCTAAACCTGTTGAATAGATTGATACATATTAAACATAGGAAGTACTATAGATAATACTATAACACCAACCATAGCTGTCAAAAACACAATCAAAATCGGTTCAATAAAAGTCTTAATTCTAGTAACAGAATTTTGATGTAACTCCTGGTAATAAGCAGAAACCTTAGTCATCATTTCAGGCAATTGACCAGTACGTTCACCAGTAACAATCATCTCATAAGCAGGAATTGGAAAAGCCCAATGTCCCTCAAACTCAGCAGACAATCTCTCACCACGAGCTAAATTAGTAACAGTATTAAAAATCAAACTCTTATAAATCTCATTCTGAGTAACCTTACTTAAAATCTCCATACTATCAGTAATATAAACATTATGAGCAAGCAAAGAAGCAAAAGTCTTAGTAAACATAGTAACCTCTTTGTAAATAATGATATTATTTATTACAGGCAAATGCATTAACCCCCATTGAATAAAAGTCCTAAAAACCTTATTTTTTTTATACAAAAATCTAAATAAAGCAATAAACAATGCAACCCCAAGACCAATATACCAAATATTACTGCTAACAAAATTACTTGTATTCATAATAAACTGAGTAATAGCTGGAATTTCAACACCATCCATAGAATCATAAATGCTAACAAACTTTGGAATAACATAAATCATAATAAAAGTTAATACACTAATCGCAAAAACAAATACAATAGAAGGATACATCATAGCAGTAATCATCTGTTTTCTTGTTTTTTCAGTCTCAGTATAATAATCAGCCATATCATCTAAAACCTCAGGTAACTCACCAGTCATCTCAGAAGACTTAACCATAGTAATCAATAAGTTTGGAAAAGCATTTCCTCTATTCTCCATAGCAGTACTTAAATTTTCACCCATAGATAAATCATAAATAATCATCTTAAAAATCTTAATATAACTTTTCTTCTTATACTGACGAGATAAAATCTTTAAAGACTCAATCAAAGTAATACCAGCCTTCAAATAAGTAGATAATTGAGTAACAAAGAAAATCAAATCCTTAGTCTTAATTTTAGTCTTATTAGCACCATTAGAACCATGAAACATTTGAATCCATTTATTAGTCCTAATACTATAAACTTGATAACCTTCACTTAACAAATAAGAATGAATTTCAACCTTAGAATAACCATCAGCATATCCCTTAATAATCTTTCCATCTTGATCCTTAACAACATACTCGTACATTATCTTAACATCACTACGTTCAGCATCCTTACCACTAAACTCAACAAGCAATGCTTTTCTATTTAAATCCATCTTATTCTTCTTATTCTTAGCAATACTAGTATTGCTCCATCTATCCCTTAAACTCTTCTCAATATTCTTAGGAATAGCCTTAACATTCTTAACAAAATTATTAAGCCTATCAGCAAAAGTCAACTTCTTAATAGTAATACTATCACTAGTAGAAGCCTTCTTACTCTTCTTATTAGCCTCTAAACTTTCCTTTAATTCCTCTTCTTCCCTCTTCTCACGAGCAATCCTAGCCTTAGCCTGAGTCTCAAGCTTAGCCAATCTAGCCTGTTCCTTCAAACGTTTTCTTTCACTAATCTTCTTAGTCTTTTTATCCTTTTGATTTACCTTTTCATGATTCTTACTTTTCTTTTCAGAAACAGTACGTTCCTTTAACTTTTTCTTTTTTTTCTCTTCAATTTTAGCTAACCTATCAGCCTTCTTTTTTTCCTTTAATCTCTTCCGCTCATTAATCTTATCCAACTTAGACTTACTCTTATTCAAACGTAAAGCCTCTTTTTTAGCAATCCTCTCTTGCTTCAACTTTTCCTCTTTAATAATCCTATCAGTCTTCTTAGACAACTTCTTCAAATCATCGCCACTAGTATAAAAAACACCCTTAATAAACTTAAACAAACTACGAGAAATGAAAACTAAACCCTTATATATATATACACATAAGCGCAATAACCACTTACTCATATAAGTATCACACCCATCCACCTTATTATTAACTTATAACAATTATAACATAAAAAAAATAATAATAAAATACTTTTTTTAAAAACAACAAAAAGAACCAATATTCTACAATATTAGGGTTCTATAATATTTAGTGTTGGTGAAAAAATTACCGACACTTTTTAAGTATAAATAAAAAGAGTCATATATCAGAAACTTATGATACAATGTAATTGCTAAATAAAACACTGAAAGGATCTGATTT
>Ga0247611_10010381_pt1 | contig 10954 bp, 7 predicted proteins | sample 177DNAGHGhighgp2_FD_192422 | JGI IMG/M metagenome (GOLD analysis project Ga0247611, IMG submission 192422) | Sheep rumen microbial communities from Palmerston North, Manawatu-Wanganui, New Zealand - 1770 DNA GHGhigh gp2 | ecosystem: Host-associated > Mammals > Digestive system > Stomach > Rumen ... | reverse complement strand
CGATGAAGGTTCACAAGCCATGAAAGAATCTTCTTCTATTTGATTATATTTCTTTTCCATATTCTATAAACGTATCTTTTACCATTTATGGCATTAACAACCCCTTATATTCTAAATCATGTCTCATGATTTCTTCCATTTGATGGATTTCTATCTCTATTTGCTTCAGACGCTTTTCCTTTTCTGCATCAGTATGCCTATTGTCTTGCAGTACGTTTAACTTCATTTTGGCTTTGACACATTCCAAGCCGTTGTGAATGGCAGAAGCACTCACAGGGGCATTGGAGTTGAATAAATGTACCCAACTTTGTCCCGCAAGCAGGTTTCCCCACTTCTCGTATTTTTGAATGTCGTTAGACATTGTTCTATTCTGTTGTCTTGTAAATGAACCATACTTTTTATTGATAAAGACGTTCTCATTTCGAGCTTCCTACTAATAATCTTGTAGTTACCCACTAACTCTTCTTAGTTACCCATTAACCTAAAACTATCTGAGTCATGATGTCTTCAATTCATTTTATACATGCTTCAATGAAGAGCTTCCCAAAATCCGTCAAACGAATGAAACTTTCCTCAACATCTATGGATTTAAATTGATTAGGGACAAGTTCGTTTCTTAAATCATCTAACCTATTCCTTTGATTTATCTTCTCATAATTATCCTTATTTGTTTTATATTCTCCTGCCATATCAGAGAGAATTCCCAAACTAATAAGATTCGAAAGATATGCATTCATATTTTTTGGGAAAACCAAATTGGCATTGTCTTCTAATAGAGTCAAATGGTGTTTAATGGTAACGTATCCTTTCCCGTACGTGACATTAGCATTAAAGGTACAATATTCCCAATCCCTTCTCAATTTAAAGCATTTAATAATTCGTGCTTCATCAGGCGAGATTCTTTCAATAATTGATACAAATGAAGGATGGGCAGTATTAGCCATATCCACACTTGAAGCATTGGCTAACAAAGTGGTGAACATATCTGCAATTTCTTCATTTGTTGTGTAAGTAAGCTTTTCTATTATTGGTGTTCCAATCTGAGGGTGGACCTCACATCGTTTGTCCTCTGGTATTCTTTCCAACTTCTCCTTATACTCATCTAGATTTTTCTTAAAATTCATTTTCAACTTTTCGTTTTTCAGTTTTAGAGGTAATAGTATTGCAGTACTGAACTCAAATACAGTACCTAACGCATTACCAATTGCCTTTACACTTGGCTGTGCCAAATCTTGGTACAACTCCCCTAAGATATTAGGTGTTGCTTTTACTATATCAACAATTTCATTAGCCATATTTATTTGTCTCTTTTGATAATTGATTTTTTTACTGACTCTGGCAAGCCTTCATATAATGATTCTATTTCTTTCGGCTCTGTAATCATTCGTTCTGTGATGATATTTATTAGTCGCATTAGCATTGTTGATGTATTCTTATCATCTACATCGAAAGATATCATACCTGGATGAACTGCTTTGTTACCTACAACTCGAACAACATCTAATGCTTGTTGCACGGATTGAGGTAGTCCTTTTTTTACAAGGGCACCTATATTCTTATTTATATCCCTATCTGTTTCTCCTAATTCATTACAAAGCCTATCTATTGCTAATCGCAATAACGCACAAGCAGCTCTTGGGGACTTGTTGTATATTAGACCCGCCTCATTGTATAATTGCTTCACGCTTTCAGGCATATCAGCATTTGGCTCTTCTGCAATTATGTCAGGATAAACATAATCTTTGTTTATCCAAATAATCTTTTTTCCACAATTAACACATTTAGCGATATAGAGTTCGTTTAAATATTCTTTTCCTCCCGTTCTAACCTCTACGACATTTCCCGTATCTTCGTGAAAATAATGGAAACTCCATCTCATTAATGATACAGTGTGGCAATGAGGACATGTGAAAGAATCCTTATTTCTTTCTGGTGCTACATATTTCTTATTCATATCTATTGAATTAATTACTATCTATTTTCTATGTGATATCGTTCGTATTCTTCTCGAGTGATTGGAGTCTCTGGGGCTACAATGAGGACTTCATCGTAGGTCAGGGCATAGAGGTGGTTGACGAGGATGTAAGATCGTTTAGTTGTTCTCTATGTCATCTCTAATTTCTTTTAGTGTCTTACCATAATAACTAAAGTATTTTGGTCCTTGATATGATTTCCAACTTTTATGAGGGTCAAATTTCTTGCAGAAATCAGAAAGAGAATACTTTTCATTTTCATATTCTATATGATCATCATCAGCAACCCTAACAATAATTCCTGATAACTCAAATTTAATTTCATCGCCAGCTTTTAAATCAATCATAGAGAATTTGAACGGTGGCTTTCTTTTCTCTTTTGCCTGCTCTAAAGTTTCTTCTTCATGCATAGAGAAATAGGAACCTTCATCCATACGCTGCTTTATCATTATGGCTTCCTCTTCATCATCTGAAGAAATGGGGTTTTCCCACACCTCATTAGCTTTAGAAGCCAGCCACTCAGCTCTGTTTAATATACTCTCCTCATCCCATTTTTCTTGACTTACAGCCATCTTCATCGTCAAAATGCCATTAGCCTTTTCCTTTAAGCCTCTTTCGAGTTTTTTGTTCCATTCGTAATTACTGACTTGAGCATTTAAACCTGGTGTTATGATACCCATATTACCAAGAATCTTTATAGCTTTTCCTCTTGTACTCTTGAAGTTTATTTGTTCAATATCTGAAAGACCAGTCGGCATAGGCCAGTATCTCTCCCATTTTTGTGGCATCAAATGTTCCAATGTGTACTCTGAAAGAGAACGCAACACTGTTTGTTCACTTGTCCTTAGACTGGATTCAAGAAGATAAATAATTGATTTTGCTTTTGTATCATTAAGCTTTGTATTTCCTTTGAATGCATCTTCAACTTCTATGTTATAAGGCATATGAAGCGATTCATTAGGCTTCTTAGAGCGTAATTGCTCACACAATGCATCGTACGTCAGTATTTTTTTCCCAATTAATGTTTCTGTGAATAGGTCACTATAATTGCCAGTATTTTTATTGCAAATAATACGACGTATGATATATGATTCAAGAAGTCTGAATATCTTATCTCTTTCCGACTCTATTCCACAATTCTTCACAACATATATCACATATGGTAATGCAGTGGCAACGTCCAAAGAAAATATTACCAGAAGAATCCGCTTTAAAGGCGTTTTGAAAGAATCTGAATCTTTTTTTATTTCATTCTGAATGAATATTTCTCTGAATATTTTTGCATAGTCAGTTATTTCTTTGGCAAATGCAACCTTGTCCCATTTCCCTGATTCTATAATTTTCTGATAATTGGAAAACAAGCTTTCTTCGTTTTTTAGCCTTAATATCTTTTTCTCTTCACTGCTTAACTTATTTCTTGAATCCTGTATAATAATCTGCATAAGTAGGTCAAAGAATCGGTCAGAAACTGAAGTCTTTGCAGTTTTTCCAAGACTAATCTCGTTACTCCAATAACTAATAGTCAAATCATTAGCTTCAAAAACAGGCTTCCATATCTTTACGTAGTCTTCAACGTTAGTTTCGCTAAACAAGTAGTTTTTCAATAATTGTTCTGTATTTAGTCTTAATCCTATTGAATTGATAGTATCGAAGATTTTATGCTCATTCTCGTTTTTTTCCAAATAGATAGCAATAAACCAAAGTCTTCGTTTTATATTTAATAAATTAATCTTACTAATATCAACATTTTCTTGGAAATAGTTGTAAGCCCTGATAAGATTACTCTTTTCTTCACCTTCCAACTTTTCATCCTTAATCAAATTAGCAATCTTATTAAAGGCCTCGCTATCTATCATGGAATGATTTAATTTAAGACTATTATCATCAAGTCTGAATGTTTTGTCAAAAGGATGAAAAGCTTTCTCGTCTTTTAAGCTTATAACTTTAAAAAAAATGGCCATTGTCGTTATACGTTGCTGTCCGTCTACGATAGTCCAACTTGCCGTTTCAACTCCCTTTGTTTCCCTCTTTTTCAAAATAGTTGAACCTATGAAATATTCCTCATTAGTAGAGGATATGTATTCCATATCTCTGATAAACCTCTGCCATAGAGTCTTTTTCCAAACATAGGCTCTCTGATAAAATGGAACATACATAGCTGTTCCTGACGCCATTAATTGGTCGATACTTACTTTTGAAGGTTGCATATTATATTCTGTTTTTTTAATATCTTAGTACATGATTCTGAAATAGTCAAGTGCGGCTTTATAATGGTCTTGTGCCGTCAGACATATATCGATCAGATAGCCATTGATGAGTCCCCACTCACGCAGTCCTCTGTAATAGAGGTTGACAGTCTCCACAATATCGTTTACATTGACAGATCCCTCTGTCATGCCGATGGTATTTGTTTCAAAAATGTAGCGTGTCTGCTCGTGTGTCAATCGGCTACCTTCTATATGGTTAGAGTTGTAGATGAGGCCTAACTGTGTTTTATGATAGATACCGCCTTTCAATCCCATCTGTTTCTGAGATATAAGCTTGATTCTATTTAAAGCTATCATATCAACGGCTATTGATTAAAATACAAATATAATGATTCATTTCCAGATACATTTAACTCACCTTACATTTTTAATATTTTTTGGATTAGTCGGCTTTTTGGTTACCTTAGCTTTTGCAACCAAACATCATAATCATTGCCAAAACTCTACATCGCCTTTAATGAGAATGCCATATCAAAACTAATCATCCACAAGATCCCATGCTCATAAAAAATTGAGTTCAATGTAAGACATGGTGGAGGATGTGAAGGATGTGAAGGATGAAATACTAACTTTCGTATATAGAAAATCATTTAGGTCGGGGGTAAATAATTTCCTATAAGGAAAGTCGCAAAACTATCCTTCACATCCTTCACCGTTGAAACATACTATTTATTTACGCCTTGCAAATGATACATTTAGCCAGCGTAAACGATACGTTTAGGCATCAGAAACAATATGTTTATAAAGATAATTACAAGAAACTTGTTCGGCAGGGTTTTATCACATCTGCCATTGGTGACTGATCAATACAATCCCAGTTCGTAGATACGGGCGGCTTGGTCGAAACCTTGCGTGGGACTGATGACATAGAGACGAACATATCGCACGGAAGTAGGGGTGAAGTTGCGTTGTACGATATTCTTGCGGTTGCCATCGAACATGTCGAGTGTTTTCCATTCTTCGTTCACATCGTTGCGACCTTGTAACAGACAGGTACGAGTGATGTAAGAAGAGTGTTCACATGCAGCATTGACCATTCGCCAGCGTTTCACTAAGGTGGTCTTTCCAAAGTCGAACACCACGTAATTAGGTGCAGCCTTACTATCACACCATTTCGTCTGTTCGTTTCCGTCCACCAGATGACCAGCACGTTCATCATCATTCACCTCACCCGATACGTCGATAATCTTTGCGCCTTTCAGCAAGTTTGGTTCATTGCTCTTCTCCTGAGCCGCCTTAGCCTGTGCTTCAGATGTGAGCAATGACGTCTTGAACAACGGAGCCGCCGGTTGCAGGTCTGCCTCATCATTAGCCAAGGTAGCGGCAAAGACAACGAGGTGTTCATCATCGGGCAGTTGCACACTACGTATCCCTTGAGGAATGTCGAGCGTGACACGGAACATATACGTAAACTCGTAGGGTTCATCACCACCGGAAGAGTGACGGTGACTTCCCACCCATGCTACTTCTGCATCCTTCAGGAAACCTGTCGTCTGACCATCGTGTCCCCATTGGCCAATGAAGTCCGTGTAATAAGGTATGGTGAATGTCTGGCGATTCTTACCCATGGTGAATACAGCCTGTCGGTCGCCATTGTCGGAAGCCATGAGAAGATGAAGACGGCGACCATTGGCGTTATCAGGTAACTCCAATATATTGCCCCGGCAAGAGAGTCCGTTGGCAGCATCCTTCTCACCGAAACGGAAAGGAATTCCGTTGACTTCGATACCTTCATCAGGCAACAATTCCGCTGCATAACTATACCCTCCTTCGAAGTTGGCAGCACTGCGGAACTCATTATAACTGAAGCAATGGCGGTCGAAAGGAAGTGAGAGACACACGGCTTGTAGAGTTTCGTTAGCTGGGTTTGATTTCTGCATGGAAGGAGATGCGAGAACCACCTTGTAAGTCTTCACGCTATACGGTTTGATTTCCACCTGCAACGAACGACCGTCAAATGAAGCAGACTTGATGGTTCGTTCTGTACCATCCGCTTCAACAGCCTTCTCGATGTTTCCGGCAAAAGTGATGTTTGCCTTTTGAAGAGATTTTCCACCTAATTCATAGACACGCACGACCAGCTCATCGCTCGTCTCAGCCTGTTTCAAAGCCCTCACGACAACATTCGGATTATCCGTGCTGAGGAAAGAAAACTCACGTCCCAGTTCACCCTTATGTTTGGTAGCCAAGAAAGTACGTAGCGGACTATTCAGACCATCAGCATGACGCACGGCAGAGATGGTGTTCAACGGACCTGAATGACCAACCAAACTATAGGTGAATACATGATGTCCGAAGTCTTGACGAGCTTGATAGGTATAGCTGTTTTTTGGTTTAGGAGAATAGAGCAACGATAGACGCATGGTGTTATCATTCGGCTTGTCCCAACCATAGCGTGAGTCGGTGAGCAATGTAACGCCATAATCACCCTTGCGGTCGGTGAGATCAGTCCATTGATGCGCATACACCTCGAAGAGATTATCACGGTTGTTACCGCGTTTCACACTACCGAGACCGATGTCATAGGTAGCTTCGGAATTGCTTACGCTAAGAGGAAACTCAGCTTTGAGCAACGCATTCAACGAACGCCAGTCCACTTCGTTCTCAAAGTCGATTCTTTCTGCCAGATTCCCCTCATAGAGATGAATGTGTTGCATGATATCCGATTCGCCATACTTTTTCTTGATTGTCAGCGTTTGGCGCAACGGACCTTTTTCTGACGTGATTTCCACGGCATCATGAACGGGTAGGGGAGTCTTATCGAGCGTAGCCTTCTGTATCTCCCATGCAGGCCATGCTTCAGAACGACAGTCATCAAAGATAACAAGTCGGATGCTCTTGCCCTCTGCAACCAACTGTTTGTTGGTTTGCTTGTCGATGAGAGAAATGATGTCGCCCTGCTCATTCACGGTCAATGCATAGCGCGATGACTCTATCTGACGAGCGGAAGAGGTAGTGATTTTAGCTTTTCCCGATGCTTTCATGCTATAGACAGAGAAGCCCGTAGAAGGAGCATTGGCTTCGAAGAGAAGACTGTATTTGCCGTTTTTCCTAACCACCTGAGACAACATACGTTTTCCCTTGGCATCAGTTACCTGATAATTAGCAGCATTGTCAAGACTCACCTCAGCGATAGAGGCAGCTGGGAATGCTTCGTTTTGATAGACGATGACGGGCTGGCCAGCCACTTGCGTGTTCATCTTACGAACAATGCCAGAGACACCATGCGACATGATATCCGAGAACGTCTTCAAACCTATCAGTTCATCATTCCAAGAAAACTCGTAAGCACGAGGGATGCTTGTACCCGTCAAGTCATCGTGGAACTGATGCCAGATGATGCGTTGCCAGTTTTCGGTCAGTCGGGCAGATGGATACTTTGCAGCACCCAACCATTTCGCCATTACAGCCGTACGCTCAGCAGCATCTCCAAGATGTTCGTTCTGTCGGTTGTAGAGTTTCATGGCAGCCTGCGACGTATAGCAGCCATTACCATGCACATCCATAGGCAATTCACCATCGAAGACAGGCAATTCGGGATGATTCTCGTAAGGTAGGAAATCGCGATACAACTGGTCGCTCGTAGCACTTATCACCTGTATTGGTCCGTCACCCATGATTCCTTTCTCCACCGCACGTACAGATGGGATATTTGGCGAACCGCCAATGTCGCCAGTGCCATAATATCGGTAAGCCATATTGAGCGGACTCTCCTTGATTTCCCTCATCACGAGTTCGCTCTTCGAGAGGTCTTCATCATTCCATCGTTGTGCATAGTTGAATCCATGCGTCATCATGATACGGCTGCCGTCGATGCCTTGCCACAAGCCGATGGTGAAAGGATAACGCTTGTTACCCTCATAGAAAGGTTTGGTGCGCCACATCAGTTTCTGCGACGAAAAGCCAATCAAACCGCAATGAGCCGCCAATGTAGGCAACGCATAGCCAAAGCCGAAGCAGTCGGGCAGGAAGATGTCGGTGCCTTCGGTGTTGAATTCCTTGCGATAGAAAGTCTGACCAAGCAGTACATTTCGCAGGAACGATTCAGGCGAACTGACGATAGCCTCGTTAGCATCCCAGCTACTGCCGGTAATATGCCAACGGCCATTGGCAATATAGCGTTTCATTTCTTCATATTGCAATGGATAGTATTCCTTCATCCACGCATATTTCACGCCACCTTCAAAGTTGAAAATATAGTTGGGATATTTCTTGAACAGAAAGAGATTTTGGTTCAATGTGTTTCTGATATGGTCGCGGATAGTGGTCTGCACGTCCCAGTTCCATTGCGTGTCGAGATGTGCGTCAGCCACCATGTAGGCCTTCATTGTCTTCTGTTGGGCATGGACACCCAATGCTAAGAGAATTGACATTACTAATAAAGGTATTCTTTTCATTGTTATGTTGGTTATTAGGAAGTTAGTGTCTATGGTAATATAACGACTTTTTTATGATTTATGATATACAAACCCCTACTTGGATTTTGCACACGTCTTCCTTGCAAGTCAAAAATGGGTTGATGCTCATCTTCTGTCTTTTCCACAAGACTAATCGCCGTGGGTGCTTTCTTTCCCACTTTTGTGCAAAAGAGGTTTTACTTTGGAAAGAAACAACGGGTTATCATTTCACAAATGGAAAAAAACAAGTAAATTTGCACAGATTCATTTACTAAGATATGAAAAGACAAACGAAAGTCGCACTATGCCTGTTGGCACTCCTGTTGCTGCCTTGTAGCACGGAGATGGTTTTTGCCCAGCAGAGCGACAACTACCGCAACAGGCTGCGCAATGCCCATGTGAAAGTGGAAGAGACCAACCTGCCCATCGTGTTCATCAACGTGGGAGGAAAGACGATATTACGCAATGACTACATTGCCGCCAAGATGAAAATCATCCACAATGGCAACGGGCAGAAAAACCATGCCGACACCGTTGCCTATCCCGGACAACATATCGACTACGAGGGATGGATAGCACTGAAATACCGCGGCAACTCTTCTTTCGACCAGTCTGACAAGAAGCCCTATAGCTTCCGCACGCTGGAAAGCAATGTGCTGCCCGATTATGGCGGACAGAAAAAGAAGGTGAAGATACTTGGTATGCCCAAAGACAACAAATGGGCGCTGATTGCTCCCTGGTGCGACGAGACAATGTTCCGTGACGTGTTGTCGTTTGAGCTGGCCCGCCCCTGGTTCGACTGGGTCCCTCGTGCCCAGATGTGCGAGGTCTTCCTCGACGGCACATACTATGGCGTATTTGCCTTGTCGGAAATGGTGTCAAAAGGAAAGAACCGCCTTAACCTGAGCGAACCGGGGGAAGTGGAGGGCGATCTCACGGGCGACTATCATGTGAGCATCGATCATGGCTACGACCCTCATTTCACATCACGTTACCGCCCTTGGCAGTCGCTCGATGGAAGCAGGGTCGCATACGACCGTCAGGTTATCTATGAATATGCCGACCCCGACGATGATGAGTTTGCCGACTTGCCTTCAGGAGCTCGCTCGGCTCTCCATAATGAGGTGAACAAGATGGAGGAATCATTCATGGCAGACGACTGGAACAACCCCGACGGTGGCTATCGTCAGAAGATTGACGTGCAGTCGTTCATCGACTATATGCTTGCCACTGAGGTGTCCATGAACATCGACGGCTACCGTCTGAGCACTCATCTATACAAGCACGGTGAGAAGAGAAGCGAAGCCGAAGGACTCGACTCGCGATGGAAGACCACTCTGTGGGACTTCAACTTGGCATGGGGCAACGCTAACTATTACGGTGGACAGGATACCGACCGCTGGCAGTATGAGTTGAACCTTCATTACCAGTGGGACGATTTCTATGTGCCGTTCTATTGGTACCGGATGCTTCAAGACAAAAACTATGTCGATGAACTGAAGCAACGGTGGCAGCAATATAGGCAGGGCAACCATTCCAACGGGCGTCTCATGCAGACCGTGGACTCCCTGGCGACGCTTCTGAAGAGTGGGGGAGCTGCCGAGCGTAACGAGATGGCTTGGGGCATCTTCAAGCGTGACTATATATGGCCTCTCTACTACTATGCCAGCAGCTACGACGATGCGGTGAACTACATGAAGGGATGGATTGGCAAACGGCTCCAGTTCCTCGACCGCCATCTGCTGCCTCCGCGAGAGGTGGAGACCGAACCTATCGACATCGCATCGGGATGGAATACCGACATCGTGGCAGAGTCGCTTCCTGCCAACAATTACACCACGGCAGCAGTGGACGGTTCCCAACGTACATTCTATGCAGAAGTGTTGAGAGGAAGCGGCGGACTGCCGACCAACCGACTCATCACATCGGGCAACGAGAACGCTACCTATCGGCTATCACCCTACGATGGATTGAATGCCCTGACCCTGCGCCAGATTAATCAGTCGGGGACAATCGAGTTCGACTTCCCAGTGGAGACCACCGAGCTCTTCATCCTCGCTACGAGCGGCAATGGAGATGCTAACGTGAGGGTGCAGCTGCACTATGCCGACGGCACCACCGCAGACATGGGCAACTACACCATACGCGACTGGTCGGTAAGGACGGATGCCCTGCAAGGCAATGAAGCCGTCACTGCCCTTGGCAATGTGAGTCGCATCAACAATGCTTACGCCTCAGACAACCATTATTGCCTGTTCGACTTCTCTATCCCTGTTGACGACAAGCCTCTGCAATCGGTCTCTTTCACGTCCACCAA
>Ga0247611_10010380_pt1 | contig 10955 bp, 15 predicted proteins | sample 177DNAGHGhighgp2_FD_192422 | JGI IMG/M metagenome (GOLD analysis project Ga0247611, IMG submission 192422) | Sheep rumen microbial communities from Palmerston North, Manawatu-Wanganui, New Zealand - 1770 DNA GHGhigh gp2 | ecosystem: Host-associated > Mammals > Digestive system > Stomach > Rumen... | reverse complement strand
TGTCTTTATGTTTGCTTCAACTGTATCTCCAAAAACATTATTAATCTGATGTTTATACAGAATAGGATTAAGCGGTTCATCTCCCATTGTAATAATAATACCCTTTTTACCACGCTTCCAACAATCAAGCTTAGTGTGTTTCAGACCAAAGTACCAAGCAGCTGTGTAAGATTCATAGCCATTTCCACCACCACCATGCTCCATATAAAGTTTGTCGGTGTGCTCTGCGATTCTTACATCAGATTCAAACTGGGATACCTGCACGGATGCACGATCACATTCAAGGTCTCCAATGCCCATTATAAGGAACTCAATATCAGTAAACTTCTCATAAAGCATTGTCATAATTTTATTAAGCGACTGTGCAGTTTTTACGCAAGCACCGCCCATCGATCCTGTAAGGTCAAGCGCCAAAATTACAGGAATTGTGTTAGGGTGTTCCTCAGAATCAACACACTCTCTTGTGACGTGATAAGGAACCATATCTGAATGAATGCGACTCTGTGTATAATAATCTCTCAAATTATCAGCAGTGACATAACCTGCGCTATTAACACCACGTCCACGACTATTGGAATAACTTGTAAAACTACTTGTTGTAAAACTTCCGCTACCCATTATTCTTCATCCTCCTGATTGTCATCTTCTGTATCTTCTGCGTCATCATCAAAACCGAACATTCCATCGAAGTTAAACATGTCGCTAAAACCGCCATTACCCATCATACCAAGCATCATAAGATTGCCCATACCATTATTGGAGCTGCCATTTTTACCGCCCATCATTTCAGACATCATTTTATATTTTAGAATATTCTCAAAACCGTTCTTCTTGCCCTTGCCCTTAGAAAAGTTAAACATGGAAACGATTTTGCCGTAAAAATAAGTATTGCCCATAAACATATGGCGCTCAGGAAGAATCTGTTCTACAGTGGAGTCTTCATAATTGATTACGGTAATAAAAGAGGGGTTTACATCAACAACACATTTAGGTTTACGACCACCACCTTTGCTCTGAGCAAGAATAATATCACCCTTTTCAACCTTGTTTGTGGGAATTACGAAGAAGAATTCCTCACCGATATCAAAGACAAAATTATTACAATTAATCAGCTTGCCAGTCTTAGTGTTATAAGACTTATAACCATTTGTCGTGCGAACCGCGATGTTACCATTCACATCAAGTCGGATGTTGCCGGGATCAATCCTACCAAACATACCATTAAAAAAATCAGTGTTCATCTTTTTACTCCTTTATTTGTTTGTTTAATTATTTGTTACTAAATACCCCCACAGGGACTTGAACCCTGAAGCCTTTCGGCATTGGTACTTGAAGCCAATGTGTTTGCCAATTTCACCATAGGGGCATGTCACGAGTGTTAGAGTCTCGTAAACTTTGAAATTAATTCCATATTAATGTTATCTCTAAATCTCTGCATTAAATTTTCAGGAATCTCATATGTAAGCCAACTTCTTGACGCCAGCATATCGCACTCGTGAATCAACATATCCACATCATTCTGCGGTTTCTCCATGATTCCTTTGCGTATCTCACCCCATGATTCACGAACTTTGTATTCATTCCATTGACCAGAATGCCGTTCACACATTTTACAAAGTCGTTGTATTTGATATTCTGGCAACGAGTGTTCAAAATTCTTCTGGTGATTAATCTCTGCAATGCGCTTCGCAGCCATAATAGGATGTTCACTGGTAGTGTGCGTTCTCATACCATATCGTCCATACTTATTCATATCGTGTAATGCAGGAACACAGCGCATCAAGTCTCGTGTTATTGAAGAGTCGAATTTTTTTTGATTGTATTCCAGATCAAGAAGCATATTCAAAATATCAAAGAACATATAAATATGAATAAGCTGCCCGTATTCTCCGACCTGCTGTCTGTTGTGATATTTACCAGAACTGCTTGCAGGTTTATAAAAAATTGCATCTGGGATAAATTGAACTATTTCTTTAAAGAATTCAAGTATATATCCATTTTCAAATTTTTCAAACATTGGCTCGAATACTGTTACCTTTTGTTCGTTTGTTATAAGCATATTTAGCGCCTTTCTTTAGTAGTGGGCTATGGTGATATTAATGAATCACGCATAGCCCATAATGGAGGAATACTAGTAACATATTGTTATTGTATATGTTTAATTATTGTTTGTCAAGATATCTTTTCAGCATATTGATTATCAGATGCAAGATTAACCCCAAGTACGGGATCATAATGTGGTTCTTGATTTGGGATATAACGTCCATATTTAATAATAACATTATTAAAAGAAGCTAAAGATTGTGGAGTCTCCCTGTTTTTTACGAGTTCTTCCTTCGTGTATCCTGTATATATTATAAAATCGTCTTTACAATTATATTTTATTCTAAATGTCAATAACAAAGTTATAATATCAAACATTGAATCAAATGGCTCCATTCCCTGACAAACTATAGCTTCAGTAATTGGATTATTTATATATCTTTCAATAATTTTTTCACAACTAATATCAATAATAGGTTCTGACAAAAGAGGGCTATTCTGACAAACAGGTTGACCACATTCTTTATCACATTTTAAAGAACAATAAGGGAATTCAATTACCATGGACGGTTTTTTATAATTGACAAAATCTTCATCTATAATACCAAGAATCTTCATGATACAACCTCGTTTTGATTAACAGGTTCCCATTTCCTCATTTTATATTCAGCTGTTCTTTCAGTAGACCACGATTTAATTTTGGTGTAAAAGCCAACAATTCTTGTATATTCACTATCTACAGGCTTTCCACAAACAGGACATGTTGTACCATAAAATGCATGGTTATTCTCACAGCACTGTATTTTAGTATTAAATGCAAAATAGGTCAGCCCTTGATCTGCAATATATTCAACCATTTTCCATGCTTTTTCAAAGCTATCAAACGGTGCATCAATATTTGCATGGAGTATCGAACCACCATTACAATAACTATCAAATTCAGCCGCTATTCTAATTCTTTCCTGAAGGGCAGTTTTAATTCCAAGAGGAATAAACTGATTACCGTAAAGAGGTAAATCATACACCTTCGCTTTAGGATAGAAGAATTTATCTTTCTTCATAAGTTTTGCAGCTGCACTCTCACCGGGAATTTGTTCAGTGTTAATTTGGTAATCACAATTATATTCTTTAATAAAATCATCCGCAACTTTTCTCATGGTTTTAAAAATCTTTTCTCCAAAAGCAGATGCCTTTGAAGTATAAAATGTATTACCAAGCTCATCCATCGTAGTATATCCAAACTTTTTCATTGATTCATACACACCAATAAAACCAATTGTGTTATAAAGATGTTCAAAGTCAATTAATCCATAGGTGAAATTGGGAAGAATACCCTTTTCAACATTCCTGCGGATGATATGTCTAACAGCATCAAGAGCGCATAAACAAATATATGCACGATTTTCAAGTTCCTTTAAATATTCTTCTTCAGAATTGGTATCTAATGCAATTCTTGCAAGATTAATAGTATTGACTTTTACAGAACCAACTTTAAGCGCTGTCCCACCAATGGAATTAAAATACCCCAGATCCTCAATATTACTCTTTAATCTACAGCAATTTGACAAAGAATTCACGCTCGTATCAACAAATAAGTTACTATCAGACCATTTCATATTGTGCTTAACAGCCCAACGGGCAAAATCTTCATCTACAAATTTACCATTTTGACGAAGCAGAGAAATAGTGCTTACGGGGAATGTAAACATATTAGTACTACGAATTTCAGACATGACTTCCATATACCACTTCTGGAATTCAATAATCTCTTCTTCAAAATCAATCATAAAAGTTCCATCTGGAAATTCAGCCCCACCAAAAAGTGCTTCAAAATATGGATGATCAAATACGCTTGTGTTCGTAAAAGCAGACTGACTACCATCACGAACATAAGGCTGATTAACAGCATAAATGAATCTCTGGAAATTCTGTCTGGCATAATACTTCTCATTATGACTGGTTTTAATACCTAAATAATCCTGATCGACATCTTTTTTCCAAAAATAAAACATATAAGGAATAATGTTAGGCAATCCAACTGCACCAGAAGTTCTATTGCATGCAAAACTTACATATTCTTTTACAAAATCAACAAAAGTAGTAAGGTGTTTTGCGGGTTCAGGGTTTTGTCCTTCAATAAAAAATAATCCTTTTTCTGCAAGATCGGTTAAATCATAAGCAAAACAATAACTACGGAACGTACTTGATGGGGCATCATGCATATAAAGCTTGCCCATCCATTCCATCCTAAGCCAATCGTTTGCCGTTTTAAATCCGAACTTCTTAGAAATCTCATAATAAATTTTGTTAAAAGCAAGCAATTTAGAATGAGGCTTCGGCATTTCACGCTCAAGAGTAACAATATCTTTATGACTCACATTTGAGTTGCCGTCAATGCTTGAATCAGCTACCACATCCTCATCAATAAAATTATCAATAAAATCAGTATAACTAAGTTGACCATCATCAAAACCGTTAAGTCTTGCAATTTCTGTTCCAAATTCTGCTTGCAGTTTATTATACTGAGACACAAAGTTTTTAATCAATTTAATATCTATCTTCATCCCAATTTCCCCCTGTTCTTAATCCAATTAACAGCATCTTTAAACTCCATAAAATCACCGTCAACATTTAATACAGGGGCAGACTGGAAGCCCTTTTCAATTAATTCATCAATATCATCAGACATAGAATATTCTATATTATCTGCATTCAATTTCTTTTCTAACACTTTACATTTAGGGCATCCTGTACTATAAAGTACAATCATATTAACTCTCTCCTTCTATATAATCTAAGATCTCCCTCACAACATCTCCAATCTCAGTATCTTCGTCATTCCAAACGACTTTCTGAGCAAAGATATCCATAACAGAGAAATCAATACCATCAGCTTCTATTCTTCTGGCAATCTCTGGTTTCTTATCGCCACGTCTTTTTGCACGTTCTCGAATCGTAGCATCATTACATTTAAGATATACGACTCTAAACTTTACAGACCCGTCACGTTTAAGTTCATACATCTTATCCACACCAGACGGACTCAGAATAATGACCTTTTTCTGGTCATCTCTAATCTTCATAACGTCCTGTTTAGCGCTACCATAATACCAAGTATCACCAGAAGCTACTTTATATGTTCGATATTCCAAAAAGAATCCATCCTGAATTCGCCTCTTAAATTCTCCTTCGGAAATATAATGATAATCTACACCATCTGTCTCACCTCTTCTCTTAGGTCTGGTAGTATATGTTACCACCTTTTTAAAACCTTTATTAATTAATCTTTTTACAACAGTGTCTTTACCAGAACACATTTTACCACAAATAACTAGAAGCATATTTAATTATCCTCTTCTTTTGTCTCTGTCTCTTCAAACAGCTTGCCAAGTCTAACAATTGTATCTACAATACCTGCCATATGAAAAACGGACTCAACCTGATCTTTAGTGTCAATTCCATAAATGACGTCAATATCCTCTCTCAACAAGTCGTAACCTGTTTTCATTACATCATAATAATTAATCATAAGCATCCCCCACAACAACCATAAGGTACATTTTCATTAAACACTTCATCAATCTCTTCCGCATAGTCAAGCAATTCAGTAGGCAGGTCATCCATATCGATTCGCCAATCATCTTCTTCTACATATGAATCAGAATAATTATTTCTAAAACCACAACTACCACCGCTACTCCAGAACTGAGGCAGTGTTTTTACATCTTTATATTTACCGTCATAATCATAACCAAAATAATATCTTTTACCATCAATTTCAAGTACAAGTACACCCATACACAGAGCTGGATACTTACCAGTATATTCAATAAATCTAACATGGGTTGGTCTACTCTTGCGTCCTATTATCATTTTTCACCTCAATAACAATGACTAATCGGCTTAATTTCACTTTCAAGTTTATTCAATATCTCTTCATCATCTGTAACGGGAATTACACTTACATAATTACCAAGCAACGAAGACACCCCCAAGATAGATTTGGCGTTAATTGTTTGTACACCATGAATAACATCAATATTAAAGGGATATTTGTCACAAACATTTACGAGATTCTGTGCGTCAGCAAGTGTTTCAATTTTAAATGCAATTAATTTCATTTTGTTTAATTCTCCTTATATGGTTTACATTTTTCTTTCCAAGCAATGACTTCGAACTGTTTATCATCAATATGCCAGCATTCTTCCATAAACCATACGTCTTCATGCCATCCTCTGGGAACATACCATGTATCTGTAAACTCATCCCAGACAAGATCTTCGTCATCGTAATCATCCCAATTATATGCACTGTCATCAACAGGTATAGACCCGTCCTCATAAAAAGCATTGCATGTTGCATACCAATATTCATCAGGATTATCAAGTTTCTTCCACCTGAATGTGATTTCAACAGGCTTCTCAGATTCAGGAAGCCTGTCAGTTACTTTAATCCAATCTTTGTTACTTTTTCCCATAATTTTATTCAACTCCTTAATTAATTTTTTTAACATATTTTGTACCACCAAATACACTGCCTACAAGTCCCAATATAAGCCAAATACCAAACGCTAATTTCCACGAAAATGTTTTATGAAAAGCCCAACAAATTCCTTTAATAATAAGTCCTGTAAGACCAAAACTGATTCCTAATATAATAGCAATAAATCCGATAGTAATGCCAATAATTAATATACTACTTAATATATTTTTAAATATTTGTTTCATTTTTAGCTTCCCCCATTGCATTCATAATATTTTTCACATACGGCAAATCTTTAAGGATTACTACAAACTCTCGCCACTCGTCAAGTTTATGTCCAGTACGCTGTCTAATCATAGTGACCACATTCTCATAATTCATTGTAACTGTTCTTCTCTGATTATAAGAAGAAGGAAGAAGCTGAATCATTTGCCACCACCATTTTTTATCTTTTGTCTCTAAGTATAAATCTCGACATTGGTTTAATACATCAACTGTTTGATCTAAAAAATAAAGACAGTTATCTTCGTAAGATAGATGCTCATGACTAAAATCATCTAATTCAAATTCTTTAGCATGAATTTTATGCATAGTAGAACAACTGTCAGCAGTGGTGCCGATTTTATAAGTATCAAACTCCTTCCACCAATAAAGAGGAGCAGTAATATCCATAGATACAAAAATTTGTCTAAGATATTTCCGATGTTCTGAACCCGCATTATAAAGTGTGCGCATGAGGTTTAAATCATTTTTTCCAATTATCCAGTCATTTGGAGCATGACTTGATTTTTTACTATCACTTTTATCCCAACTATTCATAGGATTTCTCATCCCACGTATTGCGCCCTCAAAATTAAAGACATCAATATTTTCTACTTTAATCATTTAATATTCCTTTCTCAATCTAAAACAACAGTTCTCCACTTCTTATTCTTCCAGTATTTCCACTGAAAATCTCCACCAAATACTCTGGTTTCAATATCTTCAATCTTATCCATACCCAGAAAGAAATCTCTTACTCTCTGCGTTTCTTCAGGAGACTTACTATAAATCTTCGCCCAACGCTGCAAATCATGATCAATCTGTTCAATAGACCATTCTTCATCTGTTAATTCAGACTGACGTTTCCACTCAGCTTCCTGTGCATCAATAACAGCTTGAGCTTCTGCATAAGTTTTAAAAGCGTTATCCTTCTGAAGAGAGATGTATGGATAAATATAAGTTGAATCATCATATTCTTTTCTAATACGCCAACCAAGCTTTTTGTCTACTTCAGAGTGCGGAACAGTCTGATCATAATCTTTAAGATAGACGAGAATCCCCAACTCTAATGCTTTCTTAATATCCTCTGGATTATCGATTCTAAGAGTATTCAAAACAGCCCAATCGTTATTACGCCATTCCATTTCAAACAATTCAGTGTTGTAAGTCCATCCTTTAGGAAGCTTCTGCCATTTAGTTACACTAGGAAATTCTTTATAAGGAATGTCATTAATATAACGATTGTCTCTGATGTGCAGTCTATCAGCGCATACAGCGTCTGAAAATTCTTCATCTACAATTCCATAGTCAACATAATACTCATAAGGTGAATGTCTACGGCGTCCAACCCAATAAACAACATCTCCCGGCTGAAATTTCATTTAAAACTCCTTTTAATAATCAGTTAAAATTGCGACATTATCATCATTAAATGTTACTTCAGTGACCTCTGAAAAATCAAGGTTATATAATAATTTAAACCTCATATATGCCACCCCTTTATTAGGAGCATATGTAATAGCTACGTCATCTGAAAATTTATGATCTTTCATGGCATCTGGTTTTGCATAAACCCACAATTTGTCCATCGATTATTAATCTCCTTCCACAACGGTAAGAACAGTTATTTGATACTCTGTTAGTATAACTGTTCTTACCGCCTTTGTCAATTAGTATTTAATTATTACTTCTCAAAAAACTAACTTAGGATGTGCCACTTCATATAAAGCGTCCTGTAAATGAGTTTGTTTATGACTAATAGCTTCTTGCGCTACACCGTACCGCAAAGCACTTGTCTGGCATATGAGATAGCATTTCTTCTTAGCACGAGTAATACCTGTATAAATCAACTGACGGGTCAAAAGACCATATGAAGCAAAGTCAAAATTAAAAATAATATTATCAGATTGTGACCCCTGATATTTATGAACGGTAATTGCATAAGCTAAATCAAGCTGATCCCAAAAATCTTTAGGAATACTAACCCTACCGATTCCTACGAAATCAATAACCATAACATCTGTTACGTCACCTTCTTCATTTTCTTCAATCGTAATATCTTTAATAATACCAATATTGCCGTTATATACAGTAGGTTCAACTTTATAATTGTTTACTGTATTAATAACTTTATCTCCGACTCTAAAAATCCTTAAACCAGAACTGATAGTCATAACCGATTCCTCTTTTAACCCGTCTCTCGCAGGATTATACAATTCTTGAATATCGTTATTTAAAGTATAAGTGTTAGCAGTACCACGTTTTTTAATAGGAACAATAATCTGAGTCTCCATGATATTGAAATCTTTTTGCGCATAAAGTCTTTGAAAATATTCCATAACCTTATAAAAGCTATTAGAAGAATCTAAATAACAATCTAAAATAAGATCTTTTAATTCTCCACGAACCTCAGTACCGCTCCAATCTTTATCTACAATTTGTTCACCATGTCTGACCGCTGTGCTATTAGTGATTATTGCAGATTTAGCGGCCTGACGATGAATTTTTGTAAGAAGAATATCAGGAATTTCAGGAGAGTTAATCATGTCATACGCTACATTTCCACAACCTATCGCCTCAAGCTGTGCAGGATCACCTAACATAATAATTTTAGAGCCAGAAGGAATTGCACGAATCAAGTAATAAAATAATTCAGCATCTACCATCGAAATTTCGTCAAGGATATAAATATCATATCCTAATTGATTATATTGATCATATACAAATCCTGCCCCTGAATATCCTAAAAGTCTGTGAATAGTAAATCCTTCTTCTCCAGTGACTTCGGCTAATCTCGCAGAAGCACGACCAGATAGAGCACACATTACATGAGAATAATCGGGAAGGGCGGTGATTATTCCATTCACTAGAGTCGATTTCCCCGTTCCGGCACTACCACTAATAATCAATACATTATTTTCAAGCCCCATTTTAATACCATTTATTTGTTCATCAGTAAATTCCCAACCTTGTTCTTGCTCCAGTTCTTTAATTCTTTCTTCCCAACCGTCATATCTAAAATCAGAATCTGCATTTTTAATTCTTAATAATTCAGTTGCGATATTCTTTGATAAATCTCTAAAATAAGGCAAACCAATTTTTGTTTTTTCATCATTATACCAAAGGTCAAGACTTCCAATTGCTTTTGTAATGGTACTATCTTCAACCTCTTCACCAATTTCATCAAGAATTGCTCCAAGTAATTGGTCTGGCGTCAACCATGACATACCACTATCTCCACTCCGTTTCAGATAATATTTAATATATTCTGCAACACGAGTTTCACCTAATGGATCAATACCGCCTTTTAAAGCAATTTCATCAGCCTTTTTCCAACCAAGCCCATTAACTTCATTCACAAGAACATATGGATTATTTTTAACTTTATCAACCACTAAATCGGGTGAATGATATGTAGCCATCAATCTATTTACTACATTATTTGTAAGATTATATTCTTCCAATTCGATATAAATCTTAGCACGGTCATAATGCTCATGGAATTTGTGACACCAATAAGTAGCGGTTTTAAGAGCGCATCCCTTAATTTTAACTAGTGCTTCCATGTCACGTTTTTTTAGTGCTTCAAAAGGATCTTTTAATGCTTTATACATACATTCAATTTGATATGGGGTATATAAAGAACTTAGGTATTTCTTTTTACCTGCATCATCTTCATCTCCAAATTCAATTGCCGTATACATAGACTGGATTACATACTGGTCTCCCCATTTGGGATCTGACTCAAAATCTGCGACAATTGTATATTGAAACCCTTTTACAGGTTCAGGCATTTGCCCTTTAAATACTATTAAATCGCCTTTATAAATATCTTTTCCAGAACGTACCCTGTCTATAGAACATTTAATAATACCCCAATTATCTTTAAAATAAGGGATATATTCTACAGAAGCGTCCACCTTAATTCTTTTATCATCACTCATCTTCAATCTGAATCCTTTCGGTCTGTAATTCCATTCGTCCATTTAGAAGAACGTTTTTAATTAAATTAACTGTATGTTTATAAATCGTATCTTTATAAATTAAAGGAAAGAATTGGTCATCTCTGCGAATACCACTAATAAGCAGTTTATTACCACGTTTGAGCCAACTGTCTTCAAGCACTTTTTTCTTGCCATTTTCCAAAGGTTGTGAAATACGTTTGTTAT
>Ga0247611_10010378_pt1 | contig 10955 bp, 12 predicted proteins | sample 177DNAGHGhighgp2_FD_192422 | JGI IMG/M metagenome (GOLD analysis project Ga0247611, IMG submission 192422) | Sheep rumen microbial communities from Palmerston North, Manawatu-Wanganui, New Zealand - 1770 DNA GHGhigh gp2 | ecosystem: Host-associated > Mammals > Digestive system > Stomach > Rumen... | reverse complement strand
ATCCAAAAAGTCACAACCTTCATTACTTTGTTTGTCGTGGTAATAACCACTTAAAGGATAAACATCACCTTTCTCATCCAAAGATACTATCCTTAGGTCCTTGCAGTTGCCGAATCTATCCTTCATTTCTTCCATCAAATAGCCCAGACTATGGAGTCGAATATCCTTAAAGCCGGATCCTACGCAGATTTCATCATCATAATTCAAAACAATCACTGCATTTTCATCGCATTCAAAATCTTCCTCCCAAAATTCATTGTGTTCAAGGTTTACAAGTTTCCAACCATCTTGAGCAACAATTTTCTGCTTAGAATCAAATGCTTTGAGTTCTTTTATAAGCTGCTTTACCGTAAGAGCGTTATCTTCATCCAAGGAACTCTCCAAAAGAAGAAAGCCAAGGTTTTTCAAGAATCGAACGCCTGAAACATAGTTATCAAGACAAAAATCATAACATGGGAATGTAAGTACTTCATCAGGATGACTCTTTGCAATTGCTTTCAGGTCTTTTACCACCAGGCCCACCGTAGTTTCGATATTGCCTATAAATCTCATTTGCTGATTATTGTTTGTGGATTGTATATCTGATTAGTGGCCGATTATCTTCTAATGACGCTAACATATCTTATCCTCTGGCAGATTCGAATAAACCTCATCTTCGCAGGGGCATCCGTCGAAGGCGTCGAAACTGACTTGCTTGATGCTCTTTGGAAGAGTTACGCCGGTGAGCGAAGTGCATCCCTTGAAGGCGCATTCCCAAATCTCTTCGACCCCTTCGGGAATAATCACGGAAGTGAGTCCCGTACAGCCATAAAACGCACCATAGTTTATCACCCTCACACTGCCTGGAATCTCTACACTGACAAGATTCTTGCAGTCCTCAAAGCCTATTTCTATGATTTCGGCCGTGCCCTCGGGGATGACTGCGTGGCCGTTTTCGTCGATGAGGTGGGAAAGGCTCCCGGGTTCAACCTCATCCGTCTCCGGATACGCCTCCTGATCCCACGGCTGCTTTTGCTGTTTGAACCAGGCAAGGCCCTCTTCCTCGCTGACTTCCACCTCGGGATGATTGCTGTGGTAGTGCTCCCAATCCACGCCATAGTGGTCCGGGTACAGATTGGCCAGAGTCCTCACAAAGAAGGGATACTCCTCGGCATCATATATTGATCCCGACTCAAGATAAAGCCTGTGAAGTTCTCCATCTGAAGCATCGTAGATTGTTGCAGCACCGAATCTGATGAATTGGCCGTTGCTGTACCAGTCGTCATCCAGAAATACGGTGCAGCCATATTGCAGGGCAACGGCTTCCCAATTGGTGACGGAATCAAGATAGTCAGCGGAGTACCCCATATCTTCAAGGTAGAGACAAGCTTCGCCAAGATAATATGAGAATTTTGCAACAAGCCCCCTGGAATCATCCTCTATTCGCACGAATTCTATTTTCCTGACAAAAGAATCCCCTTCTTTTCCCTGCCCCAGAAGGTCCGGGATGCCAATGTCCTTGCCTTCCTCGCCGGCAAACATTTCAAGTTTGGAGTTCATTGTCTTGGCGTCATCGCTGTCCTCGATGACATTGTCCGAGTTGAAACTCTTCAGTGCCGCATTCATCATCTTTATGATGCTCTCACGGGAACCCTTCACCGTGACGCGGAATAAATCACCTTCTATGCTCATATTTTTTTCTTATTGTTTTAAGGTCATTGCCCTGAGACTCGCTCCACGAACTCGTCAACTGTCATAAGGCGCTCCAGGGAGGCCAGAAAGCGGAGCATTCCGCCGTCATCAAAAGCACCGTTTTCCGTGTAGTAGTCCTCTAGGTTGACGACGGCACCGTCCTTGGTGAACGAATGCATCTGCTGGATGTCGTCCTCCACGCCCTCAATGCCGTCGTACAGCTCAAGCCCGTCGAAGAGGACCAGGCCCGGTATCACTTCCTTCGGCAGTTTCCTTACCACGGTGGCCATGCAGGAGCTGCCGTTTGAAAGGAATATCTTATCTTTGATGAAACTGTAGATAAGCTGATTGAAACCGGTGCCATCATCGTTTGCCTTTTTACAGGCCTTGGGTGTCAACCTCATCAGTGCCCCGTCCAGCCTATTCTGGATACTCTCCGACTGATGCTTCATGCTCTCTATGAGGAATGGAAGGTATCTCTTCGGATTGATATCCACCAGTTTCTCCAGGGCCTCCTGATAGACGTGGGATTCCCCAAGGGGCTCATAGTAATAATAAGTGACTTCTCCGCGCGTATACCAGAAAGTAACCGTCCATTGAGGCGCAGTCCCTCCACCCATGATAACGGTTGCCTCGCACTTGTATCGGGGCAGCAGTTCGTGGAAGAAGGGTTTGTAATCACTGTCGTAATCCCACTCCCCCATATCATCCTTCCCGGAGCAGAAATGAAAGACCAGGGTCAGTTTCCCGCCTTTCTGCCGGATGTCGGCGAGCCTGAGTCCGTAGTCCTCAAAAAACTCCGTGCCTTCCTCGTCGACGGGCACGCCCTCACGCGGAAGAGGCTTGTCTCCCTCATTCAGCAGGTCCTGGAGCTGTAAGACAACATTGTTGTCGCTCATCTTCCGCAAGATGGATTGGCCGCCATCGGTATCGGCAAGGACAAAACCCGCCCCGACGCCGCGGAGCGCGGCGTTCAGCATTTTCACCAATCCTGACTTGGATCCGGAGATAATGATCACCGTTGTAAATTCATTGTCACTCATTCCAATGCATGTCGAGTAGGTTTAATCAATCGTGTGTAATCTGAAAAGGCCGTCGATGCATACCCACAGCAGGAGCAGCAGGAACGGAATCCAGAGAAGGCTCTCCCAGACAGGTCCGGAGTGTTTCACCAGCGCGGCGATATTATAGTAAAGCCCGTAGGCGCTGAGCAGGATGACCAGCAGGTAGGTAAAGACCTCAAGGATGCCTTTCCAGCCTTTCGGGCGAGCATCATCAACTACCCGGCTATCCTCTACTTCGTCATCTTTTTCCTCATACTCTCCGAATACGGTGACCCAGCACCCTACAGCATCGTCGTCATCGGCTTCAGTGAAAATGGATGATCCATTGCCGTCGATGGCGAAATAATAACCGTCCCCCGCCATGTACACCCTTGTTTCCTTGCTGATGTCCTCCATCGATGAAATCACATCTGCGACGGACCAGATGCCTTCCAGCACCTCATCCACCTCTTCCACCACGATCTGGAAATCGCCGTCTTCGTCCTTCCAGGTGCCCACGACGCCGAAGTTGCGGTCGTCATCCGTCCAAGCTACGACGCTTAGGTCCCAGTGATTATTCTCAAACCTTTTCAGGTCCTTGAGAAGTTTGCCGGCTGTTGTTAACTGTACATTATCCTTTTTCATACTTATGATTGCTGTTCATAATATAATACCGGTGAAAAGGGATATCGTTACCTGAATAAGTTTGAGGGATTGATACTCAGGAAATCTTCAGCCTTCATCCCGCCGTCTCCGATGACAAGAGAAAGGTGTGGTTTGTATCGCGAGGTGAATTCAGATAAACCCGTGTTCCCCGGATCATCATTGCTTTTCACCTCGATGGCGACCACCTGCCCTTTTTTCTCAAGTACATAGTCCACCTCGCATCCCGGCTTTGTCCTCCAATAATACACTTTGTAATCCCCCGCATATGCATAACTCGTAATATGTGCACCGATAGCCGATTCGTACAGCCGGCCCCACAGCGTGCGGTCCATAACGGCATCCGCGAAGGGCTTTTCGCAGTAGATGCTCCTGAGGGCGTTGTTGTAGACCTGATGCTTGGGAACGCTGTTTTTCTTCCTCGCAAGGTCTACGGCATACTTGTTCAGCCCGCAGACAAGCCCCGCCTGGGAAAGCAGATTCAGATAGCCGGTGATGGTTGTCGTATTGCCCGCATCCTGCATCTGGCCAATCATCTTCGTCAGGGAAAGCTCCTTCCCGGAATAGGCGGCGGACAGTTCGAAAGCCTGGCGGAGCAGTGCCGGCTTGGCGATCTTCTCATTTACAAGGATATCCTTGTTGATGGTGGCGTCAACGATTGATCCGGTGATGTAATCACGCCAGCGGTCCTCATCACCTATGAGTTCGGCGGCACCCGGATAGGCGCCGTAATATACGAACTGATCCAGGGTAAAGCCGAAGGCGTCGCGCATTTCAGCGAATGACCAGTGCGTGAGGATAATCCGTTCGAAACGACCCTGCAGGCTGTCGGACAGCCCCTTGTCAAGCATCACGCGTGAAGATCCCAGAAGGATGACCTTAATGTTGATATCGTAGAAGGTATCGGAGTCCCACTCTTTCTTGACAACATCACTCCATCCTTTAATCTTCTGGATTTCATCGATGACCAGGATGAGTTCATCGAGGCCTTCGACACGCATCTTCGCGCGGGCGGCGTTCCAGCAGTCACTGATCCAACTGAGTTGTGTGGCCGGGACGGCATCTGCCGGATGAAAGACGAAAGGAATACCCGCAGCATTTACGACCTGCTTCATCAAAGTCGACTTGCCCACCTGGCGAGGGCCCATAATCACCTGGATAAAGCGCCTTTTCTCCTGCATTCTGGCCAGTAAGGTATGAAACTGTTCTCTCTGATACATAATTGGTCGGATCTTGAAATACAAATTTACTCAATGTGTTGCGCAAATTTACTCAATTCATTGGAGATTTGCAAATTGGGAGTTCAATTCCTTTGGGCATTAAGCTCAGCTATGAAATAAGCCGGATCATTATATGGGTCTTCAAATGTCTCGTCCGTCAGTTCCATCGAGGTAATATTCTGGAGCGAATATCTAGGGCCCTTGAAGCCCTCGGGAGGAAGGTCATATACAGCCCATCCCTCGACTGAATTCTCTAGTTTGTAAGGAGCAATGACCAAGGTCTTTGGTTCCGCTTCAGGAGACTCTCGGTAAGTGATCCTCACCTTGTGGCACTCCCTCTTAGCATCCCACATAAGATCCAACCACTCCTTGCTTCGCTGGAACCGGGGATCGGTGGTGTACATCTCGGGGCCGTCCGGTCCGTCATAAATCTTCATGCCAGGGATATCCTGGACCTTTGCAAGTTTCTTTCGTGCCATATACAATCTATGGTTTTGACTACCAACCACCGGTGGTCTTCTTTCCGCTGGCATAGTCCATAATGTCCGAACGGCGTTTTTCCATCCACTCCGGCATCGTCAGTTCCGACAGGTTCGAGCAGCCTTCAAACATGGTTGCATTATAATTGGTGATGCCGTCCGGGAGGTTGACCTTTGTCAATGCCTTGCAGTTACGGAAGGCCTGCTTCTTTATCCGCTTGAGACCAGTCCCAAACACCACCGTATCGAGTTTTTCGCAATCCTCGAAAGCGCCCTCGTCTATCTCCTCCACACCGTTTCCAATGACAATTGTCTGTAGGTTCTTACACTGGGAGAAACTCTCGTAACCTATATCCCATACGCTGTCGGGAATGACAACTTTCGTAATACGGGAACAGGAAAAGAAGGCGAGACTTGAAGTATATTCCACGCCATCAGGTACCTTGAACTCTCCTTCATAGCTCATCGGGCACATCTGAAGCGATTTCATATCCTTGGAGTAGAGTACGCCATCAATTGAGCAGAACTGTTCATTATCCGGATCAACGTAAAAACCTTTAAAGTTTTCGCAATGCGGTTTTCCATAGACTGCAACGACCGATTTCGGAATCTTGAGCTCCTGGATGGCACAATCGTCAAAATCGTTTCCGTAGAAACTCTCAAGGCCTTCGTTCAGTACGACAGATTCCAGATTGGTGCACCCCCTGAAGACCCCCGGATCCAACCTCCCCGTCGTTTTAGGCAGCACAACACTTTTCAGGCTTTTGCAATGCATGAAGCATTCCTTGGGGTAGCACCACTGCTCATTGAACCCGATTTCTTTCAGGCCTTCGCACCATGCAAACGAATAATCCCGGATATAGCATGTCTTCGGCAGAGAAATCTTCTCAAGTGAAATGCATCCCCAGAAGGCGCTTTCACCGATATGTTCCATGCTTTCCGGAAAGTTGATTGCACGGAGTTTCTGGCAGCGAAAGAATGCGCTATCCGCAATATATGTGACAGTGTCAGGCAGTTTGACTTCCGTCAATTCAGTGCAATCCTGCATGTCGCGTATTTCCGTGACGGTGTACTTTTTCTTCCCGGAAGTTACCGTCGGAGGAATCTCAAGGCATCCTTTGTAGTACAATTCCTCTTTACGCGGCTTGACCACTGCCACGGTATGATAGTCATTGGCGATGTAATGAATTCCATCGACCTCGAATTCCACGTCGGTCTCCTCTTCGGTTGCAAGTGAGAACAGCACGGGCAGGAAGTCCTCTTCCCTCTGATAAAGATCTTCATCAATGTCCCAGTGACGCTTGCCGGAATAGATGACGTAGTACAAGCGCCCTCGCCGAACCTTCTCTTCCACTTTGGTAAGTTTCCAGAATCTAAGGATGTCCAGGGTGGTCTCGCCCTCCCACTCCGCCTCGTCAAAGCCTCCGAAACTGCATTCGCTGATAAGGGTCCCTTCCTCGTCACGGCCCCAAAGGTCGACGAGCCACTCGCCGATGTAGTAGTTGCGGCGGTGCAGGTCCAGATTGCCGTTGAAATACTTCGCCCCCAGGCCTTCCCGGATGAGGTCTTCTTCCTCGAATTCTATCGTGCCTATCACCTTGGAGGTTTTGGCTGTCACGCCGATGTGAATGTCTTCTGTGTACATATCCGTTCTGGATCAATAGTATTCCCCGACAGCCACGATTACACCCTCAACAAACTGTTTCATATCCGTTACACCGATATAATAACGCATCGGGGTGAAGTGTGCGTCATAATCCCAGTCCAGGTTGTAGGTCTCATGATCCTGCACCTGAAATTCGAAACAGAAGTTCCCCTTGTGGTCTTCTGTCGGAATCCACTCCTTTGCCATATGATCCCTCTTCCCTTCATATCTGAGGACGAACTTGTCGTTCCTGAATTTTGTCCTGTGATGGAAGACGATGGCGCTGACATAACAGGCGCTGATGGCATAACCGCGCGCCCTCATCTCTTTTGAAAAAAGCTTGTTGAATTCTTCCCGTGTCATAAGTTCAGTGTCACAAAAGTTCATACAGAGTAAATAAAACCGCATGGATTTCGACAGTTACTCTCTATCTATAATACCGGGTGGAAGAGATATCGTTACCTCTTTACATACCGCCATCCGCCGTGCGTCTCTCCACCATACTCCCATTCATCGTAGAAGACGTTGCCCGCCGTTATAAGATGACCCAGTAGTCTGCAAGTCTTGACCGGGCCGAACTCATTGATCATTTTATCCACGATAGCGCCTATATATCCCTGTTCATTACCAATGAGTTTCATAAAAGCGTCAATGGCATCGGAAATGTCAACTATTTCTGTAGGCTCTTCGAGACGGACAATTTTGGCGTTCATATCCAGGGTATAATAGGGAGTCATTAATTCCTCTCCCAACAACCGGCAGTCCTGAAGGTATTGGGGATTTTTATCATATCGCAGGTCCGGGGCCTTGCACTGCCATTTGTAAATGAAACGAGTATAATTGTTGGTTAGCCCGTCAAACCGGTCAACCGGTTTGGAAAGGAACTGCTTCCGGAGGAAAGCTTTCAATGACGAATCGGAAAACCAGTCGTCTTCAATTGTTTCACTGAATTCCTCGAAACTGATAGTATATCGCGCATTATAATCGTTCGGATATTCGTAAACTTTTGTCAGTGTAGCAAATCCCCATATTGTTGTCGACTCATTCAGCTTCAGGGATTTCTCGGCCTGTGATAGTTCCCGGATACATTCCGTACTGTTATCCTTATGCTCCCTGTAGAAGGTTCCGATAGCCTCCATCGGGAAGACGACTCCAGGTGAAGACGATGGCAGGAATTCCACGATCTCTTGTACCAGGGAAGTATAGTCTCGGCCCCACAGATTGCCAAGATTCCGATACGCGTAGCTGGCAGGAAGCACAACCTTCTTCAAAGCCTGGCATCCTTCAAAGATATGGTCCTCAATCTTGCATCCGTTGCTTGTAAATACAACCGTTTCCAGCGATTCGCAATCTTTGAATGCTTCTTTGCCCACATAATTGACCGTTGCAGGAAGCACTACTTGCTTCAAAGACCTGCATTTGCCAAACGCATGTTCTTCAATCCTTTCAATATTGGAGAGCTCGACTTCCTTAAGGTTCATGCAACTTCTGAATGTTCCACAGGGCAGGGCCTTAAGGTTACGGGGAAGAACGATCTTGTCGAAACCGTAACATTCGTCAAAGACACATCTTCCCAACTCGGTTATGGAATCTGGCAGGTACGGAGACTTCAGATTGTAACAACGGGCGAACGCACAGCTTTCTATTCTGGTAATAGTGTCAGGGATCTGAATCGTGTGCAAGTTCTGAAACCAAAAGACCATCCTCCCGATGACGGTTATGCCTTCGGCTATAGCAACGTTTTCTGCAGGGAACCTGAATTTCAATGGCTCACCACCATTTTCAAGTTCCCCGTCACCCTTTATGGTAACAACTTGACTGTCTGAAATGGTGTACTTATATCTGGAAATGACTCCCCGCTTTACAATTTTATCTTTCTTCTTCTCCATGTTTTCTTTGAAAATTTCACTTTTCCTTGAAATACCTGCAGATGCAGCCGTCCACCAGGGTATCGACGCTCTCTCCCGGGTAAAGGTCTTCGTCAAGTTCGTTGAACACCGCTACGACATGGCCGGAAGCGAAATGCAGTTCAACAAGGTCCTCGTCGGCAGATTCATCGCGGGTGTAGTATTCTACCGAGTTGCCATCAAAATTATACTCTTTATTCTTTGAGGAATTACATCCTATGAACTCTGCCGGGAAATGTTTTGCCAAGAGATCCGGATTCGTCCTCAAGGCATCATTACAAACCATAAGGCTATCGATGATTTCGCTGCTTTCACTTTCCTTGTCCGCATAGGCGTAAACGGTGACCGAACTTCCGGACTTGAAATAGAGATCTACGAGGAGTCCCTCCTCTTCATCGTCATAAATTGCATAGGATTCTACCCTGAATCCGTCGAACGTTATCTGCTCGCCTTCCAGGGTCTTTCCGTTGATAAAATTGATGTTCTCCATACTTCGATGAATTAAACAGAATGGAATGTGTAGTTTTAGCGCCTATAAAGTTAACATTTTTTCTACAGGGATTTCAGCAAATCCTCCTTTTTCAGATACAAATCCTTCCTCCTGAAGGAATCGATCCTTTTACCGTCAGCATCACAGACGAAGTACCACTCCGATTCCACCACCGACTCGTAGTCCACAGGGCTGATGAACTTGGTGTACCAAACCTTGCTCACCGTACCTTTCACAATGTGATTGCTGTGAATCACCCATACTTCGGCCCCAAGGCCGATATCGAATGTCTTTTCCATGCTACAGTGTGTTTAAAAGTTCTTCTCTTGTCTTGAACAGTTTGCTCTCAGGGATCTCCTCGTCGCCGTAATGCAGCGAGTAGCTCACTTCGCAGAGGCCGTCTCCCTCGATAGAGACGATGACTCTGGTCACATCAAGCCTAACGGCGCGATTGCCGCGGAGGGACCAGACCATGTCCCCGATGTCGAATCTCGTTTTGGCTTCCATAAACGCTTACGTTTGTATCTACTTATAATACTTGTTATTTAGGCTATCGTTACCCATTCCAACTATGGATCATCCGAAACCGTGTGAAGAACGTATGATTCTTGTACGCATAATAGGATTCCTCCGGGACGTGCAGGTCAATGTCTTTCAGGCGGTGGCATTTTAGTGCCTCCTTCAGATCCAAACGGTCGTCCGGATTCTTTGACGAAAGATAGATCTCTTTAATGGGAGCTCCCCCCATGAACGAGATATCTACCAGTTTGACACTTTCCGGAATATTGATTGACGTCAGGCGCGTACAGTCGGCAAATACTCCGTTCTCAATGATTTCTACACCGTCCGGAATCCGGATGGATTTCAATCCAGTGCAGCCATAGAAAGCGAACTCCTTGATCACCATGACGCTGCCGGGAATAACGGATGACTTGCAGCCGAAAACAAGCGTCTTGCCATCTTTTGTAAGGCAGCAGTTCGATTCGGTTTTATACGTCGGATTATCTTCTGCCACTTCAATCGTCTCCAAATTCAGACAGCGGCCGAAGGCAAAATTATGAATCCTTGTCACTGACTTCGGAATCTTGATTTTCTTCAGGCTCGCGCACCTATAGAAGATGCTATGAGTAAGTTCCGGCACGCCGTCTGGAATCTCGATGGACTTAAGCTTGGAGCATCCCTGGAAGGCCTGAGGCTGGATTTCCTTCACCGATGCCGGCAGACAGACCTTTTCCAAGGACGTGCAGTACGAAAAGGCTCCGGAAGGAATGATGGTTACCGTTTCGGGGATGACGATTTCTTTCAGCTCCTTGCATTCCCAGAACTCATCTTCAGGGATCTCAGTAACCCCATCCGGAATTACACACTTGCCGTTAGTAATCTCAAACCTACGATTCATGGCCGTTCTCCTTTGTTTCTTTAGCAATAATTTCTATTTGGTCGGTTATCCAGCGTTTCTCAGCATCTGCCAGGATGTTGCCGATAACATCCTCGTAATTCGCCAGGACCCTCCTGAGGTCCAGAAGTTCCGCAGGCACTTCTCTTTTTTGAGGCTCGCGATGCACCGTACGGTAGTATCCAGTAACGTGGTAATACTGGTGCTTGTAACCACCGCTTACCTTACCACTCCGTTTCAGGTAGTTGAAAAGGACGTCTTCCATCTCAGAGCAGACTTTCTTTTCCAGCCGTTCACCGGCCATCCCAGGGGACATGTTTTCCTGCATAAGCCCGAGTGCGTAGTTCACGTAACCCTCCCACTTGACATTCAGAAGATTCAGCGCCTTTGCTGCGTATGCTTCTTTGTTGATATGTCTGATTGTAACCATTGTTGTTTTAT
>Ga0247611_10010374_pt1 | contig 10959 bp, 9 predicted proteins | sample 177DNAGHGhighgp2_FD_192422 | JGI IMG/M metagenome (GOLD analysis project Ga0247611, IMG submission 192422) | Sheep rumen microbial communities from Palmerston North, Manawatu-Wanganui, New Zealand - 1770 DNA GHGhigh gp2 | ecosystem: Host-associated > Mammals > Digestive system > Stomach > Rumen ... | reverse complement strand
GATGGCAATGAGCATGCTGGGCATGATTTCGTGAGCCGCCAGCACCACGCCCTGTTCCAGAGCCACGTCCTCCAGTACCGGACCGGAATCATCCAGGGCGGTCATCAGGCGGTTATACAGGTCCCGAAGGTCTACCGCCTTGTCCCGCATGGCCGGGGAATTGATCTTCTCGAATTTCTCGATGTAGTTGCCCAGCACCACGTGCACCGACCAGCGGGCCGTCTTGTGCTTTTTCTTGACCATTTCCAGGACGCCGTTCACCAGGCCCGGGTCCTGCAAAATCATCAGGTGGGTTGCAAATATCAAGCTGTCGTGGACGCCTGTGCGGGTTTCAGAAATTTCCTTGATCTGGCCAATTTCTTTTGCCGTCTTGCTCACGGCCTTCAAGAACAGCTGTTCTTCGGTGGTGACCCGACTTTCGGGGATGGTTTCTTCGACGACGGAAATTTCCCTGTTGGTAATCGGGAAAACTTTGCCCATGGCAAAGCCCGGCGACGCAGGAACGCCCACCAATACAATGCGTAATGGTTTCTTGGATGTCTTGGAGCTAGAAGACCCCTTAGCCTGCTTCTTCGTTGAAGTTGTCATGGAATAACTGCTCCAACTTCTGCACGACCAGTTCTTCGTCTTCGCCATCCACCTCGAACTTCACCTCGGAACCCAGGGGAATGGCCAGCATCATCACGTTCAAAATGCTCTTGGCATTGGCCTTGGAACCATCAAAAATTATGGAGACGTCACTCTTGGCAGGTCCCGTAATATCAACAATCATCCCCGCAGGGCGGGCATGAACACCAAGTTTATTGGTCACCGTAAGCGTCTTTACAATCATAGCCCCTCAGAAAATATCCACGTTGATGTCAAGACCATCGTTCAAGATGACCCTGAACAGGCTGTCGGCGGAATGGACTGTCTTGACCAGGTCGTCGTGCAGCTTGCGGTCCGAAAGAAGGGCGCCCACCGTGTTCTCCTTGGACTGGACCTTGGCAATGAGTTCGTCCAGATGCTTGGTGACGCCTTCCAGTTCGGCAATCAAATTGTTGGCATTCCCGATAACCACGTCCGTATTGGCAAAGAGGTTGTCGATAGGCGGCTTGACGCCATCTACCAGGTTGCCCACCTTGAGAGTCACCTCGTTCAGGCCGGCCAGGCTCTTCTTGAGTTCGGGGTCCGTGGTGTTCACAAGTTCCATCAGGCGGTCTTCCAGGGTTTCGGCCTTCACGAGAAGCGTGTTGAACCTGTCCTGGAAATCCTCGCTGGCGATAGTGCCCTTCAGGGCCCGCTTCACCGATTCCAGCAAGACCTTGGTACTGTCGCAAACTTCACCCGCCAGACCGAGGGCCTCAGCGATACCGGCGTCGAACTGACCCGTAATGGTGTCACCCGGCTCAAAATACTCCTCGGAGTCCCCGAGAATCATGCCAATCTGGCGTTCGCCCATGATACCGATGTTCTGGACTCGGATTTCGGAATCCTTGGGAATCATCACGTCGGTACGCAGGCGGATGGTCACCACCACGCGGTGGCCTGCAAGCTCGATGCTTTCCACCTTGCCCAGCTTGACGCCATTGACCTTGACCGGGTCGTCCAGCACCAGGGTGCTGACCTGGGTAAACCGCAGGTGGAAGGTGTTGAAAGTCTCTCGCGGGTCCTTCTCGTTCAAGAAGAACATGCCGAAAACCAAGATGACAATAGCCAACAGGACGACAAGACCGACAGAGAAGTAAAGTGTGGTATTCTTCTTCATTTCTGCCTTAAAATAGCATTTTTACCATAATCTACACAAAGAAATCTTCTAAACAAGGGCTTTTCATTCATTCTCTTGGTTCTTAAATCCGAATTCCGAACCCCGAATTACCCCTCTACCCGGACAATGGGGCTGTTGTTTTCGATGCCGTTCACGTGCCGGTCCAGGTAATCGTAGAGCAGGGCATCCCTTTCGGCCTGGGGGAGCAGGAATTTTTCGCGGCCCTCCCGCTGCATGAAAATGTCCAGGTAGGTCATAAGCACACCGCCTGCTACGGAGACGTTCATGGATTCCGTAATGCCGTACTGGGGCAGTTTGAATTCGTAGTCCGCATGTGCCAGGGTGTCGGGGTGGTTCCCGTGGAACTCGCTCCCCAGGTAAAAAGCCGTAGGCTGACTCAGGTCCAGATCCAAAACCGAATTGGTGGTGTTGGTGCTGGCCACTGCAATCTTGTAGCCCTTGGCACGGAGCTTTTCCATACAGAGCATGCGTTTCTTGTACAGGTAGATGGACATCCACTTGTAGGAGCCCTTCAAGATGGACTTGTTCACGCTGTAGGCGTTGTCCTCTTCGATGACGTGGACATCCTGCAAGCCGAAAACCTCTGCGGTGCGGATGACGGCGGAAATATTGTGGGGGTCGAACAGGTCTTCCAGCACCATGCAGAAATGGCGGGTACGGCGATTCACCACTCCTGTCAGGAGTTCCCGACGGCGGTCCGTGACCCGCGCAAGCAAACTTTCCAAACTTTCTTTTTCGCTCATAAATTTTCCTTTTTAATTTCTTTTCAATCCTAACACTTCACCATCAAGCGGATCCTCGTGATTCTATCGCTGCGCTCCAGAATGACAGCGAGGATGACACCTCTTGAGACCAGCTTTACTAACCCCTAAATCCTAACCCCTAGATCCTAACCCCTATTACCTATTCTTTCACCTGCAGCGGCACAGGAACTTCCTTGGCCTGCCGACGCTGAATCTGCAACTTTTCAAAATCACCCAACTTCCAGGGTGCGCCATTCACCACGTTCTCGAAATCCAGAATGTACTGCACGTTCTCCATAGACTTGAGAGAGGCGCTCTTGAGCATGGGCTCCTTGTTTCCGCCGAAGTATTCTCCCGACGACTTCTTGATGTCCTTGACGATATGGTCAATCTTGTCGCCTACCACGCTCTTGAAAACCCGCATCTGCATAATGGAATTCAACACTGAATTTCCGGGGAATACGATAGCCGTTAACTTGTACCGAATTTCCTTGTCGGAGACAGGGTCCATATCTAGGTAGGCCACAGCCGTTCCGTGCAGCGACCACTTGAGGACCTGGGCATGTCCATACCCGAAAAACACGTTCCGCATGCCGAGTTTCTGCCCGGCACTATCCTGCAAGGCCCAGAAGAATTCACCCGAAAGGCTCCGGCCGTTGCTACCGCTAAAGAACCGCCTGTCCTTGCTGGTGTATTCCAGCCGGTAGTTCGTACCCAGGTAAGCGTTGATGAGTTCTGCCGTAAAGGGCATGTTGTCGAACAAGTAGCTGATAACGTTCTGCCCCAGAGGAAGCGAGCCCTTGTTCTCGTAAATGGCACGGTACTGTCGGCCTAATCTGGAATAGATTTCCGTCGCTCCCGTGATTTTCGGGTCTGCAGGCAATCCCCGCTTGGTAATTTCTACAAAGGGGGCGCAGAACTCTTCGTTATACTTGACCTTGGGCCAGGGCTTCTGATCTTCTTCTGTACAAAAACCGTAATCGATGTTCAGGCATTTCTTGACACCGGAACAGAGGGAGCGGAATCCCTCTTCGCCGCCGGACTTTTCGATCATGCGCTTGCGGCCGATTTCTTTCATCAGAGCTTCGCGCTTGCTTTCGGGCGAATCTGCGGCAAACGCCTCTGCACAGGCAAAGGCCAACAGCATCAAGAAAACAAGAACTCGCCTACCCACAGGAATCCTTTTGGCTATTGCCTAAAATCCAGGCTGTCCTGGGGAATTACGGTGAAGGGTTTCAACGCATCGAATTTAGAGACAGGACCCACGATAGAAATGGTCATCTTGTCGCGGGCAAAATATTTTGCAATCATGGCCTTCACCTGTTCAGAAGTGACGGCAGAAATTTCTTTCACGTAGTCCAGGTAGTGGTCAAAGGTCTTGCCCAGCAGTTCTCCCTTGGCAAAAATGGTGGCCGTAGAAGCAGGAGAATCAAACAGGCTGGGCAAGCTTTCGATCAGCGCTTTTTTCGCCTGTTCCAGTTCTTCTGCCGTCGGGCCTTCCTTGGCCAGTTTTTCCACTTCTTCAAAAATCAGCTTCAGGGCAAAATCCACGGACTCCACCTTGGTCTGCAAGGCGATGGTGGTCATGGCGGTATCCCGATAGTCGTTACCCACAGTGCTGTAGATACTGTAGGCCAGGCCCTCGTCGCTACGCACGCGGTTCATGAGGCGGCTAGTAAAGCTTCCGCCGCCCAAGATAAAGCTCGCCACCGCCGCCGGGTAGTAGTCGGGATGGGGGCGTTTCACGAAAGGCTGGTTGATGGCAATGTTCGCCTGGGTAATGTCCTTGTCCACCACGAAGGTGCCGGGCTTACGCAGGTAAGCGAGAGGCTGCGGCGCCACAAAGGCGGAATCCGCAGGCTTAGAAGAAACGGTGGAAGTGTCCTTTTTCCAGTCGGCGAAAAATTCCTTAAGCATCTGCACGCTGGAATCCCGGTCCACATCACCGGACAAGGCAAAGATGATTCGGCTAGACTGGAACACCCCGCGGGAAAGCCGTTTCAGGTCGGCGTCAGTGACCTTCTTGTATTCGTCACCGGTAGCGTCCCACAGGCGGTTGTTAGGAGCGTAGTTCACCTTGGCACGCAGGGCTGAAAGCACCTTGGCAGGAGTATCGTAGCGCTGTTCGTAAGCGGTGGCGGACTTGGTCTTTACGATTTCCAGCTGTTCCTTGTCAAAGGCGGGAGCGAGCAACACCTTCTTTGTCAGCGCAAGCACCGATGGAAAGTCCTTGGTCAGGCAGTCAATGTCGAAAGAGGCGGTCCACACGCCGGCCGAAGAACCGACTCCAGCGCTGATAAACTCAAGGGTATCTTCCAGGGCACCGGGAGCGATACCGCCACCGCCGCCACGCCTAAGCATGGAACCCAGCATCTCGAAGGCGGCTTCGTCCTTGATGGAGGCGGGGACTCTCGGATTCTCGAAATAGACCGTAAAATTCACCAGGGGCAAACGGCGATCGCTCACGATGTAACCGGTGACACCTTCGGCTATTTCCACCCGGTAATCCTTCGGGTAAGGCGCTACGTAGTTGTATTCCGGAAACTGGATGTCCTTGTAACTGGCGGGGATGTCGGACTTTGCAGGCTGAGCTGCAGCACCGCTCTGTTCAGACACCGCGACGGAATCCTTTGGGGTAGCAACCGTCGCGGCATTTTCCGTTGCAGGGGCAGGCGCGCTGGAACAAGCGGCAATAGCTGTCAGGAGGGCAGAGCCCACTAGCAACGGTATGGTTTTCACGTCATTTTTCTTCATCACCAAACAATATAGCTATTCCCTCATTCCAAATTGGACTAAGGAATTTCAAAATAATTTGGTTTATCGGGCTTTTTGAATGTATATTATACTCATAGCCTTTCCGGTGGATTCTAATTCGGCCTCCCATGGAGCGCCGCCCGTCTCCAAGAGAGACATACCCACCCGAAAGGCTTTTTTTGTACCCGGAGCGATGACTCAGCTGAAACGGCCGGCCAGCTGCTTGCGACGGCGACCCCGTTCGGACACCACCGCTTCAATCAAGAACAGCAAGGCCGCAATCCCGAGGAAAATCTGATAGCGGTCCTGATAATTCTCAAAGCGGTCGCTTGCCTGGTCCTTCTTTTCGAGGGTGGCGATTTCGGTCAGCACCTTCTGCAGCTGGAACTCCCCAGGGCTCGCGTAAAAGTACAACCCGCCGGTAGCGCTTGCAATTTCTTGAAGAGTCCCGTCTTCTAGGCGGGTGGTCACGATGTTCCCTTGCATGTCCTTTTTGTAGGCCACTTCTCCGTTCTTGGTCTTGACGGGGATTGGCACACCTTCGCGGGAGCCGATACCCACCGTGTAGATGCGGATGCCCATCTCGGCGGCTTCCTTGGCGGCATTGACGGCGGCGTCTTCAAGTTCTTCGCCGTCACTCATGAGAACCATCACCGAATACTTGCCCGCCCCGCCGGAGTTGCGGAACAAATCCATCCCCTTGCGGATGGCCTTTTCCAGGTTCGTTCCCGGCATGAGCCAGCCCGGCTCCAGTTCCCGGAGCATCATCTGCACGGTTCCGTAGTCCAGCGTCAGGGGCACCATCACCTGGGCCTCGCCGCTAAAGGCCACCAGACCCACGCGGTCGCCGGTGAGAGATTCCAGGAACGAGGCAATCTCGTGACGGCTACGCACCAGACGGTTGGGCTTGATGTCTTCGGCCAACATGGAAAGGGAAATGTCCTGCAGCAGCACCAAGTCCAGACCGCGACGCTCCACGTGTTCCAGCTTATGGCCCCACTGGGGCCTTGCAAGGGCAACGAACAAAAAAGCGATTGCCAAAAGGAGAATCAGAACCTTGGCGAGCCTCCGCCAGGGAGACACGCTGGTCGAAAGTTTGGGCAGCATGGAAAGTGACACGAAACGCTCCGCCAGCTTTTTACGGCGGTAAAAGGCATAATAGAACAAGAGGGCAAAAAAAGGCAGGGTGAAAAGTCCCCACAAAAAGCTCGGTTCCGCAAATCGCATGGACAGACTCCAGAAAAAAAAACAACGCGTGGCTGCGCCCGCTCGTTCAAGAATATACAAAAAATGGGCTTTTTTGCCCCGTTTTTTGGGGAATTCCTTTCAAAAAACGGGAAAAATCACATTTATTTGCGAGCGATGACTTTTTTGTTAAAAAAAAGATATATTTTACTTATTGAGTTGTAGGGTGAATCTATGGAAATCAATCCCTTTGTAGTCGAAATCGATCTCATAAGCGTAGCCATTCTCCTGATGGTGCGTTATGGCATCACGGAGCGGGCCTCCCGCCTCAGGGAAGTTCATGTTTTCCGATACCTGGTGGACCTGTCCATCGCTTTCTGCGTCCTGAATTCTACAGGGCAGTTCATTCTCTCCACTTACATCCCCGTCATCAAGATTATCAACGGCCTCAAGATCGTCACCTGCATCTGCATGGGTTGCTCCTGGTTCCTGACCGTATTCTTTATTACGTCCACTAGCACCTACCACCTTCGCAAAATGTTCATCCCCATATTGTTGCCAAGCCTTGTAGTAAGTGTCATGGCCATCGTAGATGTCTTGAGCAACCTGACAGAACCGCCTCTCGACATGAGACCCCATGTGTGGATTTTGCTGAACATCCTGACGATTGTCTATGTGGTATCCGCATCGATCCTGTGCCTGACCAAGGCCCGCAAGTGCACCAACAGGATTCGCCGTCGTAGCCTTTACCTGCTTTCGGGAGCTATGGCTTTCCCCCTGCTTCTGCTGGTGGTACAGGCCAAATTCTACGATATGCCCATCACGTCGCCCTCGTTTGTCATCGTCACTCTGTTTATACACCTGACCTCGTTGCGCAGGAGAATTACCGTCGATGAAATTACCAAGCTCAACAATGACAACAAACTTGCAGACTACCTGGATGCCATTACCCAAAAACAGAATCCTGCCAAGAGACTGTTTTTTGTGAAAATCGACATCGACAAGTTCAAGGCCATGAAAAAGAAATATGGGGGTGTAGCCGCAGCCATAGCCCTCCAAAAAATGGCCTCGTTCCTACGGCAGCAATGCATCAATCGCGGGTCTTTTATCGCCCGTTACAGCACTTCGTCTTTTGCCATTGTTACCGAATGTAACGATTTCTCCGAGATAGAAACTCTGGCCAACAGGCTGATCGCCACCAGTGCCACCAGTGAAGAACTTGCCCAGGGCCCTTGGCCCATTACCTTCTCCATCTACTGGTCCGAATTCGGCACGCCCACCACCAAGACGGTTGACGATCTAATCGAAAACTGCACCAGGAACTGCTACAAGCCTTCTGTAGACGGGGAGTAGCCTACGGAATCCGCACAAAGCGGGTGTTGGCAAGAATCAGTTCCAGCAGAATGAGGAGTGCTCCTACCAAAAGCCAGGGGTAGAATTTTTCGGCATAGCGGGCGTAGGCCACCGTCTCGATTTCGGATTTTTCCAGCTGGTCGATTTCAGAATAGATTTCTTCTAGCTGTTCCTTGTTTTCGGCACGGTAGAACTTCCCGCCGGTCTTTTGCGCCACCGCCTTGAGGGTGGTTTCGTCGATGCCTTCTTCGGGAGTGATATCCCGCTCGCCCCAGGAAATTTCACCTGTCCAGGGGTTCTGCTGGAAACTCAGGATTTTACCCTTACGCTTGCCTACGCCTACGGTATAGACCTTCACCCCGATGGACTGGGCCACCTCGGCCGCACGGACAGGTGAAATGACGCTGGCGTTGTCCTTGCCATCGGTCAAGAGAACCACCACCTTGGACTTGGCTTCGGACTTTTGCAGGCGGGCAAGAGCGTTCATAAGGCCATCGCCAATGGCGGTTCGGCTTCCCATAATAGAATCGTGGGCCAGGTCGTCTGTAACGCCCAGAATTTCAAGCAAGGAACCGTAATCCAGCGTAAGGGGGCACTGGGTAACGGCACGGGCGCCAAAGGCGGAAAGACCGATACGGTCGCTGTGGCGTTTCTGGATGAACTCCGCAATGACCTGCTGGGCGTACCCCATGCGGCTATATTTCCAGTAATCGCCGGACTTTAAAATCCGTTCGGCGTTCATCACCCCGAGCTTCGCCTGTTCCGTGCGGGTCAACATGTCCAGCGTGCCCATGGAGCCCGACACGTCCAGTACCAGCATAATGTCCACGCCGTCGGTATTGGTGTATTCCACCTCGGTGGCATTCTGGGGGCGGGCAAGTGCCACCACAAAGCAGCACAGGGCCGCAAGGCGGAGCGCCGGCACAATGTGGCGCATGCGCACCCGATGGCTTGGCGATGCTTTTTTGGCTATGGCCAGGGCTGGGAACTTGATGGTGCTCTTGCGACGCTGCTGGCGGTAAATGTAGAGCGCCACAAGCACGGGAACAAGTAACAACAGCCAAAAGGCCTCGGGATTCTGAAAATGTAACGAACCGATATCCATCTTGACTCCGAAAAAACTTTTCGGACACAATATACAATTTTACGGCACGTTAAACCCAATCCCCTACTTTTTTTGTATATTGTTATTGTCTTAGCATCAATCCCGCTGACAGCGTATTCGTTCCGGGCGGGCCGTTTAACTCTCTGCTTGACATCGTCCACCCTTTGCAGGTCAAGACAACCGGCAATTCGTGAGACAGCTATCCCTGTGGGGGTCGGCCCCATGATGATTAACGTAGAGCACCGTCCACATTTGTGGGCTTCATCAATCTGTCATAAACAGGTTTGTGAACAGGTGTTCTGCGTTCATTCGACACATACTCCTGTTTACACTCCTCAATAATCAAACAGGAGCAATCCATGAATCGAACACAACACTATTCCTTGCTCAAGGCAATGGAAATGGACAAGAACAACCTCCTCAAGTACCAGGAACTTTACAAATATGCCTACATCCTTAGCGACGGCATTTTCAAGATTGTTTTCGCCGAGGAAAAGGACCACTCGCTTCTCATCTCGCTGGTGAACGCGATGCTGGGTCTGCAGGGCGATGACGCCATCAAGGATATCTCACTTGAAATGCAGGAATTTCCAGGCGTCTTTAACAAGAAGGACTGCATCCTTGACATCATCGGCACGACCAATGCCGGCGAAAAGGTGCTGGTGGAAGTGCAACAACAGGGGGATGACTTGTTCCGTGACCGAGTAGAATACTACATCTCTCGCGTCATCGAAAACCAAGTGCACACCAGCGAAAAATACGAACTACCCCGCATCTACTTTCTTGGACTTCTCGATTTCGAGATGTTCCCAGAAGAGCCCACAGAATATATCCACCATGTCGATGAGATGTGTCACGGTAAAAAATTTTTCCCTAAAGTTCAGAAGATTTTTGTTGAAATCGACAAGTTCTTTGAGCTTGAAAAGGCGGGAGTCACCGCAAGCGACAATTCCGAGGCGGCACAGTGGCTTCGTGCCATCAAGGTGATTATCAAAGAAGAGCCCGTTCCCGAAAAGATTATGCAGAACGAAACATTCCGGCACTTGCTCGATTCTGTGAAATTGATTAACTTTGTAGAGGAACTTTTCAATGCCGAGGTAAAGAACATGACGGACTTGAAAGCAGAACACGAAATCGGTTTTTCTGAAGGCAGGGTGCAAGGCCGTACCGAAGGTTTCGCCCAAGGCAAGACCGAAGGATTCAGCCAGGGTCGCAAGGAAGAACGTGCTGACTCCATAGCCGTCCTACGCGAAATGGGCCTGTCTGCAGAAAAGGTCGCTGAATTTCAGGAAAGAATCGAGACGCTGAACAAGAAACAGTAAGAGTCCGATTCACTTCAATATTTTAAAAGCCTATGGATTGTCTCCATGGGCTTTTCTGACTCCTACTTCCCAACCGCTTTCGCCTTAGCACGCTTGCGGCGCCAAGTCTTGAATTCCATGTACAGGGTACTGACGGTATAGATGAAGACCATCAGGATCAAGGTATTCAAGGGCTTGTTCAGATTGCAAATGCCCCAGGCGATGGTGATAATCGGCAGGTGGATCAAGTAGGGGTAGAAACTGGCGCGGCCCACCTTGCGGACCAGCGGAATGCAGAAGAACCTGGCCGCAAATCCCTTGCCACTCAGGAGCGAAAGCAGGAACAGTCCGTAAAGCAGAATCGGGAGGCTGTGATGGAAGAAATAGTTCACGCCGGGGTTCCATTCGGGCCGAAGCAGGAACAGGCTCCCGTAAATGGCGGCAAGAACCACCGCCTGGGCAATGCCGCTTGCAAATTTCTTCTTGAGAAAATCGAAACCGCCCTCGCTGTACAGGCGGAAAAGCACCATGCCGAACAGGTATTCAAAAATGCGGACCGGAGCGAAGATGTGGAAGAAACGGTACTTGGCCTCGTAGCCGCTGAACCACAGGTTGTCGGAAGCTCCGAAGAAAACCGCCCACAGAATTCCGGGGATAAACAGCGTGCCGAACAGCACCCAGAGCGTGCGGTAATTCTGGCGGAAAAGCCAGCGGCTGAACCAAGGCGTAATGGCATAGCACATGAAGAAG
>Ga0247611_10010373_pt1 | contig 10960 bp, 12 predicted proteins | sample 177DNAGHGhighgp2_FD_192422 | JGI IMG/M metagenome (GOLD analysis project Ga0247611, IMG submission 192422) | Sheep rumen microbial communities from Palmerston North, Manawatu-Wanganui, New Zealand - 1770 DNA GHGhigh gp2 | ecosystem: Host-associated > Mammals > Digestive system > Stomach > Rumen... | reverse complement strand
GCCATCTGACGTACAGAATAGGTTTTCACCTGCGCCCGTGTGTTCTGAACCATGAACAGACCGTTCTTGTCATCGGCATTGGTAATGGCAAAGGCATCCTTCGGCAGGGCATCGAAGAACGCTTTCTTGGCATCACGGTAGTTCTCGAATGTCTTGTGATAGTCCAGATGGTCGCGCGTCAGATTCGTGAAAAGGCCTCCGGCAAAGTGCAGGCCACCAATGCGCTTTTGGGCAATAGCATGACTGGAGCACTCCATGAAAACATACTCACAGCCGGCAGCTGCCATGCGCTCCAACAGCTCATTGAGTTCAATGGGGTCAGGCGTGGTATGGGTAGCCGGCACAGCCTCACCGTCTATGTAGTTACAAACCGTTGACAACAGACCGCAACGATGACCGAAGCTACGGAACATATTATATAATAAGGTGGCAATCGTGGTCTTACCATTTGTGCCGGTAACACCAACCAACTTCAACCTTGAGGATGGGTCGCCATGGAAAAGGGTTGCCACCGGACCGATAGCAGCCTCCGTCGAGGCAACCTGTACATAAGTGACACCGGCCGCCTGATTGGTGGGCAGGTCCTCGCAGAGCACAGCTACAGCGCCTAGATCCACTGCTTTGGGGATGAACTGGTGACCATCTGTCTGTGTACCCTTGATGGCTACAAAGAGATAACCCGGTTGTATCTGGCGGGAGTCGATCTTAACCCCCGTCACCTCCACCTCTGCATCACCGATGATGCAAAGCGGCTTCACGTTTCTAAGAAGTTCGTTTAGCTTCATATAATACGTTGTTTAGATTTCAAGTTTCAATTCACACACCATACCTCTCTCCAAGGCCTTTCCCGGCAGCAGACTCTGGTCTTTCACCTTACCACGGCCATGGATGCGCACCCTGATACCACGGCGCTCCAATGCGTAGACCGCATCGCGAGCTCCCATACCACGAACATCGGGCACCGTACCCTGGACTGATTTCGCCTGAATATTCTGCTGGCCCTTGGCGCCAATACGATCAAGGACATAGCTGGCTGCCGCCGTATTGCCCGACTTCACATCGGCGACGAAGTTCGATGTAGAATCACGCGCATCCTCTACACGCAGCTTCAGGTTCTGAGCCATCACGCCTTCGGAGATATGATGGAATACGACGCCACTCATACCGCCACCCGAGGCCGGGAGCCCCGACTTTTTCAGACAAACGATACACGAGTAACGTGGGTTGTCTGCAGGGAAATAGCCCGCAAACGACAGCCAGTAATCAACGATGCCGCTCTTATAGCCTGCCGTGCCCTTCGACACCTGGGCCGTACCGGTCTTGCCTGCCACCTGGAACGACTTCGAGCCGGCCTTACGGCCAAGGCCCTGACTAACCACATGGTGCAGAATGGTCTGCATGGTCTTGATGGTCTGAGGCTTGGCAATCTGTTCCTTAATGACTTCAGTCGGGAACTCACGGATTACCTGTCCGTCCTTCATCAGTTTCTTTACGAAACGAGGACGCACCATCTTGCCATTGTTGGCAATAGCGTTATAGAAAGTCAGCGTGTTGATCGGTGCTATCTGTGTCTCATAGCCTATCGACATCCACGGCAGCGTGGTCTTACTCCAATACTCAGCCTTGTTGGTCGTCTTCGTGTTAGGCATTCGGATGATGGGCGGCACATAGCCCACGAGCGGCAGTTTCAGATCCTCGTGGATACCAACGCGATATAGTCCCTCAACATACTTCTCCGGGCACTTGCCGTAGAACTTGTCAATGACATAGCTGACACCGATATTCGAACTGACCTCCAATGCACGTGCCACATTGATATCCTGATAGCCGCCACGACGCCAGTTATGGTCTTTCATATCGCGTCCGTGCATCGGCATCACACCACAGCCCGTATGGATGACATAGCTGGTATCGACAACACCGTCATCAAGGGCGACGAGGAACGAGGCAACCTTGAACACCGAACCAGGCTCACAGCGATAGCTGATAGCCGAGTTGATAACCTCAGCATATTGTCCCTCGCCCACGCGTGCCATGTTAACGATAGCCTTCACATCGCCCGTCGCTACCTCCATCAGGATAGCCACGCCAAGCTCACCGTTGATCTCCTTCAGTTCATCAATGACCGCCCGCTCAGCAAGATCCTGCATACCGACATCAATGGTGGTTACCACATCATAGCCATCGATGGGCGACTGCTCGGTGATGTTCATGAACTTATTGAGCACCTTCTGGCGATGCACCAGTCCATCGGTACCACGCAACAGGGAGTCGAACGACAATTCCAAGCCACAACGGGCAGAGTCGATTTCGCCGAACATAATGCCAACCGTACGCTGGGCCAACGAACCGAAGGGACGGTTGCGGGCGTTGAACTCATCCCAGTGGAATCCACTCTTATATTTACCCATATTGAAGAAGGGCAACTTGTGAACCTCAGCAAAGGTATTGTAGTTGATGCGGCGCTTCCAGACTGGCCAGTGGCGGGCACCCACAGCACCACTCTTCGTCACCTTCAAGCGTCCTTCCTCCAAATGGCGACGAAACTCATCGGCCGTTTTCTCAGGGAAGATCTCATGCAGACCGATGCAGACGCTGTCGAGTTTCGACAACCACAGCGAGTCGTCCTCAAAGGCATTGGCCTGGAAGTCCATGTAAATCTTGTATTCAGGAATGGAACTGGCCATCAGCTGTCCATCACAGCTAAGGATATTGCCACGGTTCGGCTTCATGGGTATACTGTCATGCTTCAGCTGACTGGCAACCCTCGTCCAATAGTCCTTCTTAACAGTCATGATGTACATGGCTTTGCCAAGAATGGCAAAACCAATCAGCGTCAACATCAAAGCGATGGCGAAATAACGCGGCATGACCTTATTACTATTGAACGTACTCATTCGTCGTCTCCACTAAACAGTCCCGATTCGGGAATATTAATTATATATGGTGGCTGGTCACTGATGTGAAGAACAGAGTCCTTGTTCTGACGCAGCACCTCCAATACCTGACTCTCGCGGCAGCGCTCTGTCAATGTACTCGACGAACTCAGCGCGCGGTACTTTGCATCTTTCAGTTCACCCTCCAACTGGTTAATTTTTATCATATCCTGCTGGCACTGGTAACGGAACGCCACATAGACAACCGTGAACAGCACCACGAGAAGAATCAGCCACACCTGACGGCGTACCTGAACAGCAGAGAGAATGTCGCCACCAAGTATCTTGCGCAGCGTCTGAGCGCCGACGGGCGTCTGCTCGTCTTCGCTCACCTGAGCCTTCAACTGCTTCAGCTTGTCAAGGGCTCGATGCTCGGTAGCCTTCAGTTCTTCTCTGATACTCTCGTCTTCTGCCATTGTCAAATCTTTTCTGCTACTCTCAGTTTTGCACTGCGACTGCGGGGATTACGCTGCTGCTCATCTTCGCTAGGCACAACGACCTTGTTACCAACAAGCCGGAAAGGAGCATTCACACGTCCAAAGAAGTCCTGCTCGATGCGTCCTTCCGTATTACCCGCCTTCATCATATTCTTCACCAGGCGATCCTCCAGGGAGTGATAAGTAATCACTACCAGGCGACCGCCAGGCCCCAATACCTCACAAGCTCCGCGCAACATCTCCGTCAAAGCCTCCATCTCATGGTTCACTTCAATGCGGAGTGCTTGGAACAGCTTTGCCATATCCTTCTTCTCACGTTCCTTCTGGAACAGACTTTCAGTGACCTTTAACAGGTCACCGGTAGTCTCAATAGGCTTCTCCTGGCGTGCCTTCACCAATGAAGAGGCTATCCGCCTTGCCTGCTTAAGTTCGCCATACAAGTAGAATATGTCAGCCAGCTGATCTTCACTATAGCCGTTCACAATATCAGCCGCCGTCTTCCCCGCACGCTTGTTCATGCGCATATCCAGCGGCGCATCAAAACGGAAGGAGAAACCGCGAGTCTCGTCGTCGAAGTGATGACTTGAGACACCCAAGTCAGCCAATAGACCATCCACGTGCTCCACATCATAATAACGCATCCACTGCTTGAGATACCGGAAATTGCTGCGAACGAAGGTGAAGCGGTCGTCATCAACAATATTCCGCTCAGCATCAGCGTCCTGGTCGAAGCTGTAAAGATGTCCTTCAGCACCTAAGCAGTTCAGAATCTCACGGCTATGACCACCGCCGCCGAACGTGACATCCACATAGATACCATCGGATTGAATGTTCAATCCGTCAATGCTCTCTTGGAGAAGCACTGGCACATGGTATGTATCTTCTGCAGTCATTGTCGTCAAAATGCTACGCCCATGATATCCTCAAGGGCTTTTCCGAACTCTTCATTACCCATTCTTGACTGCTCCACCCTCTCGCTGGCCCATATCTCTATCGTATCGCCCATACCGATGAACTTTATCGACTGACGGATATCAGCAGCCTGAAGGTAACGCTTGGGAATTAGGAAACGGCCATTGCCGTCCAAGGTTAACATCTCCACTTCAGAGACGAACTGACGGAAAATGCGCTGATGCTGCTCGTTGAAGCGGTTGAGCTTTTGGCGCAGGGCATCCATCTGTTCATTCCATACGCTCTCGGGATAAAGCACCAGACAGTCCTGAAAGATATCCTTCCGCATAACAAGGTTTTCCTCGCCAGATGCCTGCAGCACCTTGCGGAAAACGACTGGCAGAAAGGCTCTTCCCTTGATGTCGGTCTTAGCTTCTATATTCCCTAGAAAACGCATAGTACATCTTTATAAAGAATTCAACCGCAAAATTACATAATTCTCCCCACAATCCACCACAATTCCCCACTTTTTTTTGAATTTAACATTATTTAGTCAATCACACCCATTCGTACGCCATATTAAAATACAAAATGAACGTCTCCCAACACTTTTTTATTCTAATTTGTTCGGATTCTCGAAGATTTGTATTATTTTTGCACATTGGAAATAGAAAACCTAATGGAAACTGTAATTTCAGAGAAAACCATTGACCTGGATAAGATCTTGAAAAGTAAGATGGGTAGTAAGGCGAAATGGGTACCACGCCCGTTGGTGTGGTGGCTAAAGCGCATCATACATCAAGACGAGGTTAACAAATATCTTTGGGAGAGTCGACATCTCACAGGGACTGAATGGCTGGAGGAGTGCGTACGCTATCTTGACGCTACACTCGATATCGTTGGAACAGAGAATCTGCCTCCAAAAGACGATGGCCGTCTCTATACATTCGTATCAAACCACCCCTTGGGAGGCGAAGACGGTGTAGCCTTAGGAGCCATCATCGGACGTCATTACGACGGACACTTCCGTTATTTAGTAAACGACTTGCTAATGAATCTGCCGGGACTAGCCCCCGTCTGTATCCCCATCAACAAGACCGGCAAACAAGGACGTGACTTCCCGAAGATGGTGGAAGCCGGTTTTCAGAGCGATAACCACATGCTGATGTTCCCTGCGGGGCTATGCTCGCGGCGGCATCACGGAAAAGTGGAGGACATTGCCTGGAAAAAAACGTTTATCTCCAAGAGTATCGAGTATCAGCGCGATGTGGTCCCTATTCACTTCAGCGGAGAGAACTCGTCATTCTTCTACCGTCTGGCCAATTTCTCCGATCGGTTCCTGCCATTCAACTTAGCCATGCTATTTCTGGTCGATGAGATGTACAAGAACACACACAAGACCTTCCGCGTGGCTTTCGGGAAACCCATACCCTGGCAGACCTTCGACAAGTCGAAGACTCCCGCCGAATGGGCACAATACGTCAAAGAACAAGTCTATAAGCTATAAACCCATGGAACAACCTATCATCGATCCTATTCCCGTAGAACTGCTGAAGAGCGAACTGACACCTGACAAGCAGTTGCGCATGACGAACAAGAGCAACAATGAGATTTATGTCGTCACAGCCCACAATGCGCCCAATGTCATGCAGGAGATTGGCCGTCTGCGCGAGATTGCTTTCCGCGAAGCCGGAGGAGGAACAGGAAAGCCAGTCGACATTGATGAATTCGACACCTGTGACAACTGTTATAAGCAGCTCATCGTATGGAATCCGGAGCACGAGGAGATTATCGGGGGATACCGTTATCTGGAAGGAACAGCGTGGAAGCTTGACGACAAAGGTCAACCCATCCTTGCCACCAGCCACATGTTCCATTTCTCTGATAAGTTTCTCAATGACTACATGCCTTATACCATTGAGCTGGGAAGATCCTTCGTTTCACTGCCCTACCAGAGCTCGCGCATGGGTGCCAAGAGTCTCTTTGCACTCGACAACCTCTGGGATGGTCTGGGCGCGCTGACAGTCATCAAACCCAACGTAAAGTACTTCTTCGGAAAGATGACCATGTACCCCAGCTATATTCGTAAGGGGCGCGACATGATTCTCTACTTCCTGCGCAAGCATTTCGATGACAAGGAGAAGCTGATTATCCCGATGAAACCGTTAAAAATTGAGACTGACGAGCAGGAGCTGGCCAAACTTTTTGACAAGGATGACTTCAACGCCGACTATCGCATTCTGAATCGTGAGATCCGTGCCCTTGGGTATAACATACCACCACTTGTCAACGCCTACATGAGCCTCTCTCCCACAATGAAGCTCTTCGGTACGGCCATCAACTACGGTTTCGGCGACGTGGAAGAAACAGGCATTCTCATTGCCGTCGACGAAATTCTTGAGCAGAAGCGCGTTCGTCATATTGACTCATTCATCCGCGAACATCCTGATGCACTGAAGATTACTAGCGGTGCTAACAAGGTCATCTACAAGGAGAAATAACGACAGCACCACCATAACGGGGCTGCAACGAAAGATATGTTTAACAGAAAAACCACCCTAAGTCTGGTAAGACGTGTAGGCTTGCCATGTATGATTGCACTCCTGCTGCCACTTATGGTTGCAGCGCAGACGCAGAGTGGCAAGGCCTCCTATTACTCGAAAAGAGCCACTGGTTCACGGACAGCTAATGGCGAACGGTTACATCACGACTCACTGACCTGTGCACATCGCAGCTATCCTTTTGGCACGATTCTTAAAGTGACGAACGTCCTGAACGGTAAGCAAGTGTTTGTGCGTGTCAACGACCGCGGCCCCTTTCAGAAAGGCCGTATCATCGATTTGTCATGGGGAGCTGCGAAAGCTATCGGCATGATAGCTCAAGGCATTGCTCCCGTAACGATTGAGCGAGTCAGCGAGATGAACATACCATTCAAGCTCGAAGACGAAGAACTGCCTAAGATAGAGTTTGAGGTAGCAGACATCGAAGAGGGCATCACACCGGTATGGATGCAACAGCCTCCAGAGATTGACCACCAGCAGGTCCGACGCTCCATGCGAACCGTTGTCAATAAAGTAGCTACTTCAGAGAAGTGACTTATCGACCAGTCGGAATCCTCAGCTGATAAGACTGTGAGGGCACTGCAGCGCCACCAACCATAAGACCAACGTTGAAGACGACCTCACCAGTCTTCAGACGGTTGTCTGTCTTCACACGAGCCGTATAACGGATGGTCTTTTCAGGCTGAATACTCTCAACCATCACATTCTGCGACACAAAAACATGCTTGTTACCCGTTGCCTCCATCACCATGGGCTGTACACGGAAAGCAGGTGCCAATGAGGCATTGTGAATCTCAAATACGATGCGTGCGTCCTCGCCACGGACAAGCATACCGTCATGGTTATCATCTACAAAACGGACATTCTGAATGACAAGACGTGACTCCTGCTGTCGCGGGCCCGACAGACCATCAAAGAACACGCGGTCATCACCACTATTACTGCCATCAACGATCTCATCATCGGGAAAGCGGTCAACGCTGTCCAAACGGCTGTTCCGACGATCGATCTGTCGGCTACGCTCCATGACACGCTCCTCAGCTTTCTTGTCGGCTGCAGCACCGACAGCGGCACCAACAACGGCACCACCTGCCATACCAGCCAGCTGACCGATATTGCTTCCTCGCCAGCCACCGGTAATGCCTCCAATGGCCGAACCAATGACAGAACCAAACTGTGCCCCCGTGTAGGCACCAGTAGCCTCATAGCTGCCACAACTGTTCAACAACAACAGAGCTCCAAAGATATAAATCAAACTCTTTTTCATCGCTTTTCGATTTTGTTCACAATGCAAAGATAGCAATAATTCGAGAAACGACAATATGGGAATCCCCTAATTCTGAATAGGAAAATCCCTAAACAGAAAAAGAGGGCTGCATCGTATGACGCAGCCCTCTTGATATCAGGAATACTATTATTCAGCCTTTGCCTCTTCTGCGGCAGGAGCCTTGGCAACAGCAGCCTCCTCAGCAGCGGGAGCCTCAGCAGCAGCCTCAGCCTTCGGAGCAGCCTTACGCGAACGACGCGTCTTCTTCTTCGTCTCGCCCTTTGCCATTTCAGGATCAAAGTCTACGAGCTCAATGAAGCAAACCTGTGCAGCATCACCCTGGCGGTAACCAAGCTTGATGATGCGGGTGTAGCCACCGGGACGGTCACCGACCTTCTCTGCAACTGCACCAAACAGTTCCTTGATGGCTTCCTTGTTCTGAAGGTAACTGAACACGACGCGGCGTGAGTTGGTAGAGTCCTCCTTAGCCTTCGTTATCAGGGGCTCTACGTACTTCTTCAAGGCCTTAGCCTTGGCAACGGTCGTAGTGATTCTTTTGTGCATGATCAGCGAGATGGCCATGTTAGTGAGCATGGCACTGCGGTGAGATGCAGTACGACCGAGATGGTTGAATTTCTTATTGTGTCTCATTTTGTGTTATTCTTTATCAAGTTTATACTTTGATATGTCGGTTCCAAACGACAGATTCAGACTCTCGAGCAAATCATCAAGCTCCGTGAGCGATTTCTTACCGAAGTTGCGGAATTTCAGAAGGTCAGTCTTATTATACTGAACAAGATCGCCAAGTGTCTCGACATCTGCGGCCTTCAGACAGTTCAGTGCACGAACGGAAAGGTTCATGTCGGTGAGCTTCGTCTTCAGCAGCTGGCGCATGTGCAGTACTTCCTCATCAAACTCCTGGTTACCCTCGGCCTCAGTGTTCTCGAGGGTGATCTTCTCATCAGAGAAGAGCATGAAGTGATAAATCAGAATCTTGGCTGCCTCCTTCAGGGCATCCTTCGGGTGAATGGAACCGTCCGTCGTGACTTCCAGCACAAGCTTGTCGTAGTCGGTCTTCTGCTCAACACGATAAGGCTCTACTGCAAACTTCACGTTACGGATAGGAGTGTAGATAGAATCGATGGGTATCACGTTGACATCGGTGCAGAACTCACGGTTCTCATCAGCAGGCACGTAGCCACGGCCCTTGTTGATGGTCAGGTCAATCTGCATCGAAGCCTTGGAATCTAAATGACAAATCACCAAATCGGGATTCAGCACCTCAAATCCAGTCAGATACTTGCCTATATCACCGGCTTTAAACTCGGTAGAATTCTCGACAGTGATGGAGACTTTTTCGTTCTCGAATTCTTCCACTACTTGCTTGAACCTGACTTGTTTCAGATTCAAGATAATGTTGGTTACATCTTCCTTTACACCAGGTACAGAAGAGAACTCATGCTCAACACCGGCAATACGGATGGTGTTGATGGCATAGCCCTCAAGCGATGAAAGGAGAATGCGGCGGAGAGCATTGCCTACGGTCACACCGAAGCCAGGCTCCAACGGACGGAATTCGAACTTGCCGAACTTGTCGTTGGCCTCCAACATTACTACTTTATCGGGTTTTTGAAATGCTAATATCGCCATTAACTTAATGATTTTTAGTTTTTAGAGTACAACTCAACGATTGACTGTTCCTTAATGTTCTCGGGAATGTCGGCACGCTCCGGAAGGTGCAGGAACTTACCGCCCTTAGCGTTCTCGTCCCACTCGATCCAAGGATACTTGCTGTGGTTGAAACCAGCCAGAGCAGCCTCGATAACCTCAAGAGACTTAGACTTCTCGCGAACGGAAACGATCATGCCAGGCTTCACCTGGAAAGAGGGGATGTTCACTACCTTACCATCAACAGTAATGTGCTTGTGACCTACGAGCTGACGGGCAGCAGCGCGGGTGGGAGCAATACCAAGACGGAACACCACATTGTCGAGTCGGCTCTCCAGAAGCTGGAGGAGCACCTCACCGGTGATACCATCAGCCTTAGCAGCCTTCTCAAACATGTTACGGAACTGACGCTCAAGTACGCCATAGGTGTACTTAGCCTTCTGCTTCTCTGCCAGCATGACAGCATACTCCGACTGCTTGCGGCGACGGTTATTGCCATGCTGTCCAGGAGGGAAGTTTCTCCTAGACAAAACTTTGTCGGCGCCGAAGATGGGTTCTCCAAAACGGCGTGCAATCTTAGATTTCGGTCCAATATATCTTGCCATAATTCAAAAAAATTTTTTTAATTCTATTGTCTAGATATTCTAGAGACTCTAGAGACTCTAGATGTTCTAGAAATTAAACTCTACGACGCTTCGGGGGACGGCAACCGTTGTGCGGCAGCGGCGTAACGTCAACAATCTCCATAACCTCGATACCTGCACCATGTACGGCACGGATAGCAGACTCACGTCCGTTACCGGGACCCTTCACATAGGCCTTCACCTTGCGCAGACCCAGGTCGAAAGCGACCTTAGCGCAGTCTTCAGCTGCCATCTGGGCAGCATACGGGGTGTTCTTCTTTGAACCGCGGAAACCCATCTTACCAGCTGACGACCAAGAAATCACCTGACCCTCATCGTTAGCCAGCGAAACAATAATATTATTAAAAGAGCTGTGCACGTGAAGCTGGCCAATGGCGCTCACTCTCACGTTTCTCTTCTTTGAAGTGACTGTTTTCTTTGCCATAACTTTAAACTTTAAACACTTTCGACTTTAAACTTTACTTAGTGGCCTTCTTCTTGTTAGCAACAGTCTTCTTCTTTCCCTTACGGGTACGAGCATTGTTCTTCGTGCTCTGACCACGAACCGGAAGACCGT
>Ga0247611_10010372_pt1 | contig 10961 bp, 10 predicted proteins | sample 177DNAGHGhighgp2_FD_192422 | JGI IMG/M metagenome (GOLD analysis project Ga0247611, IMG submission 192422) | Sheep rumen microbial communities from Palmerston North, Manawatu-Wanganui, New Zealand - 1770 DNA GHGhigh gp2 | ecosystem: Host-associated > Mammals > Digestive system > Stomach > Rumen... | reverse complement strand
AGAATCCTTATTCAGGAGTCATAAGAGCACTTTCAATTGGTGAAATAATCCTAGATGAGAAATATATAGATCCATCGAAAGTAAAAATTGTTTTAGAAAAATGAGTAGATACAATTTTGATGAAATAGTTAATAGATATCATTCTAATTCTTGCAAATATGACGTTTTAGATGATGAAATTCCAATGACAGTCGCAGATATGGATTTTCATCTAATGCCAGAGATTAAAGACACTATATTTAATAGAGCGAACATTGATGCTTTTGGATATCAAAAATTAGATGATAATTATTTTAAAGCGTATATCAATTGGTGGAAGCGTAGACACAATGTAGAGATTAAAGAAGAATGGATGGTTTATTCACACGGTGTTATTGCATCCATTGATACAATCTTTAGACATCTAGCAAATAAAGGTGATGGTGTCGTTTTAATGACACCCGTCTACAATGTCTTCTTTAATTGCATTACTAATAATGAACTCGAACTTTTAGATAATAAGCTTAAATACCAAAATGGCGAATATTCGATTGATTGGTATGATCTTGAGGGAAAGATGAATAAAGAAAACGCCAAATTCCTTATTTTGTGTAACCCACATAACCCAACAGGACATATCTTTTCAAAAGATGAAGTTACTAAAATTTGTATGTTAGCTCATAAACATGACATATTAGTGATTTCAGATGAAATACATTGCGATATTTTAAAGCCAGGATTAAGTTACTATTCTGCTATAAATCTTGAACTCGCGAATATTGTCACCTTAATCTCTCCATCCAAAACTTTTAATATCGCTGGTTTAAATAATTCATGCGTAGTTACAAGAAACCTTGAACTTAAAAACAAAATTCAAGAATGGCTATGGCATGATGATTTAGGTGAACCAGGCTATTTTTCATCAGATGCATGTTTAGCAGCATATAACTTTGGTGATGAATATGTTAACGAACTCAATCAATATGTTTTTGCAAATAGAGAATATCTTGAATTATTCGTCAAACAAGAACTTCCGTTTATAAAAGTCATTAAAGGCGAATCGACATATTTAGCATGGCTTGATATATCGTATTATGGCCTAAATAGCCGTGAATTTACGGAAAAATTAAGAAAAGAGACCGGTTTAGTGGTCTCTAATGGCTATATTTATGGCGATGATCGATTCGTTAGAATTAATCTTGCAACAAGCAATGAAACTGTTAAAGATGCTTGTCAAAAATTAAAAGCATTTGTTTTGTCTTTATAATTACAATGATTTTATTTGAGCCTCTACCAAGGCTCTTTTTTCTTTTCCTAGAAGATATTCGATAATCGAAAGAGCAAAGTCTTGCGAGTAATACATGCTTCTAGCAGTAATGACATTTTTATCTTCAACAATAGGTTCATCTTTATATGTTTGAGGATAATAATCTTCAAAGCCTTTATAACAAGTGTATCTTGTATTCTTTAAATAACCTAATCTAGCAGGTATTGATGGTGCTGCGCATATACAGGCGACGAGTTTATCGTTATCAAATGCATATTTAAGAAGTTGAGCAACAAGCAAAGAGCTTGATAAGTTATCTACTCCGCGTTTTCCTCCAGGAAGAACAATGGCATCAAAGTTTGTTGTAACTTCTTCAGCGTATAAATCTGCTTTAATAACCATCCCAAAAGAAGTTTGTACTTCTAAACACTCATTAATAGAAACGGTTTTAACATCTAATCCGCTTCTAATTAAGACATCTCTTGTTGCTAAGGCTTCTGTATCTTCAAAACCATTAGCAAGAATCATCAATACTTTCATAAAATTTACTCCGAAATATATTTTATATATTCTAATTTTATATTACAATTATTGCAGTTTGCTATAAAGAGGTAGTAAAAATGGATAAAGAAATTTTAGATTTAATTGAAAAAGAACAAGTTAGACAAAATGAAGGAATTGAACTTATCGCTAGTGAAAACTACTGCAGTAAAGATGTTCGCGAAGCATGTGGATCAATTCTCACTAATAAATACGCTGAAGGATACCCTTATAAGAGATATTATGGCGGATGTGAAGCAGTGGATGCTATTGAGACTTTAGCAATCGAACGTGCCAAAGAATTATTCCACGCTAAATTTGCCAATGTTCAACCACATAGTGGTTCTCAAGCAAATGCCGAAGCATATCGCGCTTTACTTCCTGATGGTGGAAAGATTTTATCACTCGTTTTAAATGATGGTGGTCATCTTACACACGGAAGTAACGTTTCTTTTTCATCCCATTTTTATAACTTTGTGTTTTATCCACTTGATGCAAATGGAAGACTTGATTACGACAAAATTTTAGAAGTCGCTAAAGAAGAAAAACCAGATTTAATTCTTGCTGGTTATAGTGCTTATCCTTATATTATCGATTTTAAAAAGTTTAGAGAAATTGCTGATAAAGTAGGTGCTAACTTTATGGTTGATATGGCTCACATAGCTGGCCTTGTTGCAGCAGGTTTACATCCAAATCCAATCGAATATGCTGATATTGTTACAACAACTACTCATAAGACCTTAAGAGGTCCTAGAGGTGGGCTAATTCTCACTAATGATGAAGAACTTGCTAAAAAAGTTAATAGTGCTGTTTTCCCATTTTATCAAGGTGGACCATTTGAACATATTATCGCTGGTAAGGCAATCTGCTTCAAAGAAGCACTTTCAGCAGATTTTAAGAAATATATCAAACAAGTAGTCGATAATGTTCAAGCTTGTAGAGACGAACTTGTTGGCTTAGGTGCAATTGCAAGTGGAACAGAAAATCATTTATTCTTACTCAACGTTTTAGATTCTTTTGGAATGACTGGTTTAGATGCCCAAAAGAAACTTGAAGAAATTGGTATTACAACTAATAAGAATATGATTCCAGGCGATACTTTAAAACCAAATAAGACATCCGGCCTAAGAATCGGTTTTGCTGCAGCAACCACAAGAGGCTGCACAAAAGATGACGCTGTCATAATTGCTGATTTAATTTTTAAATATCTTTCTGGAAAGATTGATACTGATAAAGCCAAAGAAAAAGTTTCCAAGATTACAAGAAACTGGAAACCTATTCAAGAAATTTAATTTTTAGAATTATAATTATTTATGGAAGAACATTTTTAACCTTATGAGAAAGCTTAAAATAGAAGATTTAGATAGTATGTATGAGTGTTTGACAGACAAGGATGTCCTCAAGTACATGCAAATTGATGGTTCTCAAATAACAAAAGATTCTTGCAAGAGTTTTATTAAGCATTCATTTACAGATACTAATAAACATTTTGCCATTGTAGATGATAGCGATAGGTGGATTGGAACTATCTCCTTAAAGCACATTGATTACAAGGTTGGTCAAGCGGAATACGCAATCATTCTTTCAAAGTATGCTCAAGGAAAAGGATTTGCATATAAAGCTACAGAAGATCTTCTGGCATATGCTTTTAATGTGCTTAATTTGAATAGAGTATATTTAAATGTAATTTCCGATAATCAGAAAGCAAATAAATTATATTCCAAAGTAGGATTTTCCTATGAAGGTTGTTTTAGGAAATCTATAAGCATTCGTGGAAAAATTTATGACTTAAATTGGTATTCATTCTTAAAAGACGAATACATAAAAATGCATAGTTAAACAAATTAAATCGCTGTTAGATTTGTTAGAAAAAGTGCAGACTATTTTTTACTTAAGCTAAAGTCAATGAATTCTTTGACGTCTTTTATATTTGTGAATTTTGCAAAGAAGAATTCGTTTCCCATTGCTTCAGCAATTGCAGGATCATAAAATCCGTGACGCACTATTATATCGCCATATTTAGCGAATATCTCATCATTTGAATGAACGTAATTAAATTTATACTTTTTACTTACTGATGCTGCATAAAAATGTGGAACATCAATATTTGTTCTTATTTCGTTATATGCAATAACATCTGCATAGCATTCATAATAGCTAGCGTTTAATGCTATACAAAGCAAATCAGGAGTGTCTCCACCAGGGGATCTCATGTTGACTTCTAAGCCTAAGATATCACCTTTTTTGCCTAAACCAGGTTTATCCTTTTTAAGTTTGAAATACTCAATATGGAAACAGCGTTTAGAAATGCCGAATGCTTTAACAGTAGCAGTGCCTAGTTTTCTAAATTCATCATCCATTTTAAGCTTTGCATAATAATGCATATCAGTGCCTTTGTTAACTGCTTCTGCTATAGGGATAGGGAATACTTCGTTAAAAGCAAGTAAGACGTTACTATCTGAATCACATATACCATCAAATGACATTAGTTCACCATCAATGAATTCTTCCATTATGTATAACTCGAGTGGTTTTGTGTTCCAAAAATGAACAAGTTCATCGTGATTAGAAATCTTGTATGTTTGAGCAGCGCCTACCCCATTATCCGGTTTAGCAAAGACTGGATAACTGACTTCATTGCAGAATTTTTCAATTTCATTAAAGTCTTTAACCAATATATATCTAGCGGTTTTAACACCTGCTTTCGCAAAGTATTCTTTCATGCTGGATTTATATTTGATCTTTTCCATATCTTTTGGCCAAAATCCAGTCGTTACATTTTTATATTCTCTAAGATATGAATCTGACATGAGCCAGAATTCGTTATTAGATTCAACAAAATCTAGATGGCCATATTTTGCTTCAAGATAATCCAGTGTATTCTTTAACCATTGAAGATTAGATAAGTCACTTACAAAACAATATTCTTTTAAATTGCCTTTAAGTTCATCGTTGAGATTTTCAAATCTTTCATCTCCGATGCCTAAAACTGTTATGCCTCTATCATTAAGTTCTTTAACAAAATGAGAGAATATTTTTGGGAAGTTAGGTGAAATAAATACAAAGTTCATTATTTTATTTATTCCTTAGATATTTTAGAAAATCTTCATAATTTCGGATATAATCCGATTCATTATATAGTTCTGATGCTAAAACTAGTAAAACACAGTCTTTTGAAAAATCGTACATTTCATGCCAAACATCACGCCCTACGATAAGACCGATAGATTTATTATCTAGTAAGACATCTTCCTTATTCATCCCATCATCAAGATAAATTTTGCAAGATCCATTTACGCATATTAAAAGTTGATCAGTCCTCTTGTGCGAATGATATCCTCTTCTAATATTGTTTTCGCAACCATAAATGTAATATATACGTTTGGCTTTAAACGGATAATCTTTTATTTCTTCTAGGGCAATTAATTTTCCTCGATAATCGCCAATTTCATGCAAATTTAAGAGTTTACAATTTTTAATAGTTTTCATTTTATTTACCAAATTTATTTAAAACTTCAATTACGTAATCTTGCTCTTCTTTTGTCATACCACCGTATAGTGGAAGGCTTAAAACCGTATTCGCGTATTTTTCTGTTATTGGAAACGAACCAACCTTATATCCTTGCCATTTGTAACATTCTGCAAGATGTGGTGGAATAGGGTAGTGAATTTGGGTTTGAATGCCATTTTTTTCAAGAAAATCATGGAGCTCATCTCTTCTATCGCATCTAATGACAAACTGATGATAGACATGGTTAACACCTTCTAAAGTTTCAGGCTTAATAATTAGAGGATTTTTAATACCTTCATAATATCTCTTACCAAGTACATATCTTTCTTTATTTATTTCATCCATATGTGATAATTTAACCCTTAATAGCGCAGCTTGCATTTCATCTAATCTTGAATTAACACCTTCTAATTCGTTATGATATTTAACTTTTGAACCATAGTTGCGCATCATTCTAATTTTGTTAGCGAGTTCTTCGTTATCTGTCACTATGCATCCTGCATCGCCAAATGCACCTAAATTTTTGGTTGGATAGAAACTAAAACAACCAATTGTTCCGAATGTGCCAGTCATTTTGCCTTTAAAGCATGAATCATGTGATTGAGCGCAGTCCTCGATAACAGGAATGTTGTGTCTATTTGCAATCTCCATTATTTTATCCATTTGAGATGCTTGCCCATATAAGTGGACAACCATTATTGCTTTTGTCTTATTTGTAATTGCGCTTTCTATCTTGGTTGGATCGATGTTGAAATATTCGTTAGGTTCGACATAAACAGGCGTGGCATCGTTATCTGTGATGCCTAAAACTGTAGCAATATAGGTATTTGCTTGGACAATTACTTCATCCCCTTTTCCAATGCCTAATGCTCTTACCGCCAAAATTAATGCATCTAATCCGGAGTTTAAACCAACGCAGAACTTTGATCCAACGTGTGTTTTAAATTCTTCCTCAAACTTTTCAACTTCTTTGCCAATAATGTACCAACCTGAGTTTAATACTCTAAGAGCGGCATCATCATATTCTTCTTTGTGTGCAAAATATTGTCTATCTAGAACATTACATTTTACCTGTTTCATTTAATACCTCCATCGCTTTATTAAAGCGCTTATTTTCCAAATATTTTAATATTAATCCATGACGAATTCTTTTTGATTTGTTAACAACATAAAGCAATTTTTCTGCATTTTTACGTATATCATAATTCTCCAAAAGAGCTTGCTTTGATTTACGGCTTAGACTCATAAATTGTTCGTCAGATAAGTTATGGATGTTTTCCAAAAGCTCATATGCATCTTTCGAAAGAGAAGGTACAGCGCTTACTCTTTTTGGATTTTCAAAGAAAAGATTGCTAGCAACACATTCGTTTGAATAAGCCATTACTGGTACAGAGATCAAAGAATAGTTGGATGCATCCAAAACAGACGTTCCCATGCCGATGAACACGGTGGCATTTTCAAAAAACTCTTTTAAAGCCTCATATGCCTGCATTCCATATAAGGTAATTGCTTTTTTAGAAACGTCATCAATAGAATCATATGCTACCTTAACCTTATCTAAATCATCTCCGAATGTTATGATATCAAGCTTAGATTCAGGATGCTTTTTATAAAATGATGGGAAATGCTTAATTAAATCTATTAGATAAGCCTTCATTTTCATATCTGCCCTTGAGACAGAAAGTATTTTGAAAGCATTGTCTCTTGAGTTGATTCTTGCACTAATCAAACTAGAATCATTGCTATTTGAAACATTATAAGAGAGCAAAACCATTTCACCCATTAATTTCGTCTTGTAATACTCGTTTGTAATATCAAGTGTTTCTTGGTCCATGACTACAATTTGATTATTCTTAAAGCACCTCGTTAAAAGCGCTTTATATTGTGACATAGTTAGATGTTTGATAAGTTTATTTTTGACCTTTGATCCAACAACCATTTCATTAGCAGTAACAACATAATTGATGATTTTTGTTTTTTTGTTAATAGATTCATTTAAGGCCATAAAAGTTAGAAAACAAAACGTTATAACTATGTCATCTTGGTTGATATTATTTAATGCTCCTAAGGATTGATGCATATTATCAACTTTTAAAAGAGGAATGTTTGCTTTTATGAATCTTTCTTCCATTTTAGGATTAATTCTTGAATAAAGAATCGATACTTCAAAACCGGTGCGCTTGTATTCAACAGCCATTTTTTCCATTAAAAGTTCTGCACCGCCATAGTCAATATTAATCCTTGCTAAATAGATCATTATTTTTTCGATACCTCATTAATTACATTTTTGATATTGTTTTTAAACTTTACAAAAGTGAAAAGCGAATCCGCTCTTTCTTTAGCGGCTTTTCCAAGTTTTTCTCTTAAAGCCGGTTTATCACCCAAAAGAGTAATAGCTTCAGCGTATTTGATATAGTCGCAATTAGGAACCTCTAAACCAGTAATGTCTTTTAATGAGACAAAATTTACGCCGGATCCAGGAATCTGGAAAGTAACTACTGGCTTAGCGAAGTGCATTGCCTCCGCAAGAGCGATACCAAAAGCTTCATTTTTAGTTATTGATGGGAAACAAAAAATATCACACGCTCCTAAGTATGCCGATGCTAGTTCATCTGGAACTCTGCCAAGGAAAGTTATCTTATTGTCTTCCTTTGCTAACTTAGTTAGACTTTCAGTTAATTTACCTTTGCCACCAATATAGACTCTAAATCTATCATCTAGGTAACTACTTGCTCTAATTAAGTATTCCATACCTTTATAAGGAACGTGACGACCTAGAGCAAAACAGATAATTTTACCTTTATTTTCATCTTTAATCTTTCTAACCAATTCAGGATAATTATCTGTTATTTTAGTTTTTTCTTTTGATACACACAAAGGAACAACAACACACTTATCTTTTTGGGCGGCCAAATATTCGCTATCATCAATATAGTTTGGGCTCGTTGCTATGATGATCTTGCTATATTTGAGCAAGTCAATTGTTTGAGTATGAAAGAATTTTTTAAGAAATTTTTGTCTTGTTATATCAAGATGCCAAAATGTTATCAATTTGACATTTGGATATTTTTTAATAACACGAAGCAAGTAATGTGCAGCAAGAGGATTTGGGTAGTGAAACATAATCACATCTGGTTGGAATGATTTCATGATTTTATTCAAACTAATGCCAAAGTGATCGCTAAATGGTTGGGATTTAATTTTCGTAATTGTTCCAACTCTTACAACGCCTACACCATTATATGTTCCTACTGCATTTATATTTTTGTTATTAAAGCATAGTACAAGCTGTTCATGTTCATCTTTTAAAGCATTGACAACATCAAAAGCAACTTGTTCGATACCGCCAACGTGTGGTGGATAATATAAAGAAATATGGAGTATCTTCATTGTTTAATTCTCCTTGATTTTGGGGTAATTATTAATAAATCAATTTCTCCAAAGATAAATAAGCTTTTTTCGTTTCTATCAACTAAAAACGAATCAAAAGGTTTAACAGTTCTATTATTGATTTTTCCACGGCCACTTAATACGCAGAAAGCTTTGCCTCCTATATTGTTTATAACAGCAAAGTTTTTAATATGTTTTTTCTTTAAATTAAAATGGCTGCTTATGTAATTTTTCGTTTTATCAAATTTATAGATTTTTTCTTCTTTATCAATATCTAAAACATCTAATGCTTCTTTAATATGAAGTTCTCTTTTTGGCTCCCTATTATAATCATATAGTCTATAAGTAATATCGGAAGGTTCTTGAACTTCTAATACAAATGAGCCTTTGCTTAATGCGTGAACGGTACCAGGTTTAATAACTACCAAGTCGCCTTTTTCGACCTTACATCTACATAAATATTGATCTACGCTGCCACTTTCTACTGCTTTAACAAATGTGTCTAAATCGTAAACGTCTGTGCCAACAGTGATTTCTTTGGCGTTGGAATTTAAAATATACCAGCATTCAAATTTGCCAAATTTACCATAGTTTGTGTAAGCGTATCTGTCATTTGGATGTACTTGAACACTCAAAGTATCATTGCAAGAAATAAGCTTCACAAGCAGAGGGAATTGATATTCAGTTCTAAAACCATGTTTAATAGCATGATATTTCCAAAACTCTGATAAGGCCATACCATCATAAACCCCACCTTTAATGGTTGATGATTGGTTTGGCATTGCAGAAATAAGCCATGCTTCCCCAACGCCAGGACCGCATCTATATAATTTGCTAATATCTTTTCCAGCCCAAGGCTTTATATCGAAGTAAGGTTTTAAAAATAAAATCATAATACAACTCAAATGAGTATATATTATGATAATTTGTTTTACAACAAATAACAATAAAGTCTCACTTATCAAAGAACTATTTGATTAATCAGATTCTTGAGAAGTGGCATTTTCGGTTATTTTGACATTTTCTTTGTTTCCACTAACTTCTTGAGGTTTTGCGGTTTCTTTTCTTTTTAATAATGAATGAATTATTTTATTAAAGTCTTTCCAATAGAAGACTAAGACTAAAATTAAATACGTTATCGCAACAGGAATATTAATGTAATAAGTTGTAAATGCGTTGATTCTCATAACAGCAAATGCGCCAAAGAACAAAACTATAAAGATAATGTTTTTGATGCTAAGTTTTATGAGTTTCATTGCTGTTAAAACAATCACACATGTGGTAATAGAAACGAAATAGCCAATAAATGTTGCTATACTCGCACCTTCAATGCCGATTGCTGGAATTAAATATAAATTTAAGATGATATTCAAAGCCGCCCCACCTGCAAGAATTAATAAATTTGGCCAAGTTTTTTTAACAACAAGAAATTGATTTGAGCCAATTTGGAATAGCATCAAAAGTAGTGGTGCTAAAAATAGGTATGGAACGCAAATATAAGAAGCGTAATATTCCTCCTCGAATAAAAGTTCCATACCAAATTTGCAAATAGATGTGCCAAGTATTGTGGCAGTTAGAGATAAAACACACATTATTTCGAACACTTTTGAGATTACTTTTGTATTGTCTTTATCTCTCATAACTGAGAACGCGAAGTACTGCCAACCGCCAGCAAATGCTATATAAATTAATTGACTAATTTGTCCTATTTTAGCCGCAACAGCATACACGCCTTCTTGATCCGCACTTAAAAGATTTGTAATCATAACTCTATCTGCGGAGTTGAAAATCCAATAAATAATGAAGTTTGGTAGTAGTGGCAAAGCAATTTTTAACATTGACTTAATATAGGACCAATTAATGCATTTTATAGAGAACCACTTATGATTTAAAATCATAAAGCCAACCTCTAAAGTAAATGCCGAAATGAGCATTGCTAAAGGAATAGCAATCAAATAATGTCCGCCGAGAATAAGCGGAATAGCTATTGAATATGAAATAATCGGCGACAAAATGTTCATAATCAAAAATGTCCATTTTTTATTTTGCATTCTTGTTGGTGCTGAAACAATTGTATTAGTTCCACCAATTAAAACACTTGCCGCACAAAGCATTACTAAATTTCCATATTGCGTATCTTTATAGAATAATTGTGATATAGGTTGCTGTAAAATTATCAATAGACCTGTGACGATTATGGATGAAAAAACAGTGAAGAAAAACGCGCTAGAACAAATATCCTTTTTGAATTTTTCTTCATTTTTTTCAAAAAAC
>Ga0247611_10010370_pt1 | contig 10962 bp, 16 predicted proteins | sample 177DNAGHGhighgp2_FD_192422 | JGI IMG/M metagenome (GOLD analysis project Ga0247611, IMG submission 192422) | Sheep rumen microbial communities from Palmerston North, Manawatu-Wanganui, New Zealand - 1770 DNA GHGhigh gp2 | ecosystem: Host-associated > Mammals > Digestive system > Stomach > Rumen... | reverse complement strand
ATATGAGCCACTTCATCAATGGTTTATCTCGCTCGGCCTGTCGCTCTATCAATACAAGACCTACCGAGTGCCACTCGATAGAGGATGGCGCAAATTCGCCGACACAATCGAGCGCAACGCAGGCATTAAACTGCCATTCGTGGTCGTGCAGACTGACGAAGGCGCAATCGTATATCAATATGACAAGTTTTTGGAGGAAGGAATCAAAATGTTCTCACAAGAGGATGCAAAAAAGATTTGGAACAACATCATGCTGAAAAAGGTCGATGACACCGATGTGAAAGTCGTGGCGGTCAAGAAAGAACGCAAAGTCAAAACCAAAAAGACGAGCATGAAGAAAAGCGAAACAATTTCAACGGAGGTGGAAGGATGAAGGCAAAATCAATCAAAATTGAATTTGACGAAAAAGACGATTGGTGGCAAATGAGTAGTTCCGAAGGCATAGAACTCGAAGAAGCCGTCAGAATGGTCAGAGAGGCATGGGCAGACCATGAAAAGTCAAAAGAGCCACTCATCAAAGACGAGAAAGTCCGCAAGGCGGTGCGAGCGTGGGCAGAAGCAAACGATGTCGTAGATGTAAATTATTACAAATCATCTCATTATTGGTATTTGCGAGCCTTTGATGATTATGAGAGGGGAATTGACTTTTGGTTATGGTATAACCACGGCAAAGAACAGGAACTTACAGAGAATAAGGGATACACCATCGCCGAACTCTGTGGGGAGGAAGAATGATAATTCCGAGTGGCAAAGGGTTCATATATATTCCGCAACCACACGTTTCACATCCGCAAACGATTCAAAGAACCGAAACGCAGACCGCACAGCCGAGCAAAGAGCCAATTGGCTTCACAAAGGGCGAAGCACTTGGCATCTGCGCCTGCGCCGTAGGTTTGATAATACTGCTTGGCGTTTTGGCAATTTGCTTCATTTTTAAGGAGGAAGAATGAAAACATCAATCAAGAAAATGAAATTGGCGGATTTGATTCCGACCGAGAACAACCCAAGGCAAATCAAGAAAGACGATTTTGAGCGACTTCGCAAATCGGTCGAATCGTTCCCGCAAATGCTCGACATTCGTGAAATCGTGGTCGATGAAAACAACCGAATTTTAGGTGGTCATCAACGTGTGAAAGCATTGCTCGCAAACGGCGAAAAAGAGGTCAATGTCAAAGTGGTTGAAGGATTGAGCGAAGAAGAAAAACGTGAGTTCGTGATTCGAGATAACATTCAGAATGGCGAATGGGATTTTGACGTGTTGGCGAACGAATGGGATGATTTGCCACTTGATGATTGGGGGATTCTTGAAGCCAAAAACTTTGAGGACAATTTCGGAACTGATTTTGCCCTTGATGACAGCGAAAAATCGCCGTTCCAAACGATGTCCTTCACGCTATCAAACGAACAAGCCGAAACAATCAGGGATGCCATGCGCCAAATTGGCGATAATACCCCTGAAACATTTGGGAACTCCAATCAGCACGGAAATCAGTTGTATGAGGTTGTAAGACAATGGCAAGCGCAAAAGAAATAGTTGTTAAAGTGATTCCTGCGAGTGTGGCTAACCCATTTGTCAAAAAACACCACTATTCAGGGAAAGTCGTGGCAAATTCGTCTGTCCATTTTGGCGCATTCCTGAATGGAGTCCTGCATGGAGTGATGTCATTTGGTTCTTCGATGGACAAAAGAAAAGTCATCACACTCGTTGAGGGGACAGGGTGGAACGAATTTCTGGAATTGAACAGAATGGCATTTGACGATGTGTTGCCAAAAAATTCCGAAAGCAGATGTATAGCAATCGCCATTCGGTTGATAAAGAAAAATGCGCCACACATTAAATGGATTATCTCTTTCGCCGACGGCGCTCAATGTGGCGATGGAACGATTTACAGGGCATCTGGCTTTGTATTGACAGGAATCAAACCGAATAAGACCATTTTGGAATTTCCGAATGGTCAGCGTTTCGCAGGGCTGTCATTGGAGGCGGATTTCGATTCGCCATCAATTAAAAAACTGTGTGATGATATGGGAGTTCCGCATATCTATCGAACACGCTCACAATGGCTGAAACTTGGCGCAAAATTCGTTGAGGGAAATATGCTTCGATATATATACTTCATCGATAAATCATATAGGGACAAATTGACAGTCCCAATTTTGCCATTTACGAGAATTAAAGAGATGGGCGCATCAATGTATCTCGGCAAGCATGGAGAACATTGACGATGACCCTAAACGCTATTAAAATTAGAATAAGACGTGCGACAATAGTGAAATGCTATCACGCTACATTTCCATGTAGAGTTGGCGGTTCGATTCCGACCTTGTCGCACCATTTTTGTTGGAGTGAAGAATGAAAACCACCACAAAGCAGGAGAAGCCAACTCTGAAAAATGGCAACCCCATAAACGAGGCAAGGCAGTTCGGAAAACCAAACGGAAATCCTCGTCATAATGGTGCATGGAAAAAAGAAGATACTGCTCGATATAAACTCGAACAGATGATGAAACTATCGGAAGAAGAACTCATCAAAATCATCAAAGACAAAGATGCGCCATATTTCGAGCGCAAACTCGCAACGTGTATCAATAAAGGCGATTGGGCTGAATTATCAGGCATGATGAATCAGGTCTATGGTTTGCCAAAACAAATCAACGAGAATCGCAACATTGAATTGAAGCCGATTCTGCCGATGGAGGAAAAGAAATGATATATGGGGTCGAGGTTTGGCGATACCACAAAAAATGCGAATACTATGTCGGCAAAAAGAAAGACATCCCAAAATTCATTTCGCACACCATCGATGACTATGACAACGGCGAATGTTCATATCGCATATATCGGATTATCTTCGGTATGTATAAAATAGTCAGTTTCAAACAGAAGATGAAATTTTTGGAGCAGGCAAGACAATGACACTTCAAGAAACGACCGCCTTGCGCAAGATTCGTGCGCTCAAAAAACGCATTCGCATCGTGCAGGGCGGAACGTCCGCAGGCAAGACCTATGACATCCTGCTTGATGAACTGAATGAGGCAATCATTCAGAACGGCATTTTGACAACTATCATGTCGGACACGATGCCGAACCTGCGACATGGTGCGATGCGAGATTTCCTCAAAATCTGCCATGAAACGAACGTGTGGGATGTTGCCGAGTGGAACTCAACCTATTCGACACTCACGTTGCCGAACAGGTCAATCATTGAGTTCTATTCAGCAGACTCGGAGGATGCGCTTGGCGCACGCCGAGATAGATTGTTCATCAACGAGGCGAACCGCATCACGAAAGAAGCGTTTGACCAATTAGAAGTTCGCACCGAGCAGAAAATCACGCTCGACTTCAACCCTGTGAATCAATTTTGGGCGCACGACCTGCTCAAACGTCCTGACGTGGATTTCGTCAAACTCAACTATTTGGACAACGAGGCATTGAGCCAAAACATCGTCAATGCGCTCGAACTCCGCAAAGGCGATGGCACATCGAACTGGTGGCGAGTGTATGGACTCGGCGAGATTGGCTCTTTGGAGGGCAACGTGTATGAGGGATGGATTCCTGTTGATGATATTCCGCAATCAGCCGTCCTGAAACGTTATGGCGTGGATTTCGGATTCAGCAACGACCCAACGGCGGTCGTGGCGGTCTATGAAGATGAGGATGAGTCGCTCTATCTGAAAACTGAATTGTGCGACATCAAGATATTGACCCCTGTTTTGATAGATAAGTTGAAGAAATTGCCCGATGCGCTGTTCGTTTGCGATAATGCACGCCCTGAAATCATCGCCGAGATGCAGGCAAACGGCTTACGAGCGATTGGCTCGAATAAAACGGCAGGCGAGAAGATGAACGGCAAGCGATACAACATCGAACTCGTCATGCGCCGAAAGATTCACTATTTGCGCACCGATACCGAACTCGAACGTGAATATCTGACCTACGCTTGGCGCAAGAAACGCACAGGCGAAATCATAGATGAACCACATGATGGCAACGACCACATCATGGATGCGCTCGCTTATGCCGTCCGAGATATGGAGCGGAAGCCGATTCAATACGCCCAAATGCGCTAAAATTGCCCAAAATTACAAAAGATTTTTTGGGCATTTTTTGACGTTTTGCGAAATAACAGAGGTCAAACCTGTGGAAAACTTTTGAAAAATCTTTCAAAAAAGTCTTGCATTATATACTCCGTTGGTGTATAATGTAAGTATAAACAACGAAAGGAATCAATCAAATGAAACGCAAATACATGACAATCGACCAAATCCGCAAAGAAGCCATCGAGAACGGCATTGAATACACGCTCGAAGAAGGCGAGAAGGTAGAAGACCTCGGAATCTGCGCCCTCGTAGATGTCGAAAATATGGGCTTCTGCAAGGATGACATCACTCGTTGGTATTATTTCACGAACAACGCAGGCGAGCCTTGCATCTATATCAAGCACTAACGAAAGGAAACGTAACAATGAAAATCACGTTTGAATGCTACTTCGAGGGGAAGGGTCGAAGGAAGTCGAGGCTCTACGAGGTCGAGGCGGACGAGAACGACATCAAAGACAATCTCATCACACTCGACAATAAAGTGTGGGAACATTTCATCACTTTCGATATGCCAATCAAAGACAACGTTGATGATTGGAACATGAGAATCGTGAAAAAGGAGGAGGCATAATGACAGACCGAGAAATAGCAGAGTTCGTGGCGAATATCGCTCGCCGAACCAACCTCGACAACTACTCAATCGAGATGTTCAAGGATGGCGGAATTGGACTCATTGAGAAAGAACGAGCAACTCAATATCGCTCAAAGCAGGACAACTCAATCTTCGTTGAGATTCCAAGACTATCTCGCCATGAGGGAATCGCAACCGCCCAAATCGCCCTTGCCGTTGGCAGGCGGTTGGAACGCTTTGAGCGTGGGCGGAAGGCGAATGCCACAAGAACACCCAACTCACGCAAAGAAATCGCACAGAACGCAATCCAAGCACGTTGGAGCGCAAAATAGAATCTACCATCAAGCCACCATCGCAGGTGGCTTTTTTGATGCCACCCTTGTTCCGCAAAAAATGAAGGTATGTTCGACAAAATCAAATCAATGCTCAAAATGAGCGATAAGAAAAACGAGCCGACAAACGTCATGGCTCAAAAATCATATCAATATCATGGGGGGATTCCGTTTCATGGGTCGCTGACCTACGATTTCGCCAAAGGCATCGCCTATGACAACATCTACCCATCGGTCAGCAAGATTGCGAACGAGTTCGTCAAGATTCGTCCATACGCAATCGACTCAAACGGCAAACCACTCGAAAAAGTGCCGTTGCTCGACAAGATATATCATCCGAATCAACAAATGAGTTCGACCGACTTCCGTGAAGCGTTGGCAATCGGCACGCTCACACATCGCAAGGTCTATTTGCTTGTGTGGCACTTAGAATCAGGCGAGTTGGTCGCAGGCGGCGATGGCATCACGCCTGACAACATCGGCGGATTCACGTTCCTCGAAGGATGCCAAATCCGTGCCGTTGATGGACACAAATTCTACAAGACCGCAGACCTCCGACACGAGTTCAGCGAAAAGGACGTGATTGAACTCTACGCAGGCATTGACCCAAATGACCTCGATGCAGGCTATTCGCCAACGCAGGCTGTGCAAAAATGGGCAAATATCGATGACTTCATCGCCAACTACGAGGCAGGGCATTTCGAGAATGGCGCAATTCCGTCAGGCGAGTTCATCATTACCGCACCGACCGAAGAAGCGTTCAACGACATCGTTGATTCGATGCAGAAGAAGTTCCGTGGAAGTGGCAACAACAACAATGTGGCATATATTCATCGCCCAATCGCAAGCGACACAGGACAGGTCGCACCTGCGCAGATTGAGTGGATTCCGTTCGCACAAGCCAACAAGGATATGTCGCTCGACACGATATTCAAGCAAGTCAATGACAAGATTGACTCAACCTTCGGCGTGCCTGCTTCCGTTCGTGGCGTGAATGAGAACAAGGGCTATGCCTCCGTTCGTATTGACCAACAGGTGTTCATCGAATATACGGTCAAACCATTCGCAACGAAGATTTGGACACGCTTCACGCACGAGATGAACCGCATCACAGGCGGTCTTGGATTCGCCATCACGTTCGACCTCGATGTGCCGAATGTGGCAGAAGAAGAAAAGATTGAAGCCGAAACGAAGAAGGTCGAGGCAGATATTATCAGCCAAATGCTCGACAAGGGCTATTCGCTCGACTCGATTTGCGATGCGTTCGAGTTCAGCAACGCACGCAAGTTGCTCGAAAAGGGCGCAGACGATGACGGCGAAATCGTGAATGATAAGCCTGATGTCGATGAAGGAGATGAAGTTGAAAACTCGCCTGAACTCGCCGTCATGAAGTCCGCTCCAACGCATTGTTCGCACCACCATGATGAGATTCACAAGGAGGCAGACCAAAAGACTTTAAAAGCCTTGCGCCAACTGCTTACAAACTTCTATCAGAGCGTTATCAACGAAACGCTGAATGAGTCGCAGTTGGCATCCAAAGAAATCTCTGCCATCGGTCTTGAACAATATGACGAAAACGGCGATGGCTTGATTGACGAGTTCGAGGCGGAGCAGATTCCTGTTCCTGAACCATCAGACGAATCGAAGTATAAGTTGCAAATGGCGTTGCTCGCATTATTGTTCGCAAGGATGCTCGCAAGTGGCGAAAAACGCTATCAAGACACGATTACACGCTTCGGCATCACAATCACGATTCCTGAATTGCAAAACTATGTGATTTCAGACGAAGCGCAGAAGCAATACGAGAAAATTACGAGTGAGGTGGTCAATTCGTTCAGCGACCAAATCACGCAATCGGTTCGCAATGCAATTGACAACGTGGTCAAGAACGGCGATGGCACGACTACCGCAAAAGACCTCGCCAAAGCGATAAAAAACACCGTCAAAGAGAATAAGTGGCGCATCGACCGCATCACGAACACCGAAGAACATCGTGCCGACAACCTCGGCCAAGTCGATGCCGTCAAAGAGTTGCAAAAGGTTTCAGGGCGCAAATTCGGCTTCAAGTGGCGCACTACATCTGCCGAGCCATGCGAGTTCTGCCAATACATGAATGGCTCAATCGTAGCAACAGGCGAAGCGTTCGTGCCACTCGGAACGAAACTCGAATTTGATGGCGCAATTTACTTGAACGATTGGGATGATATGCTCACGCCGAACGCCCATCCAAATTGCAAATGCGTGTTTGACGTGGTGGAGTTGTAGCATGAAATTCTATTGCAAGCATTGTGGCAGATACATCATGGACATCAAAGGCACGACAATCATTGAGAATCTTGTCTGCCCAAACTCCAAATGCAAAGCGCACCTCAACGTGAAAGTCATCACTCCGCAATCGACAACGGATGAAATCAACTATCATTTCACTCAAAAAGAAGTGCCACCCAAAAACGAATCATAATCGAGAACATGAGGCACATCTTTACTGGATAGTGAAGCCAAGACCTCATACCGCAGGCGATGCCCACCCTTGCCTGCGGTTCTCGGAACTCACAACACCGACAAAAGAGTTGTGGGGGTTTCTACGCCAAAAAGACCGCCGACAACTTCGAGCCTCTTTGTTTAAACGGAGGTTGGAAACGGCGGTTTTTTGTTGCCACCCCTCACGACTCAAAAATGAGAATCAGACGAATCAATGCTCAATTGAGCGATTTGTTGAATCAAATCAAATTAAAAGGGAAACATGGCAGAAGAAATCAAAATGAAATCTGTGCAAATCGATGGTGCTTTGAAAACCAAAGATGCCGAAGGCGAGCGCAGAATCCAATTTGTTGCTTCTTCAAATCAACTCGACCGACATGGCGAGCGTGTTGATGTTGCATCCCTCCGATTGCCGTTGAAGTCAGGTGGCGAAATTCGTGTTTCGCAGATTGGCGAGAATGGCGTTGAAGGAGTCGATATTCCGTTGATGTTGAATCATTCGGCGGACATTCGTGATGTCATCGGAAGCGTTCGCAAGGCGTTCTATGTTGATGACGAACTCATCTTCGAGGCAGGATTCTCAAAGCGAGAAATCGCACAAGAGATTCTCACGCTTGTCGAAGAAGGACATCTGTCAAATGCGTTCTCGATTACAATGAGCGATTTCGACTATGACTATGACACGCAAGTCATTTCAAATGCCGAAGTTCTTGAAGTTTCAGTTGTATTTCGTGGCGCAAACAAAGAAGCAAGACTGCTCGCCATCAAATCCCTGCTCGGAGGCGAACAAATGGAAGAAGCCGAAAAAATCGATGTTGTCGAAGCCGACAAGACCGAAGAAGCGGTTGAAGAAACCATCGTTGAGGAAACCGAAGCGGAAGCGGAAGTTGTCGAATCCTCCGATGAGGAAGCCAAAGTTGCCGAAGAACAGGCAGACGAAGGCGAAGAAACAGCAGAGGCGGTCGCTGAACCTGAAAAGGTTGAAGAACCTGCCGAAGAATTAAAAGAAGAAAAGGAATCCGAAATGGACAAAGAAATTGCAAAGGAAGCCGTTGTTGCAAAGGCTTCCCCAGTTCAGGCTGTCAAAAGTTCTGATTACTTGAAATCCAAAGAGGCTCTCGTTGATTTCAAGAATATTGTCATGAAGTTTCATCGTGGCTCGAACGAGCAAATCATGAAGGCATGGCAGGACAACTTAAAGAGCAAAGCCATCACAGGCGATGGCGTATTGCCTGCTCGCATTGAGCAAATCTTCTTCAAGACTTGGACTGACAAAGCCGAAATCTTGAACACCTTCCGCACGCTCGGCGTTCGTGCAGGTGCGGTCTATGCTATGAAGGCAACTGCCAATGGCACAGCCCTTGCTCATACCAAAGGCGAAACCAAACTTGACCAATCCCTCGAAGCGGTTCGCCGTGATTTGAAGGGTCTTGGCATCTACAAGAAACTCCCAATCGACCTTCAAGATTTGTTCGATGACGAAACTGGCGAATTGCTCGCCTTCCGTGTTGAAGAACTCGCAGGTCGTGTTGCCCATGCTATCGTTGTAGGCGCAATCGTTGGCGGTTATGCCGACAACAACGGTCGTGGCTTATTCAGCATGAAGGGCGATTTGGACGGTGCTTCTGCACAAACTCCTGATGACTTCGGTTCTGCTGTCGCAACCGTGATTGCAAACGTTGCAACCGATACCGACATCGCCAAAGCCATCAAGACCTGTGGTGCTGTCAAAGGCACACGCCGTATTCTCATCGTGCCTGATGGTTGGATGACCACCGCTCGCATCGCTCTTATCGGCATGAACTACCCAGTTGCCGACATCGCCGAGTTCGTAGGTGCTGATGAAATTCACGAATTGGCTGAACTCGCAAACAGCGGTTATGACATGATTGCCTATTCTCGTGAATCTTACGTCCTTGCAGGCGAGCGCAACGCTACTGTCCGCACCGACTTCGATTTAACGAAGAACCAAGATGTCATGCTCGTAGAACGCTACGTTGGCGGTTCTATGACTGGCTACAAGAACCTCGCAGGCTACAAATCGGCCTAGTTTGAAAGAAAGGAACGAAACGAATGGCATATCTCACAATTGAAAAGGCGCAGACCTTGCTCGGTCGTTCCTTGACAACTGCTGAATCGAACGCATTTGGGGATTGGGAAGCAATTGCCGAATCACGATTGGCAGACCTGTTATGCGTGAAGGACATGGCGAAGTTGTTGGAAATTTTGGGCGTTCAGTCGCTACCAACAGAACTCTTGCTTGTCCTTGCACGCTTGACGGTCGCAATCGGCGTTGAAAATGGAGTCGAAGTGGGCGTTTCATCGAAGAAGGTCGAGGATTTCTCGATTACTTACGACAATGACCGCAAAAACTACTATGCAAACACGCTTTCGGAAAATGGCGCAACCATCATGAAGTATTCACAATGCTCGATTCGGTATGGCAGAACATTAAAAGAAGAAGCGAGATACTACCACAATGACCGTTTTTGACGCATTTCAAGAAACTCCATACACTTACCTCGAAATCAGCAGAGGCGAGATTCTTGGCAACGTCATCACAAAAGAAACGAATCTCATGGGCATATTCAAGCAACGTGAAAGCCAAGAAACGATGAACAACATCGAGTTGTTCCAAAGTTCCGCAACGCTTCACGTCCATCCTGAGGACTATTCAGACCTCGGCTCGATTGTCGGCAACGGCGTTCGAGTCGATGGCGTTGAATATGAAATCACGAACATGACTCGTGGCACGAATTTCGACAACGGACAAGTGGAGCATCTGACATTCACGCTTCAAAGGGCGAGTCTTTCATAATGGCTGAATTGCAAATCACGACAATCAAGTTTGTTGATAATTCCGCAAAAGTGATGAACGAAGAAACGGCAAGAATCAACAACGCATTGGCGAAGATGGGCGATTCGATTCTGAATCGTGCGCAACTCTATGCGCCTGTGAAAACTGGCGCATTGAGAGCGGACGGCAGAGTCATCAAGGAAGAAAACAAAGTCTTGGTGGCTTTTGGCGGTTTTGCCGTTCCATACGCACGCAGAAGGCATTATGAGAACAACTTGCACCCTGAAACGAAATACTATCTCGAAAGAGCAGGGAACGAAACTACGAAACAGGGAGTTCAATACTATCTATGATTACGCTCAACTTACTGAAACTTTTGGAAAACAACGGCTTTGGAACAATTGAAAAAGACCTGTTTTGGCAAAAGATGACACTCGGCAAAACTGGTGTATATATCGCATCGATAGGAAATCCGACCCTTCGTGGCAACCGTTCCATGCAATCTTTCGAGTTGTATTCACGAGGCTCAACTGATGTCGCAGGCTATCGGCAATTAAAAGACATCGTTGATTTCTTAAACGCATCGTATTCTGTCTGCACCTTGCCTGCCGTTTCCATCAACGGAACGCTGATTGCCGATAAAGTCGAAAATATAACAATCATGCCTTGCTCGACCATATC
>Ga0247611_10010369_pt1 | contig 10963 bp, 9 predicted proteins | sample 177DNAGHGhighgp2_FD_192422 | JGI IMG/M metagenome (GOLD analysis project Ga0247611, IMG submission 192422) | Sheep rumen microbial communities from Palmerston North, Manawatu-Wanganui, New Zealand - 1770 DNA GHGhigh gp2 | ecosystem: Host-associated > Mammals > Digestive system > Stomach > Rumen ... | reverse complement strand
AAAAGTTCAGGAAAACAAATATGTTGATGTAAATAAAAGAGTATATCATTTATTTGGAATTCCTTTTCAAAATGCATTTGAAATGATTGTTGTCTTATTAATTTTTATAGCTATTGGAGGCGGAATTATATTTGGATGCATAGAGGGCTATAAATCATTTAATAAAAACTCGAGATATGAAGAAATCACAAAAGATAATATAGATTATTCTTTTATAAACGATATACATGAAGGCTCTTTAAAAACTATAAATGAACAAGAATTTAATACACTACGAATTGAGAATGCAAACAGAGTAAAAACATATGTTGAAAATACTACAATGAAAAATAGCGATGGATATAATGTAGACAATTATATTTTTGATATTTATGAAGTTCAATTATCTGATGGCACAAAGATATATCAAAGTGTAGTTCATTCTAGAATAACTATTATAGATGGTGCCACAGACTATTCAGATGATGCGGTTGGTTCTTTGTTTAAACTCATGAATTCAGGTTCAATCGAAAAAGATTTAAAAATGGAGTTAAATGGAGAAACAATCTATGGCTCAAGAACTTTAGAAGAAATGGAAAATAATTATTTAGAAAAAAGCAAATATAGTTTTATTAAATCTATAAATGAACTATAAAAGCATTAATATGAGATGGTACTACTAAGACAATTGGTGGTGCATCTTCAAATGGCAATAAGGTTCAATTATATATTATAGTTCAATTAAATAATGGATATAAATTTGCTAAATAAATATATGCAAGAAACACTATATATATTTGTATAGTGTTTTTGTTTTTCAATAATCATACATTTAACTAATAGATATAGTTTATAAGATAAATTTAACTAATATATATTAGAAATACTAATAAAATCTCGCATAATTGCAAAAAGAATGATTTTGTGGTAAAATTCAGTGAATTATTAGAAAAAAGGAGGAGATGTGGCATGAAGATACACAATTCAATGTCAAAATCAAAAGAAGAATTTAAACCAATTAATGCACCAGAGGTAAAAATGTATGCTTGTGGAATTACGGTGTATGATGATTGTCATATCGGCCATGCAAAACAAGCAGTAACGTTTGATATCATTAAAAGATATCTTACATATAAAGGCTATAACGTTACTTATGCAAGAAATTATACAGATGTTGATGATAAGATCATTGCAAGAGCAAATCAACTTGGAATCAATGCTTTAGAGTATTCACAAGATAGAATTAATGAAGTAGAAAGAGTTATGAACTTACTTGGAGTTAAAGTTCCAGATATTGAACCTAAGGCTTCAGAAAACATAGAAAACATCATCGAATTTGTTAGTCAACTAATTAAAAAAGGCCATGCATATCCATCTGAAAGAGGAGATGTATATTTTAGTGTTAAGAGTTTTCCGGAATATGGTAGGCTTTCTAAAAGAAACCCAGATGACATGATTAACGGTGTCCGTAAGGATGTAGAGGAGGGCAAAAGAGATCCTCTTGATTTTGCTCTTTGGAAATCAGCAAAAGAAGGAGAAATTTCTTGGGATTCTCCATGGGGTAAAGGAAGACCTGGATGGCATATAGAATGCTCTGCTATGAACTTAAGATACTTAGGAGAACAAATAGATATTCATGGTGGTGGTAAGGATTTAATATTCCCTCATCATGAAAATGAAATTGCACAAACAGAAGCACTTACTGGTAAAAAGTTTGCAAATTACTGGATTCACAACGGTTTGATCACAATAAATGGTCAAAAGATGAGTAAGTCTTTAGGTAATTCGCTTACAGTAAAAGATGCTTTAGCAAAATACGATAAAGAAGTAATTAAGTACATGCTAATGCAAAAGCATTATGCAAGTACAGTTGATATAAATGATGAAGAATTTTTACAAGCAGAAAAGCATATGTATTATTTCTACAATACATTAAACTCAATTGATAAATTACTTGTTTCCGTAGCACCAAATGAAGATAAAGTTGAAGATGAAATGCTTACTAAGATTGAACAAGACTTTATTGAGGCAATGGATGATGACTTTAACTCAGCAAAAGCATATGCAAATCTATTTGATACAATGAAGTATTTAAATGCATTAATAACAGATAAAAGTGTTGATGCACAAACTAAATCAAACAAACTAAAAGCTTTAAAAGACAAAGTTGTTTCTTTATACAACATATTATCTGTCTTTGAAGAAGAACCAGAAGAGTTTATAAATAACCTAAAGAACAAGTATTTGGCAAAGACTTCTTTAACTCAAGAAGAAATTGAAAATCAAATAAAGGCTAGAAAAGAAGCAAAACAAAATAAAGACTATGCTAAAGCTGATGAAATTAGAAATGATTTAGATAGTAAGGGAATTGTTCTTCTAGATAGCAAAGATGGAACTACTTGGAACTTAAAAGAATTACAATAAAATAAAAAAGCGGCCTCAAGGTCGCTATTTTATTAATTGGTATAAAAGAAGGTGAGTCAAATTACAATTTCAAATGTGAAAATATACGATAACCTAACTGATGAAGAAGTATTTAACATAGCATGTAAGAAAAACAAAGTTAATAAAGAAGATGTATTATCTTGGAATATTGCTAAAAAGTCAGTAGATAGCAGAAGAAAAGATGATGTACATTTTAGCTATTCACTTAATTTGTTGATGAAGGGTGAAAAACAAGAAGAGAAGAAAGATCTTTTGTTGATAGATAACAAAAAAACGATAGATAAAAGACCTGTTATTATTGGTGCAGGTCCTGCAGGACTTTTTGCTGCTTATACATTAGCTTTAAATGGTTTTAATCCAATATTACTAGAGCAAGGAAAATGCATTGAAGATAGAGAAAAAGATGTTGAAGATTTTATCAATAATAGAAAACTAAATCCAAATTCAAATATACAATTTGGTGAAGGTGGTGCTGGTACTTTTTCTGATGGAAAACTTACAACGAATATCAATTCTGAACTTAATAAAACTGTTTTAGATACATTTGTAAAGTTTGGTGCCCCTAAGGAAATATTGTATTTGACTAAACCACATATTGGTACAGACAACTTAAGAAAACTTGTTAAAAACATGCGTGAAGAAATTATAAAACTTGGAGGAGAAGTAAGATTTAATACAAAAGTAGTAGACTTTGAAATTCAAAATAATATTTTACAGGCAATCGTTACTAATACTGGAGATAAAATAAATACTAATGATGCAATACTTGCAATAGGGCACAGTGCACGTTCTACATTTGAAAAGTTGTATGAATTAAAAGTGAATATGGAACCAAAACCGTTTTCTGTTGGCGTAAGAATAGAACATTTACAAGAAGATATAAACAAAGCACAATATGGAGAAAAGACAAAACTTAAACTTCCTCCTGCAGAGTATAAATTAGCTTATCATGGAGAAGATGGAAGATCTTGTTATACATTTTGTATGTGTCCTGGTGGATTTGTAATGGCTTCATCTTCTGAAGAAGGAACAATAGTAACTAATGGTATGAGCTACTTTGATAGAAGCGGAGAAAACGCAAATTCTGCGCTTTTAGTAAATATAATTCCAGAAGACTATAAAGATAAGTATATTAAAGATAATCCTTTAAATGGTGTATATTTTCAAAAAGAACTAGAAGAAAAAGCATATAAACTTGCTGGTTCAAACTATAATGCTCCAGCTCAAAGAGTAGGAGATTATATTGGCGAAAATAAACTAAGCACTGATACTGTAAAACCAACATACAAGCCATGTGTAACGTATGTAGATTTGAATATTCTATTTCCAGAATACGTTAATAAAACGTTAAAAGAGGGAATAAAATATTTTGGAACAAAGATAAAAGGATTCGATAAAGATGATTCGATTCTAACTGCTATAGAGTCTCGAAGTTCTTCTCCTGTAAGGATTGTAAGAAATGAAGATATGAATTCAAATATAATAGGAATTCATCCTTGTGGAGAAGGTGCAGGATATGCAGGTGGTATAATGACATCTGCAATTGATGGAATTAAAGTCGCAAAAACAATTATTAGCAAATAAAATTTAAAAAAAGTATAAACTTGAACTATTGTAATTCCCTAGTGTTTATAAAAATGATGCAAAAACATCTTTTTAAAAAATGCTAGGGAATTCAATGCTTTATGGTATTATTACACTCAAATTACAGATATAATATGTTTATGTTACAGAAAAAATGAGTCGACTAACAAACTCTTTTACTTCCGTAATTTTTCACAATTTTGATGCAAGCGAAACTTTGCAAACCCTTGAAAAATAGGGGTTGCAAAGTTTTTTTGTTTTGTTTAAGATTTTCTTAGAAAGAAAAAATAATCAAGTGAAAGGAGAAAATATTAACAAAAGATATAGACTAAACAAAAGAAAAAAGTTTTTAAAATACAAAAGATAAAATAATCAAGTACAAAAGAAAAAACATCAATGTTTTAACAAAACATAAATTATACTAAAGATAAAAAATTTAAGAATACTAAAGACAAAGGGCGGTTACATTAAACATGTAACCGCTTTAATTATTCTATTTATTCCAATTTACAATATTTATAAAGGGTGTTAAAATATCTTTACACTAGATTTGGAAGTTCATTATTTTAAAAGAGAGGTAATCTAAATTGAGTAATGGAACAGGGGACATTGCTACACAAATAAAAGCATTGTTCAATCGTAGAAAAGACCTAATTAAAGAAAAAAAGAAGAAAAAGATAATAACTATAATTGCATCAATAGTATTGGTTATTGCAGTTATTTTTGGTGTTAGAGCAGCATATCTTGCTTTTGAAAATAGAGAACAAACAAAGAAATTAGCTTCAATGGAAGCAGAACTTCAAACTCAAAAGTCTCAAATAGAATCTCAAATAGCAGAGATTGAAGAAGCTAAATCTAAAGCCACAGATGATGTTTTAGAGAGATTAGAACAAGCAGAGATCATAGCTCAAAATAATTTATACTTAGTTGAGCAAAATATTAAATTGCAAAATCAAATTAAAGAAGCTGCTAAAGCAGGCATTAAGCCACAAAACTATGGAACAACAGAAGAAGTTACAGAAGCAGTAGACTATTCAAAACTTGAATATATTGGTGAATTTGAAGGTACTGCATATACTCCAACAGTAGAAGAATGTGGTAACAATTTAGGCTATACTGCATCTGGAAAACCAATTATTGCAGGTGTCTCAATTGCTGTAGATAATGCTTATTGGAAAATGGGTACAGAATTCTATATCGAAGGTTTAGGATATGTTATAGCAATGGATACAGGTGGAGCAATCAAAGGAAAGTACAGATTTGACTACGCTGTTTTTGATAGAACATATGCTAAACAGATTGGTAGAAGAAAGTACAATGTTTATCTTGTTAAAAAAGATGAAGAATAAATATAATATGTTTTCGATTGACGAACACAAATGTTTGTGATATTATCTTCTTAGAAAAAGCGAAAGGAAGTTTGTATTATGGACGAGAAAAAGGCTACTGATAAGCAATTAAGAGTTCTTGCTTATGTTAAAGATCATATCAGAAAACATGGTTATGCACCTTCTGTTAGAGAAATTTGTAAGGCACTAGATTTAAGATCTACTTCTACAGTTCATGGCTATCTACAAAGACTTCAAAAGAAAGGTCTTATTAAAAAAGATGCATTAAAACCACGTACAATATTAATTACAGGAGACGAAAATACAAAAGGATACTATGCATCTAAAGAGATGATAGATATTCCTATAGTTGGTAGAGTTACAGCAGGTCAACCAATTCTAGCAGTTGAAAATGTTGAGGATTCATTCCCACTTCCAATAGATTTTGTTGGAGGGCAAGAATCATTTATGCTTAGAGTTCGTGGCGATAGCATGATTGAAGCAGGTATTTTAGATGGTGACTTAGTATTAGTTAAAAAGCAAAATGCTGCACAAAATGGTGATATAGTAGTTGCACTTATTGACGATGAAGCTACTGTTAAGACATTCTTTAAGGAAAAAGATCACATTCGTCTTCAACCTCAAAATAGCTTTATGCAACCTATTATAGTTCCTACATGTGTAGTTCTAGGTAAGGTTTCAGGCGTTTTCCGTAAAATATAATAATTGTTCATTAAAAGAGGAATTTTATTCCTCTTTTTTTGTTTACAAATCATGAAATAACTATATAATTATTTCAGTATTAAAAATATTGCTTTTTTAAGGAGATAATATGACTCAAAACACAGATAATCTATATAAAAATATTCCAGACGATGAACTATTTTGCGATGTTTGTGGAATGACATATAAGGAATTTTTAGAGACAGGAGTATTTGGATGCGAAAATTGTTATAGGGTTTTTAAAGCAAGAACCATTGAATTAATTAAAAAGCAGATGAGTACTACTCAAAAACCACAAATAATTAAAAATGCTGTTAAAAATATTAAAACATCTAAAACTAAAAAAGAAAAATCTAAAAAGGATGAAGAAAAGATTATGGAATTAGAAGACTTATTAAATCTTTGTATTAAATACAATGAAATAGATAAGGCAGAAGTTATAAAAAAAGAAATTGAAAGATTAAAAGACATTGATAAAGAAGAAAGCGAAGAAAAAGAAAAATAGGAGAGTATTAGTTTTATGCAAAACAACTATACAAAATCAGTACAAGATTCAATAGACTATGCTTATGAGATTGCTAGAGAAAAAGGAAGTAATCATGTAGGCACGGAACATCTATTATATGGTATTTCAAAAGCTAAAGAAGGTATCGCAACAGAGCTTTTAAATGATTATGGTGTTACTTCAGATAAAATCTTTGTTTTAATAAAACAAGAGAGTGCAAAAAAGAATTTAAAGCTAACTGAAACAGGTAAGTATAAAGAAATTTTTGCATTATCTGAAGAGAATAGAAAAAAACTTGAACTAAAAGAATTTGGAACAGAGTTTTTACTATTTGGCATTATGAAACAAGCAGAGAGTTCTGCTGTAAGTATTCTAAAACAGCTATGTAAAGATTTCCAAGGATTATTTAATGAGCTTTTAAAAGTTATAAATAGCTTATCTGCTGATACAGAAAATGAATTAGATAATAGCGCACTAAGTTCTTATGGAAGAAACTTAAATGAATTAGCTAAGAATGGCAAAATAGAAAAAATAATTGGACGTGGCAAAGAGATTCAAAGAATTATACAAGTCCTTGGAAGAAAGAATAAAAACAATCCATGCGTAATTGGTGATGCCGGAGTTGGTAAAACCGCAATTGTTGAAGGACTAGCATATAACATAGTTAAAGGTGATGTTCCACAAGAACTAAAGAATAAACAGATTATTTCTTTGGATTTATCATTAATGATTGCAGGAAGCAAATATAGAGGTGAATTCGAGGAAAGAATTAAAAAAATTTTAGAAGAAGCAGAGAATTTGCCAGATGTTATTTTATTTATTGATGAAATACATACAATAATTGGAGCTGGTTCTGCAGAAGGAACTTTAGATGTTGCAAATATTTTAAAACCAGTTCTAGCAAGAGGCGACATCAAAATAATTGGTGCAACAACAATTAATGAGTATAGAAAACACATTGAAAAAGATGAAGCATTAGAAAGAAGATTCCAAAAAGTTTTGGTGGAAGAACCTACGAAAGCAGAGACTTTAGAAATACTAAAAGGAATTAAAGGATCTTACGAAAAGTTTCATAATGTTTTAATCTCTGATGAAGTATTATTATACGTTGTTGAAGTATCAGGAAGATATATTAATTCAAGATGCTTCCCGGATAAAGCAATAGACTTACTAGATGAAACATGTACATATTGCAAGAGTTTAGTAGCAAATAAAAAGAGCAAAAATGCTAAAGAAGATGATAAAGAGCCAATAGACGATAATAACTTCGAAGAAGCAATTAAACTTGCAAAAAAAGCAGAAAATAAAACGAATGAAGTAGCTTTAAATAAAAGTGTTAGAGAAATAACAACACAAGATGTAGCAAAAGTTTTATCAAATATGATTGATATTCCTGTTGATGAAATTTCAAAAGATGAGATTTCAAAATTAAAGAATTTAGAAAGCAACTTATCTAAGCAAATAATTGGACAAGAGGAAGCAATTAAACTTCTATCTAAAGCGGTAAAAAGAGGTAGAAGCGGAATTAAAGATCCTAAAAAACCAATTGGAAGTTTCTTATTCCTAGGTCCAACAGGATGTGGTAAGACAGAAACATGTAAAGCTCTTGCAAAACTTGTTTTTAATTCTGAAGACGATATTATTAAGTTCGATATGTCTGAATATATGGAAAAACATAGTGTTTCAAAACTAATTGGAGCGCCTCCAGGATATGTTGGATATGAAGAGGGAGGACTTCTTACAGAAAGAGTTAGTAAGAAACCTTACTCAATTGTATTGTTTGATGAAATAGAAAAGGCACATCCAGATATATTTAATGTGCTTCTTCAAGTATTAGATGAAGGTACACTAACTGATTCTAACGGAAGAAAAGTAGATTTCAAAAACACTATAATTATTCTTACATCGAATATTGGAGCCAAAGAGTTATTTTCAAACAAGAAGCTAGGCTTTACAAATACAAATAGCAAGAGTGAAAAAGAAGATACTAAAAAGAGTGTTATGAGCGAGATTAAAAAGAGCTTTAATCCAGAGTTTATCAATAGATTAGACGAAATAGTAATCTTTAATAAACTAACAAAAGAGGACATTGAAAAGATTGCAGATATTCTTATTAAAGAAACTTTATCAAGAATTAGTGGTAAAATTGATGTAATTATTGATGCAGATCTTAAAAATAAGATCATTGATGAAGGTTTTTCTGAAGAATATGGTGCAAGACCATTAAAAAGATCCATTAAAACTTATATAGAAAATCCAATTGCTGATTATCTTATTGAACACAACTCAAAACGTGAAAATTGTATTTCCGTAAGCTATGAAAATGGTGAAGTAAAAATTAAATGAAAAAATTTGGAAATGTAGAATTATCAAGGGTTTCGAGGTAACACAATTGTAACTTAAACGTAAACGTTGTGTAATTGCATTTGTTTTTTTCAAAGACTAAAATGTAATTGTTAGACAAAAGAAAAATGAGGTGGGTAATATGGATTTTGAACTTAAAAATTTCGAAGATAAGATTAATGATATAACTACACAGTTTATGTCATTATTAGATCAAGAAAATGCCATTGAAAATAAAGTGGCTAATAAGTTTGATAGCGCTGCTATTAGCTTTGATAAGAGAATAGAAGAGGCTTCATTTACGAAGACTCCTAGCGAAGTTACTCCTGGTTATAGCAATGGACTTTTTAGATTCGATGTTGATAATGGAATTCAAAATCCAAAAGTTGGAGGAATCACTTTTGAAAAAGTTGAAGTTGCTCCAGCACACGCTATAAAGCTTGATAATGATTATTCAGACTTAAACAGAAGACTGGAAGAATTATATCAAGAAAAGAAGTCATATGACTTCACTCCTGTGGAGAAGCCTTCGGTAGCATTTTCTGATTCAAACCTAGCAGCATTTAATAGTTATGCTTTAAATAGCATCAATTATACTAATGAAAAAACTAACTCAGGAAATGAGAAGGAGGGTTATAATATGGCAAACTATGGTTTCACAGAAGGTGATGATAATTCTATCTTCAGTTTCGCTACAGTGCCTCAAGAGAGAGCACTTACAACTAAGAGAAGTTTCGCAGATGTATTATTTATGGATATCCCTTGGGATACTAAGATAGATATCTGGGGCGGAATTAAAACTTTCCTTAATACGGAAGTAAGAATTACTTTCTAATAAAATGAACTATAAGATACCCAAAAAGGTGGCATAAAATAGCCACCTTTTTTCTTTTTGTTTTTTAGATAAAAAAAGGGCATATGCAAAAGCAGAAATAAAGATAAATCTGTTTTTGAACATGCCCTAGTGGAACTAATTATTCAATTTTTCCTTTTGTTTGCTGGTCGTAGGCCTTGAGAATGTAATCTGCAAGCCTCAGGGAGTAGAAATCAGTCTTTCTTTTATCTATTCCCATCAGGTTGTAGGTTTCGTATCCCAGGAACCTCTTGAGACCAATCTTATGGTACTTCTGCTGACTCAGCATGGAATGAGTCTTCTCATCCATGAAACGTTTGACATCAACTGTCAGCTGAATGAAAACCGGGTAAGCATCGTCTTCCGGACCGATGGCCAAACAGAGCTCGTATGGCAGATTATAACGCTTCGAGAGCGTTCCAATCCTGTGGCCATACGCCTTTTTACGGGCAGCATAATCAGTATATTTGTTGTTGGAAGGATTCCGAACAACATGCTGATTTACTGTGGAAATTCTTTCTCCAGGAACCCGTGCTTGTTTGAAACCATAGTTAGCTTTTCCGTAAGAATTTTGTACCATACTCTATGATACCTCCTTAAAATTTGTTTAAACTTGTGTTGTAGTGTAGAGAGGCACTTACAAGTTTTTTCCTACATTCAATAGTATACCATAGTTAACATAATATTGCAACTAATTTCTATATTTTTTTGATTTCAATTCCTACAACACCATACTTCTTAATTTCTTCATCTGAATAGTATTGTTTCATATCTTGTGGTTTAGCATTTTCATCTTCGTAGTAGCCAAGTCTTTGTTTATCAAAGCTTGAATATAACTCATCAAATCCATTATATTTGTGGATATCAACTACCTCTGTATTAATTGTTTGACCTGTTTCAACGTTTGAAAACTCTATTGTATCGCCTTTTTGAATCTTTTGACGTTTTTCATCATAAAGACGCATTTCAATGTCTTTTTTTCCTGCTTTAATCATAAAAAATGGTTTTTCTCTTAAATGCATTTTGAATTCCATAATAAACCTCCATAAGATAATTATAAAATACTTTCTGCTAATTCAATACTATCTTAAAATTGGCTTTAAATCAACATTTTAAGTAAATTTTGGCACAAAAAAACACCTTGAATTAAAAATTAATTCAAGGTATAATTTTGGTTGCGGGGGCAAGACTCGAACTTGCGAC
>Ga0247611_10010368_pt1 | contig 10964 bp, 9 predicted proteins | sample 177DNAGHGhighgp2_FD_192422 | JGI IMG/M metagenome (GOLD analysis project Ga0247611, IMG submission 192422) | Sheep rumen microbial communities from Palmerston North, Manawatu-Wanganui, New Zealand - 1770 DNA GHGhigh gp2 | ecosystem: Host-associated > Mammals > Digestive system > Stomach > Rumen ... | reverse complement strand
GTCCGAACACCGATACACCGGGCACCTCATTCGACCTCTCATGGGCTATAGACGCGAACGGCAATCCGATCAGTCTGCCATACGTGGATTTCGTTCGCGTCTATACCGCGGTCGATGAGACCCACAACCCCATCGGCGAGTTGAGCACCGAGATCACGGGAGCGATTGACCTGGGCGTTGGTCGTTAGTCGTTGGTCGTTAAAAATTAAAAATTAAGAATTAAATTACGGTAAAACGTAACATATTAATTATTAACCATTTTAAAAAAATCAACAAAATGAAAAAGAGTTTATTTTTCGTAGCCGCATTGGCACTGGTTATGGTGTCGTGCGAGAAACCGGGTGAGGTTGAGGACAAGACCATCGGTACCTTCGAGGAGGCAGCCATCAGTCCGAAAGCAGCCGAGAGTGCCATGACGTTTACCACCGACACCACTGCATTCCTGCAGAGCGGTATCTTCCAGGCAAAGCAGACGGTAGCCTACGGCGGTTCGTACGTAACGGGCGGCGTAGTGACCAACATCACCTCGACCGACTTCAAGGACTACACCGACGCTTACAAGTCGGCAGCCGGTGGTGCTTATGCAGGCAAGAACTACATGGTATGGTACGAGGACGGCTTCACGCCCAACGTGATCAAGCTGACCACCGCTATGACCGTGCCGGGTATGTATGTTTGCAACAACGTGTACGCCCTCAACTCGATGAAGAACGGTGATGCTATCGCCGGTGATCCGTTTACTAAGGACGACTGGTTCAAGCTCACCATCCACGGTTCGCTGAACGGTCAGGCTGTAAACAACCAGGTTGAGTTCTTCCTGGGCCAGGGTACTACCTACGTAACCGACTGGACCTATGTTGACCTGAGTCCGCTGGGTCAGGTGGACGAGCTGAGCTTCACCTTGAGCGGTAGCCGCACCGGTGATTGGGGTCTGAACACCCCGGCTTACTTCTGCATCGACAACCTCGGCGCAAAGAAGTAATAACGCCTAAATTGAGAAAAAAATTGCACATGAATTTGCACATGTGCAATTTTTTTTGTAATTTTGCAGCGCAAAATGTAAACAATCATAAGATGATCACTTTTATCGTTGCGTTAGTGCTGCTCGTAGTGGGTTTTCTCACCTACGGCGTACTGGTAGAGAAAGTTTTCGGTGTGGACACGGCGCGTAAGACGCCCGCTCTGACCAAGACCGACGGTGTGGACTTTGTGCCGATGTCGGGATGGCGAATCTTCCTGGTGCAGTTTCTCAACATTGCCGGCCTGGGCCCGATCTTCGGTGCCATCATGGGTATCTTCTACGGTCCGGCGGCTTTTCTGTGGATTGTATTCGGTACGATCTTTGCCGGCGGTGTGCACGACTACCTGAGCGGTATGCTCTCCATCCGCAAGGGAGGTGTTTCCCTGCCCGATATCATCGGTGACGAACTGGGACGGGGCGTCAAGGTCTTTATGCGCGTACTCTCGCTGGTGCTGCTCATCCTGCTCACTACCACCTTCCTCTCCGGTCCCGCTACCTTGCTGCAAGGCTTGGCGCCGCTCTCGACCATCCCGTTCGGGTTGACCGCTATTCCTATCGCATGGGTGCTGATCATCTTTGCCTACTATGCGCTTGCAACCGTGCTGCCCGTAGATAAACTGATCGGTCGCTTCTACCCCATCTTCGGCGCCATGCTGCTCTTCATGGGTATCGGCATCATGATCGTGATGCTGGGCTGGCACAGCGCGGAGATGCCCGAGGTGCTGGACGGCCTGCACAACCGCAAGGCGGACGGTCTGCCTATCTTCCCGATGATGTTCGTCTCGATCGCCTGCGGTGCAATATCGGGTTTCCACGGTACGCAATCGCCTATCATGGCACGCTGCGTAACCAACGAGCGTCAGGGTCGCTGGATCTTCTACGGCGCAATGGTAGCAGAGGGTATATTGGCCCTCATCTGGGCCGCCGCAGCCGGTACGTTCTTTGCCGATCCCGAGACGGGTCTCTACGGCATCGACGGTCTGCAGGCCTTTGCCGCACAGCATCCGGGCGAGAATATTGCCGCGCTGGTGATCGATCGCGTGAGCCGTTCGTGGCTGGGTACGGTAGGTGGTATATTGGCTATCGTGGGCGTCATAGCAGCGCCTATCACCAGTGGTGATACCGCACTGCGTTCCGCTCGACTGATCGTAGCCGACTTCCTGGGTTGGGACCAACGTCCGATACCAAAGCGTCTCTATATCGCTGTTCCGCTATTCCTCTGCGTCTTTGGCATGGTGTTCGTGGACTTCAACGTCGTTTGGCGCTACTTTGCCTGGACCAACCAGACCCTGGCCGTCTTTACCCTCTGGGCCGGCACCGTCTGGCTCTATAGATCCGCCAAGAATGGCGGATACCGGTGGGGCTACTTAATGGCGATGATTCCGGCGCTGTTTATGACCATGGTATGCAGCAGCTATATCCTGATTGCGCCCGAGGGCCTGAACATGCCGGCCGACTGGCGCTGGGTAGGTTACGTGGTAGCCGGCGTGGTGACGCTCAGTTGCCTCATCGGATTTATAGTATGGAGCAAAAAACAGACTAAAGCATGAAAATAGATCGCCCCAAACTCATCATCGTCGTATCGGCATTGATCGTGATGACAGGCCTCATCGTGACCTGCATCTTCGGCATTCGCTACTACCGCTATGCACGGCATAACTTCACCTCGCGTGACGGCGAGCAGCATGAGTACTATATCTATCCGGGCACGACTCCCGATGATCTGACCAAGATGCTGAGTGCCGACTACGAGATCGCCTCGATGGATGCGTGGGTGAGCGACTGCAAGCGACTCCGAATGGACTCCATCCAGCCGGGACATTACACCATCGCCGCACGCACGGCTAACCGGCGACTGATACGTATGTTCACCAAAGGCGAGGAGTCGCCCGTCAAGTTGACTTTCAACAACACGATCCGTACGCGTCAGCAGCTCTGCGGACGCCTGGGGGCCGTGCTCCTGTTGGATAGCGCTACGCTGAATCAGTATATGGATAGCGTGCCGTTCCTAAAGCAGTACGGCCTGACGCCCGAGACGGCGGTCTGTCTCTTCATCCCCAATACCTACGAGGTTTATTGGTCGATGACGCCCGAGCAGCTCTTCGACCGCATGCAGAAGGAGTTTAACCGTTTCTGGGACAAAGAGCGCCGCGCCAAAGCAGAGGCGCTGGGACTGACGCCGCAAGAGGTGGCTACCTTGGCCTCGATCATAGAGGGCGAGACCCACCGCACGGAGGAGCATCCGATCATCGCCAGCCTGTACCTGAACCGACTCCATCGGGAGATGCCCCTCCAGGCATGCCCGACCGTCATCTTTGCCGTGGGCGACTTTACGATGCACCGCGTGCTCAACAAGCACCTGGAGATCGAGTCGCCCTACAATACCTACAAGCATACCGGTCTACCACCAGGACCGATCCGTCTGCCGCAACCCTCGGCACTGGATGCCGTGCTGAATGCTCCGCGTACCGACTACCTCTTCATGTGCGCCAACCCCGACTTCTCGGGCACGCACGTCTTCTCGGAGACAGCCGCGCAACACGAACGCGTAGCACGTGAGTACCGTCAGAAACTCAACGAACGTAACATCAAGAAATGATCTGGGACGACAACGACGATATACGCCTCATCACGTGCCGCAACAATCGGCGCGAGATACAGCATGCCCTGGACGAATGTCGCGAGGAGCGACGTCCATATGTGTTCATCACCAACACGATGCATATCAAGCCCCTGCACCGTCTGCTTGTGCCTGTGACGATGCTGGAGGAGGAAGTGTATAAAGCAGAGATATGCACCTATCTGGCGCGTAAGACCGGTGCGCATATTATCCTCTTGAAAGCCCACGACTACGGATCGCATGCCCAGCAGAACGTCAACCGCATTGTGACGCATATCAAGGGCGTCATGGAGCGTGCGGAGGTGGAGATATCGTATGAGGTGGTAGAGGCTCGCAAAGACAGTTTCTCGCTCATACGCGAGGCCAGCGAACGGCAGCGCGACTTCCAGCACGACCTGCTGATCCTGACCGCCAGCCGCGACTACGGACTGGACGACATCCTCTTCGGCCCACCCGAGCGGCATGCTATACGCCGTGCATTGGTGCCCGTCATGCTGGTCAATCCGCGAGAAGACCTATTCTCGCTCTGCGATTAACCCGTAACCCATAACCCGCTGCAAACCCAATGGGGCTCCCGACACAACATGCAAGTGTTGTGGTGGGGAGAGCGGAGGCAATGGTCGCACTCGCCAATTAGCAGAGCGGTTTGGCTCTTGCGATCCATTTGACGAACGCGATAGTAACCGGTAACCCGTAACCCATAACCGGTAACCCCTAACCCCTAACCCCTACTCCGATAAACTACTGTTTATCTCCTCGATATACTCCACGATCTCTTCCCCACCCTGGTTCTTCTCGGCCGAGGTAACGAAGATTGGCGGCAGTTCGTCCCAGGTTTCAAGCAGCACCTTTTTATAGGCTTCTACGTTTTCCTTGAGGCGTTCGCGTCCCAGTTTGTCCGCTTTGGTAAAGACGATGGCGAAGGGTATCTGCTGTTCGCCGAGCCAGTTCATGAACTCGATATCGATCTTCTGCGCCTCCAGTCGGCTATCCACGAGCACAAAGAGGTTGCACAGCTGCTCCCGCAGCAGGCAGTAGCGCTCTATCATGCGGCGCAAGTTGTCGCGCTGCGTCTGACTGGCACGGGCATAACCGTAGCCCGGCAGATCGACGATATGCCACTGCTGGCTTTCGCCATTCGCGGGCTGACTCTCGATAGAGAAGTGGTTGATGAGCAGCGTCTTGCCGGGTTTCTGGCTGGTCTTGGCCAACTTGGGGTTGTGGGTTAGCATGTTGATCAGCGACGACTTACCCACGTTGCTGCGTCCGATGAAGGCATACTCCGGCAGGTGGGACTGCGGGCATTGCATCACGTCGGGACTGGATATGACAAAATTCGCGTAACGTATCATTGAGTTTTGTGTTAAAAGGTTATAATGGTGGCTACGCCACGTTAAAGGGTTATAATGGTGGATGCGCCACGTTAACGTCGAAGACCTTCTTAACTTTATAACGCCGCGCAGCGGCCATGCTAACGTATATTATACCATATTAACATAGTATTCCGACGGCTGATGGCCGATAGCTGATGGCTAACGACTAACGACCAACGACCTTAAATCATATTAGCATTATAGTATTCCGGACGGCCGGTCACTTCCTCACCGATGAAGTCGGGTTTTACAAAAGTCTGCGTTTCGTTCTCCAGTTCAATTTCGGCCATGACGAGTCCCTGCTTGGCGCCATGGAACTCATCGATCTCCCATTTCAGTCCCTCGCCGGCGGGCACGACCCAGCGGGTCTTCACGATCATGCCGGGCAGGCATATGCGCAGCAGTTGGCGGGCATCCTCCGGCGTGATCTCGCGCTCCCACTCAAAGCGGGCAATACCCTCCTGCCCCTGCGACGACTTGATGGTGAGATACGCCTTTTCGCCCATGATGCGCACGCGGACGGTGCGGCCTTGGTCCTTACATAGATAGGCTTGGCACACCTCGGTATGGCTGGTAGCCAGGCGCTGGTAGCTGTCCGAGCAGACCAGAAACTTACGTTCTATTTCGGTATTCACAGGTTTCACGCTGCAAAATTACAAATAAATTTTGATATGTGCAAATTTTTTCGTACCTTTGCAGTCGCAATTGCTGAAACTTTACTTAATCAAATCTATCGAGAGCCTATGTTCGGTCGTTTATATGGCGTACTGCTGCCTTTCTTCGTCAGTTTTCTGATAGCCTACGTGCTGGATCCCATCGTCAGTTGGTTCCAGAACCGGTGCCATATCCGCAACCGTGTGCTGGCCGTGCTGTGTACGCTGGTGCTGGCTGTAGGACTGGTCGTGGGTAGCATCGCTGCACTGAAGGGACCCGTGGCCGAACAGGTGAATACGGCCTGGGCGGGTTTTCAGAAATATGTCGCCCAGTTTGATATCAACGACTATGTCTCGGCCGAGACCCAGGAGAAGTTGCTCAACTGGAAGGACACCTGGGACTGGCAGGCTACCCTGGCCAATCCGGAAGTGACCTCGTCGATCAAGGAACTGCTGCCTAAGATAGGCAACTGGATCACGGGCGGACTGAGTTGGCTGAGCGAACTGCTGGTGGTATTCATCGGACTGATGTACCTCATCTTCCTGATGATCGACTTCCCCAACATACGCGCCAACTATAGCAAGTACGTCCCGCGTAAGTACCGCGCACGCGTAGTGACGCTCATGGGCGATATCGACCGCAATATGAATGCCTATTTCCGCGGTCAGGCGCTGGTAGCCACCTGCGTAGGCATCCTCTTTGCCATAGGCTTTACCATCACGGGCATGCCGATGGGTATTGCGATGGGACTCATCATCGGCCTGCTGAACATGGTGCCGTATATGCAGGCGCTGGGTATCCCGCCCTGCATCATCCTGTGCATCTTGCAGTCGGCCCAGACGGGTCAACCGCTATGGTGGACGCTGCTGATGATGGCTATCGTCTTTGTGGTGGTGCAGTCGATCCAGGACATGCTGCTCACACCTAAGATCATGGGCAACGTGACGGGACTCAGCAGCGCCGCTATCCTGCTGAGCCTCAGTATATGGGGCGCGCTGTTCGGCGTGATAGGTATGATCATCGCCCTGCCGCTCACCACGCTCATCCTCAACTACTACCGTCGCTATGTGGCTAATCGCGGCGTTGGCAGCCGTGCCCACCAGGCCGACTATCGCGGACGCCTACGTCCTAAGTCGGAGTAAACCTTCCCGTACGATATGGAGCACACCAACAAAACCGGATTTAGTACCAAGCTGGGCGTCATCATGGCGGCCGCAGGCAGTGCCGTCGGCCTGGGCAATATATGGAAATTCCCCTACGTAGCGGGCGAGAACGGCGGCGGTGCGTTTCTGATCGTCTATCTGCTATGCGTACTGCTGTTTGGTCTGCCGTTGCTGACCACCGAACTGCTGATCGGTAAGCGTTCCGGCCGGAGTGCCTACGGGGCCTTTCGGGCCCTCCGCGGCAATAGCCGTTGGCAGTGGCTCAGCTGGTGGTGCATCGCCTCGGCGTTTATCATCATGGGCTTCTATTTCGTGGTAACGGGCTGGTGCGGCAACTACCTGTACGAGGCCGCCCTGAATACCTACACCGGCATGGACGCCACGCAACTGACGGCGCATTTCTCAGACGTGGTATCCAGCACGCCGCGCATGATCCTGTGCGGACTGGTGCCCGTACTGATGACGGCAGCGGTGCTATGGTTCGATGTCAACAAGGGCATCGAGCGCATGAGCAAACTGCTGATGCCTCTGCTGCTCATTATGATGGTCGTCATGGCTGTGCGTGCCCTGATGCTCCCGGGTAGCGGCGAGGGCTTGCGTTTCCTGTTCCGGTTCGACTTCGGGCGTATCACGCCCCAGGTGGTCATGATGGCGGTGGGTCAGTGCTTCTTCAGCCTGTCCGTAGGTACCGGCGCCCTGATCACCTACGGTGCCTATATGCCTAAGCAGCAGAGCGAAGCCCGTACGGCGCTCCAGGTCGCTCTGCTCGACACGCTGGTAGCCGTCTTGGCAGGCGTCGTCATCTTCCCGGCGGTCTTCTCGTTTGGTTACGACCCGGCCGAGGGTCCGCAACTGGTGTTCGTCGTGCTGCCGTCTATCCTGCAGCAGATGTCGTTCTCTTGGCTCAGCGGCGTGCTCTTCTTCCTGCTGCTGTTTATCGCGGCGCTTACCTCTACGATATCGCTGATGGAGATAGCCGTGGCCAGTCTGTGCGAAGCCGGTCACGACCGCCTCAACCGCCATCAGAGCGTCCTCATCGTCACGGCCATTACCACCGTGCTGGTCATTCTGTGCGTACTCTCGCCCCGGCTCTTCAGTTGGTCCGACCGTTTGGTCACCACCATCCTCATGCCGCTGGGTGCGCTGAGCATGTCCCTCTTTGTCGGCTGGTTCATGCCCCGACTCCACCCCGCCCTAACCTTCGCCCTCCGCTGGATCGTCCCTGCGGCCATCCTCCTCATCTTCCTCAACGGCTTAGGTGTATTGTAGAAAGGGGGAGAAAGGGGGAGAAAGGGTGATTCGAAAAATGCAACTTGTTTGCATTAATCGTTCGAGCGTAGCGAGATAAGAACCCTCCGACCGGGGGTTGAGAAGGCTCGCTATAAACGGGGGATTTCTACGTAATCCCAACAAGCTGCCGCTGGCACCTTGTTCAAAGAAAAAAGAAAAATCTGCTTGCTTGAGTAAACTCAGACAGACAGATTTTTCTTTTTCTTTGCGGAGAAAGGGGGATTCGAACCCCCGGTACAGTTACCCGTACGACAGTTTAGCAAACTGTTGGTTTAAGCCACTCACCCATCTCTCCTCGCGCGGTAGCGCGACTAAATCTCGGTTTATAACCTAAATTAAGTGCTTTATTTTTCAAAAGCGGCTGCAAAGGTACTGCTTTTTTACGACATACGCAAATATTTTCGCATTTTTTTGCATTTTTTTGTTAATTTTCCATTTTTCTTTTTTCCATTTTCAATTATTTGGAGTAATTTCGAGGGCACCGACACGGCAAGCCGTCCCACCTCGAAGTTACGTTCGCACTATTGTGCAAACTACAAGCTTTAGACGTAAAAACACAAATTATGCAAGCATTTTTGGATTTTTTACGCCTAAATCTTGCAAATTTGAATAATTTGTAGTAATTTTGCAGCCGATTTGGCGAAAGGGCAGTTGTTAGCCCATAGCCGTAAACATTTGTAGGTTTATAAATTATATGGTAAAAATTACTTTTCCGGACGGGAGCGTCCGTGAATTTGAGAGCGGCATCACGCCGCTACAAGTGGCTGAGAGTATCAGCAGCCGTCTGGCGCAAGACATTCTGTGCGCAAGTATCAATGATCAGATCGTAGAACTGAATCAGCCCATCACCGAAGATGCGGCTATCAAGCTTCACAAGTGGGATGATGCGGAAGCGAAGCATGCTTTCTGGCACACATCCAGCCACCTCATGGCCGAGGCGCTGCAGGAGTTGTATCCGGGTATTCAGTTCGGTATAGGTCCGGCTATCGAGAACGGATTCTACTACGACGTAATGCCGCCCGAGGGCGTCGTGATCAACGATACCTGCTTTGCCGCTATCGAGAACAAGATGATGGAACTGCGCGCCAAGAAGGAGCAGCTTCAGAAGCGTGCCATCAGCAAGGCCGATGCCCTGAAAGCCTTTGGCGACAAGGGCCAGACGTATAAATGTGAGTTGATATCCGAACTGGAGGATGGTCATATCACCACCTATACCCAGGGTGCCTTCACCGACCTCTGCCGCGGTCCGCACCTCTTGAGCACAGAGCCTATCAAGGCTGTGAAGGTGCTGAGTTGTTCGGCCGCCTACTGGCGCGGCGACGACAGCCGTCCGATGATGACGCGTATATATGGTATCTCGTTCCCCAAGAAAGCGATGCTGGACGAGTATCTGACCCTCTTGGAGGAAGCTAAGAAGCGTGACCACCGCAAGATCGGAAAGGACCTGGAGCTGTTTATGTTCAGCGACATGGTCGGCAAAGGTCTGCCTATCTGGCTGCCAAAGGGAACGGCCCTGCGTCTCAGACTGGAGGACTTTCTCAAGAAGATCCAGAAGCGCTACGGCTATCAGCAAGTGATCACCCCGCACATCGGATCGAAGAACCTCTATATGACTTCGGGTCACTGGGATCACTACGGCAAGGACTCGTTCCAGCCGATCACCACGCCGGAGGAGGGTGAGGTATATCTGCTCAAGCCGATGAACTGTCCTCACCACTGCGCCATCTACAAGAACAGTCCGCGCAGCTACAAGGACCTGCCCTTCCGTTGTGCCGAGTTTGGTACCGTATATCGTTACGAGCAGAGCGGTGAGTTGCACGGCCTGACGCGTGTACGCTCGTTCACCCAGGACGATGCCCATATCTTCTGCCGCCAAGATCAGGTGAAGCAGGAGTTTATCCGCGTGATGGAGATCATTGAGATCATCTTCAAGGCGCTGAACTTCGAGAACTTCGAGGCACAGATCTCGCTGCGCGACCCGAACAACCAGACCAAGTACGTAGGTTCGGACGAGGTATGGGAGATGGCCGAACAGGCTATCATCGATGCCTGCAAGGAGAAGAACCTGGCGGCTAAGGTAGAGTATGGCGAGGCCGCCTTCTACGGTCCGAAACTCGACTTTATGGTCAAGGACGCACTCGGTCGCCGTTGGCAACTGGGTACCATCCAGGTGGACTATAACCTACCCGAGCGTTTCGAACTGGAGTATACCGGCGAGGACAACCAGAAGCACCGTCCCGTCATGATCCACCGTGCGCCGTTCGGCTCGATGGAGCGCTTCGTAGCCGTTCTGATTGAGCATACGGCCGGTAAGTTCCCGCTGTGGCTCACACCGGATCAGGCTGTGGTACTGCCTATCTCCGAGAAATCGAACGACTATGCTTGGAAAGTAAAGGAGATGCTCGAGCAGCAGGATGTACGCGTCATCGTAGATGACCGCAACGAGAAGCTGGGCCGCAAGATCCGCGACAACGAGCTGAAGCGTATCCCGTACATGCTCATCGTGGGCGAGAAAGAGGCCGAGCAGGGACTGGTATCGGTTCGTCAGCAAGGTGCCGAAGAGAAGGGCCAGATGACCGTTCAGGAGTTTGCCGACTTCATCAACAGCACGGTGAAGCAGCAGATGAGTGCGTATTAAAGGTTATGGGTTACCGGTTACCGGTTATCGGTTACCGGTTATAGGCTATAATTGAAGATATCCATTCCGAAGGCAGGCGTGAAAGCGTCTGCCTTTTTTAATGCCTCGGGCGTATCGAGCTGGATGCCACGACCGGGCGTCATGAGCATGATGCGGTCGGAGAGCGCAAGCGCCAGATCCAGTTCGTGGGTCGAGATGAGGATGG
>Ga0247611_10010366_pt1 | contig 10966 bp, 7 predicted proteins | sample 177DNAGHGhighgp2_FD_192422 | JGI IMG/M metagenome (GOLD analysis project Ga0247611, IMG submission 192422) | Sheep rumen microbial communities from Palmerston North, Manawatu-Wanganui, New Zealand - 1770 DNA GHGhigh gp2 | ecosystem: Host-associated > Mammals > Digestive system > Stomach > Rumen ... | reverse complement strand
GCTGTTGCGTCACCGGCAATACCACCGGCGTGGAAGGTACGAAGTGTAAGCTGCGTACCAGGCTCACCGATAGACTGGGCTGCAATCACACCGACCGGCTCACCGATCTGAACCATCTTACTTGTTGCGAGGTTACGTCCGTAGCACTTCTGGCAAACGCCGTGCTTGCTTTCGCAAGTGAGTACGGAACGAATCTCAACGCTCTCAATCGGAGAGTTTTCTATCTGAGCAACGATAGGTTCGGTGAGTTCTTCGCCGGCACCTACGATGAGTTCGCCTGTAAGCGGGTTTACGATATCGTGAACCGACACACGGCCCAAGATACGTTCACCCAAAGAGGAAATAACCTCGTCGCCGTCCTTCAAAGCCGTGCAGACAAGTCCGCGAAGTGTGCCGCAGTCTTCCTCAGTGATGATGACATCGTGAGAAACATCGACAAGACGACGCGTGAGGTAACCGGCATCGGCCGTTTTAAGAGCGGTATCGGCCAAACCCTTACGGGCACCGTGCGTTGAAATGAAGTATTCCAACACTGACATGCCTTCCTTGAAGTTTGACAGAATGGGGTTTTCAATGATCTGATTACCTTCGGCACCTGCCTTTTGGGGTTTTGCCATCAAACCACGCATACCTGCCAACTGTGCAATCTGGTCGGCAGAACCACGGGCACCGGAATCCAACATCATAAACACAGCGTTGAATCCCTGGTCGGCCTCAGTCATCTCCTTCATAAGTACCTTCTTCAAGTCGGTATTTACGTGTGACCAAGTGTCGATAACCTGATTGTAGCGCTCCTTATCGGTGATGAAACCCATGTTGTAGTTGGCAGTAATCTGCTCAACTTCGTCATTACCGCGCTGCACGATTTCGGTTTTGGACTCAGGAATGATGATATCGTCAAGGTTGAACGACAGACCTCCCTCGTATGCCATACGATAACCCAGGTTCTTGATACCATCAAGGAATTCACAGGCACGAGCCATACCTACGCTCTTGATAACGCGGGTGATGATGTCGCGAAGTGACTTCTTAGAGATGATAGTATTGATGAAACCTATTTCCTGTGGGATGATTTCATTAACGATGACGCGGCCAACGGAAGTTTCGACGATATGCGAAATCTTAGATCCGTTTTCGCCTATGTCATTGACGAGCACCTTGATGGGAGCGTGCACATCGACACGACGTTCGTTGTAGGCAATGATAGCTTCCTCGGGGCCATAGAATGTCAGGCCTTCGCCTTTTGCACCCGGACGTATCTTAGTGATGTAATAAAGTCCGAGAACCATATCCTGTGACGGCACTGTGATAGGTGCGCCGTTAGCAGGGTTGAGGATGTTATGACTTTGCAACATCAAAATCTGGGCTTCCATAATGGCATCGTTGCTTAATGGCAAGTGAACCGCCATCTGGTCACCGTCGAAGTCGGCATTGAACGCCGTACATGCCAGCGGGTGCAACTGAATGGCCTTACCCTCAATCATCTTGGGCTGGAAAGCCTGGATACCCAAACGGTGCAAAGTAGGAGCACGGTTCAAGAGCACGGGATGTCCCTTCATGACATATTCGAGTATGTCGAAAATCATAGGATCGCGCTTGTCAATCAAACGCTTGGCGCTCTTCACGGTTTTTACGATGCCGCGTTCAAGAAGTTTGCGGATGATAAACGGTTTATACAGCTCTGCTGCCATGAGTTTGGGCAGACCACATTCACCCATCTTGAGCTCAGGACCGACAACGATAACGGAACGTGCTGAATAGTCCACACGCTTACCGAGAAGGTTCTGACGGAAACGACCTTGCTTACCCTTAAGAGAATCGCTGAGCGATTTAAGAGGACGATTGCTGTCACTCTTCACAGCGCTGCTCTTGCGAGAATTATCGAAAAGGCTATCAACGGCCTCTTGCAGCATACGCTTTTCGTTTCGCAGGATGACTTCGGGAGCTTTGATTTCGATAAGGCGCTTCAGACGGTTGTTACGAATCAATACACGGCGATAGAGGTCGTTGAGGTCGGAAGTAGCAAAACGTCCTCCGTCGAGGGGTACGAGCGGACGGAGATCTGGCGGAATAACCGGCAGAATCTTCATAATCATCCACTCAGGACGATTGATTCCCTTGCTTGCGCGGAAGGATTCTACCACCTGCAAACGCTTCAATGCTTCGCTTTTACGCTGTACAGAAGAGTCCACATTGGCACGGTTGCGCAATTCGTAACTAAGTTTGTCGAGATTGATGCGTGTAAGCATGTCGTAAACAGCTTCTGCACCCATCTTGGCGATAAACTTATTGGGATCGCTGTCTTCCAGGTACTGATTATCCTGTGGAAGCTTATCAAGGAGAGCAAAGTACTCGTCCTCTGTCAATAAGTCGTTTTCTGCACATTCGTCCTTTAACACACCCGGCTGAATGACTACATAACGCTCATAATATATAATGGCGTCAAGTTTTTTGGTAGGAATACCTAACAAATAGCCAATCTTATTGGGCAAAGAACGGAAGTACCAGATGTGTGCTACGGGCACAACGAGATTGATGTGTCCGGCACGTTCACGGCGTACCTTCTTTTCTGTGACTTCCACACCGCAACGGTCGCACACGATGCCCTTATAGCGAATACGCTTGTACTTACCGCAATAGCACTCGTAGTCCTTGGTAGGACCGAAGATGCGTTCACAGAACAATCCGTCGCGCTCAGGCTTATAAGTGCGGTAGTTGATGGTTTCGGGCTTCAGAACCTCACCAAAGGAGTTGTACTGGATTTCCTCAGGAGAGGCCAATCCAATAGTAATCTTTGTGAAGTTAGACTTTATCTTAGAATCTTTTTTATATGCCATTTTTGTATGTATTCAAAATGTAAGATTACCGTTTTGTGTGAATTAGTCAAGTTTAATGCTCAGACCTAAGCCGCGAAGCTCGTGCAACAATACATTAAGTGACTCAGGAATGCCCGGAGTGGGCAGCAGATCGCCCTTAACGATAGCTTCGTAAGCACGTGAACGGCCTGTTACGTCATCAGACTTGATAGTAAGGATTTCCTGTAAGACATGTGAAGCACCGAAGGCCTCAATTGCCCAGACTTCCATCTCTCCGAAACGCTGACCTCCGAACTGTGCTTTACCACCAAGAGGCTGTTGAGTGATAAGTGAGTACGGACCAATGGAACGTGCGTGCATCTTATCTTCAACCATGTGACCGAGTTTCAACATGTAGGTAACACCCACAGTAGCTTTCTGATCGAACGGTTCTCCTGTGCCTCCGTCATACAACTGTGTGGAGCAATAGCGGGGAAGTCCGGCCTTATCGGTCCATTCGCAGAGGTCGTCAAGTTTAGCACCGTCGAAAATCGGTGTAGCAAACTTAACACCCAAGCGTTTACCGGCAGCACCGAGAACAGCCTCGAAAATCTGACCAAGATTCATACGAGAAGGCACACCTAATGGGTTCAAAACGATATCAACCGGCGTTCCGTCTGCCAAGAATGGCATGTCTTCCTGACGAACCACCTTGGAAACGATACCTTTGTTACCGTGGCGTCCGGCCATCTTGTCTCCGACACCGATTTTGCGCTTCTTGGCAATGTAAACCTTAGCTAACTGGATAATGCCCGAAGGAAGCTCGTCACCAATGGTGATTGAGAATTTCTTACGCTTCAGTTCAGCATCCATAATGTTATATTTGCGCTGGTAGTTCATCACCAATGTACGAATCAAGTCATTAATGTGCTCATCGTCCGTCCAATTGCTCAAAACAACCGAAGTGTAATCCAATGCCTCCAGGACACCTTTAGTAAACTTAGAGTCTTTGGCAATAAGTTCAGCACCAAGGTTATCAACAACGCCTTGAGAAACTTTTGTTCCTACCAACTTGAGCAGTTTAGAAACCATCAAGCTGCGCAGTTTACCTGTTTCTTTCTCGAATTCCTCATCAATCTTTTGCAGAGCAACCTTATCAGCTGCTTTCGAGGCACGAGTCTTCTGAGCCTTAGAGAACAAATGACGATTGATGACGACACCCGAGAGTGATGGGTTGGCTTTCAACGAAGCATCCTTCACATCGCCGGCTTTATCACCGAAAATAGCACGAAGAAGCTTTTCTTCAGGCGTTGGATCGCTTTCTCCCTTCGGTGTAATCTTACCAATCAGAATATCACCTGGCTCAACACGTGCTCCGATACGGATAATACCATTTTCGTCCAAGTCCTTCGTAGCATCCTCGCTGACATTAGGAATATCGTTGGTGAGTTCCTCCATTCCACGCTTGGTTTCACGAACTTCAAGCGAGAATTCATCTACGTGCACAGAGGTAAGAATATCTTCACGCACCATACGTTCGTTAAGCACGATAGCATCCTCGTAGTTGTAACCCTTCCAAGGCATATAAGCCACCAAAAGGTTACGTCCAAGGGCTAATTCGCCATTTTCCGTAGCATAACCCTCGGTTAAGATGTCACCAGCCTTCACTTTCTGGCCGATTTCGCAGATAGGACGCAAGTCAATCGTCATATTCTGGTTCGTACGACGCCATTTCGGAATCTGATATTCTTTTTCTGCGGGTTCAAAGCTGACAAATTCTTCTTCTTCCGTACGATCATACTTGATACGAATCGTTGTTGCATCAACATATTCTACAACACCATCGCCTTCAGCCGTTATCATCGTGCGGCTGTCTTCGCAAAGCTGCTTTTCGATACCTGTACCGACGATAGGAGCTTCGCTGCGGATGAGAGGCACGGCTTGACGCATCATGTTTGATCCCATCAAGGCACGGTGAGCGTCATCGTGCTCAAGGAATGGAATCAATGCGGCAGCAATAGAAGCGATCTGCTGCGGAGAAACATCCATCAAGTCCACTTCTGAAGGAGGTACGACAGGATAATCGGCATCCTGACGACATTTTACGCGAGTACGGATAAATGTACCGTCATCGTTGAGAGGTGCATTACCCTGTCCGATGATTTTCTCTTCTTCTTCCTCAGCCGTCAGATAAACGATGTGATCGTTATCCAAATCCACGCGCTGATCTGCAACTTTGCGGTACGGTGTTTCGATAAATCCGAGACCGTTAATCTTTGCATAAACACAAAGAGAAGAAATCAGACCGATGTTTGGACCTTCAGGCGACTCAATAGGACAAAGACGGCCATAGTGAGTATAGTGTACGTCACGCACCTCAAAACCGGCACGCTCACGAGAAAGACCGCCAGGACCAAGGGCAGAAAGACGACGCTTGTGAGTGACTTCGGCCAATGGGTTTGTCTGATCCATGAACTGTGACAGAGCATTGGTACCAAAGAAAGAATTGATAACGGAAGAAATAGTCTTTGCATTGATCAATTCCATAGGACTGAACACTTCGTTGTCACGAACGTTCATTCTTTCACGGATAGTGCGGGTCATACGAGCCAGACCTATGGCAAACTGATTGGAAAGTTGCTCACCAACGGTACGAACACGACGGTTACTCAAATGGTCTATGTCATCAACTGTGGCTTTTGAGTTAATCAGTTCTACAAGGTACTTGATAATCTCGATGATATCAACATGCGTTAAAACTCTCACATCGTTATCAGCGGGAAGGTTCAGTTTCTTGTTGATACGATAACGGCCAACTTCGCCTAAGTCATAACGCTTTTCAGAGAAGAACAGGTTATTGATGACTTCGCGGGCACTGACTTCATCGGTCGGGTCGGCATTACGCAACTGATGATAGATATACAACACTGCTTCCTTTTCCGAATTACAGGGGTCTTTGGAAAGCGTATTGAAGATGATGCTAAAATCAGATACGGCCTGTTCCTCGCGGTGTACGAGGATAGTTTGCTCACCGCTCTCGATGATTTCCGGAATGTTTTCCTCAGTAATAACTGTTTCGCGGTCGAAGATGATGCGAATACGGTCCATACTTACAACTTCACCCGTATCTTCATCGGCAAAGTCCTCAACCCAGCGCTCCAAGACGCGGGCAGCAAGTTTTCTTCCGATGACTTTTTTCAGCGAAGCCTTGTTTACCTTCACTTCCTCGGCCAAATCGAAAAGTTGCAGGATATCCTTGTCGGTTTCATAGCCAATAGCACGCAAAAGTGTCGTTACAGGAATCTTTTTCTTACGATCAATGTACGCATACATCGCATTATTGATGTCAGATGCGAACTCAATCCAAGAACCCTTGAAAGGAATGATTCGAGCACTGTACAATTGTGTACCATTTGCATGGATGCTTGATCCGAAGAACACACCTGGTGAACGATGCAGCTGAGAGACTACAACACGTTCCGCACCATTTATAATAAAGGTGCCGTTGGGTGTCATATAAGGTATGGGACCTAAGAAAACATCCTGGACAACCGTATCAAAATCCTCGTGATCAGGGTCAGTACAATAGAGTTTCAGTTTGGCTTTTAAGGGGACACTGTAAGAGAGTCCTCTTTCCAAACATTCCTCCATGCTGTAACGAGGCGGATCAATGTAGTAGTCGAGAAATTCCAGCACGAAATTATTGCGAGTATCGGCAATAGGGAAATTCTCTGCAAAGACTTTGTACAGGCCGTCGTTCTTACGCAATTCTGAGGGAGTGTCAAGTTGCAGGAAGTCTCTGAAAGACTTTAATTGCACATCCAAAAAGTCAGGATAGGGCAACTGATTCTTCACAGAGGTGAAATTGACACGTTGGTTAATTACTTTGGAAGACATTCTTTATGATTTTGATTGATATATATTATATATAAGGAGTGCATCGTCTGGGTTAAGAGAAGATTTCTCGAACCAAATAAAAGTTTAAATGCACTACACTGTAATTTTCATAACCGATTAGACACAAAAAGGTTAAGAACCCCCTACCAGAGGATTCCTAACCAAAATGTATTCTAAAGTTGGAGGTATTAAGCGATTTCTACTTCAGCACCAGCCTCTTCAAGAGCCTTCTTCAGTGCTTCTGCTTCTTCTTTACCTACACCTTCTTTGAGTTTACTGGGAGCGCCATCAACCATATCTTTGGCTTCTTTCAAGCCAAGGCCGCATGCTTCCTTAACAGCTTTAACTACCTGCAGTTTAGCAGCACCAGCGCTCTTCAATATTACATCGAAAGCGGTCTTTTCTTCAGCAGCGGCTTCACCAGCTGCTGCGGGACCGGCAGCAACAGCAACAGCTGCTGCAGCGGGTTCAATACCATACTCGTCCTTCAGGACTGTTGCCAACTCATTAACTTCTTTTACTGTCAAATTTACCAATTCTTCAGCAAGAGCTTTAATATCTGCCATTGTTGTAAATATTTTTTATAATTTATTACTTAGTTAATTGTAACCGAGACGCTTAAAGTCTTAGCAATAACCGCCTTTCGGAATTTATTCGGGACGTTCGCCCAAAGTTTTCAATACTCCATGAATGGTCTGACCTCCACTCTGCAAAGCAGAAACAACATTCTTGACGGGAGATTGCAGCAAAGCAACAACCTCTGCAAGAACTTCTGCCTTACTCTTGATAGAGCAGAGAGCATCCAACTGATTTGCACCTACATATAAGCCTTCTTCGGCGTATGCAGCCTTCAAACCGGGAATACCTGTTTTCTTGCTTTCTTCCTTAATCAACTTTGCAGGAACGTTTGCTGTGTTGCAGAACATTACAGCCGTTGTACCTTTCAAAGTGTCATAAAGCGGAGAGAAATCTACTTCTGAAGCGTCAAGTGCCTTTTGGAGCAGTGTGTTTTTAACGAGGACTAATTTGATATCCTTCTCAAAACACTTGCGACGCAAAGAACTTGTTGCTTCTGAATCAAGTGCTGTTACATCTACGAGGTAGAAGTGTGCGTATTCCTTGAGTTTGGCACCGAGTTGCTCGATGACAACTTGTTTATCTTCCTTTCTCATTGTTCAATTAGTTGTTTTCTACTGATTTTGGATCAATCTTAATACCTTGACTCATGGTAGAAGAAAGATAAATACTCTTGACATACGTACCTTTTGCAGCAGCAGGCTTTAATTTGATGATGGTATTGATAAATTCACGTGCATTGCCTTCGATTTGTTCGGGAGTGAACGAAACCTTACCGACAGAGGTGTGAACAATACCGGTCTTATCTACCTTAAAGTCTATCTTACCCTGCTTAACCTCACGAATAGCCTTAGCTACATCGGGAGTTACAGTACCACTCTTAGGATTAGGCATCAATCCGCGCGGACCGAGTACGCGACCCAGTGCACCAATCTTACCCATGATGGCAGGCATTGTGATGATGACATCGATATCTGTCCAACCACCTTTGATTTTCTCGATATATTCATCGAGACCTACATAATCAGCGCCAGCTTCTTTTGCAGCAGCCTCGGCTTCGGGAGTGCACAAACAGAGAACTCGAGTTACCTTACCGGTTCCATGAGGCAAAGAAACGACACCACGAACCATTTGGTTTGCTTTACGTGGATCCACACCAAGACGGATGTCGATATCGACAGATGCGTCAAATTTTGTGGTTGTGATTTCTTTTACCAGGCTCGAAGCCTCTGCCAGTGTGTATTCCTTCCCGGCTTCAACTTTTCCAGCGACTGATTTCTGATTCTTTGTCAGTTTGCTCATTGTTGTTCAAATTGAAGTTATTAATAATTATCCGGGGAAGTCTCCAGAAACTGTTATTCCCATACTGCGGGCTGTACCGGCAACCAGACGCATGGCTGATTCTACTGTAAAACAGTTCAAATCAGGCATCTTGTCTTGAGCTATCTCGCGCACCTGATCCCAAGTTACAGAAGCAATCTTCTGACGGTTAGGTTGTGCAGAGCCGCTCTTCTTCTTAGTTGCCTCAAGCAATTGAATTGCAACAGGAGGAGTCTTCACTACGAAGGTGAAAGACTTATCGGTATAGTAAGTAATTACTACGGGGAGTACCTTACCAGCCTTTTCCTGTGTTCTGGCATTGAACTGCTTGCAAAAATCCATGATATTAATACCCTTTGAACCCAGAGCAGGACCAACGGGAGGTGATGGATTTGCAGCGCCACCTTTAATCTGTAATTTGATTAATCCAGCAACTTCTTTTGCCATTGTGTTTACTTTTAATTTTTTGTTGTTCCAGCAAAAATGCTGTTCTATATAAAAGGGAACAGTTACAACGAAGATCGGGGTTGCGTAACATTTCTCCCGACCGCGCCATAAACAATTGGAAGCGTTATTCCCTTTCTACTTGCATAAAACCTAAAGCCAGCGGAGTATTACGTCCGAAGACTTTTACCGTCACCGTGAGTTTCTTCTTCTCGTTATTGACTTCTTCAACAACGCCTGAGAAACCACTGAAAGGACCTTCTGTTACTTTCACGGCATCTCCCACATTGTAAGGGATGACTACATCTACAGCTATTTCCTGCATTTCGTCCACCTTACCGAGTATGCGGTTCACTTCGCTTTCGCGCAGGGGAGTTGGGTTGTCCAAACCTCCAAGAAAACCGAGTACATTTGGAGTACTGCGCAGAACGTGTGCAATTTCGCCTACCATGATAGCCTCAACCAGCACATAACCCGGCAGATAGTTGCGGTCTTTCACAACGCGCTTTGTGCCGCGTTGCTGAATCACCTTTTCTGTCGGGATTAGTACCTGCGTAACAAGTCCACCGAGGCGGCCGTTTTTAATTTCCGCATCGATGTACTCCTTTACCTTGGCCTCTTTTCCACTTACGGCACGCATCACGTACCATTGCTTTTCTATAGGCATGAGGATTTCTTAATAAACTAATTGCATAAGGTTCTTGAACACGAGGTCAAAGAAGGAAACGACCAGAGCAATGACGATGGAAGCTGTTAATACGACGATTGCCATGTGAGTCAGTTCCTTACGTGACGGCCATGTAGTTTTATGGGCCAGTTCATCGTAACATTCTTTGCAATATGTTAGACTATTCTTAAACATATTTTTCTTTTCTTATTTTGCACGGGAAGAGAGGCTCGAACTCCCGACACCTGGTTTTGGAGACCAGTGCTCTACCAACTGAGCTATTCCCGTAGAAAAATAGGCTTACGTCACACTAAGGCAGTCGTAAGCCTATTCGATTTAATTGGTGTAGTTCTTACAGAATCGTATTAGTCGAGGATCTCAGTAATCTGACCAGAACCTACGGTACGACCACCTTCGCGGATAGCGAAGCGAAGACCTACGTTAAGAGCTACGTTGTAGATAAGTTCTACGGTGATTTCTACGTTATCACCAGGCATTACCATTTCTACGCCCTCGGGGAGGTGAATTTCACCTGTGCAGTCCATAGTGCGGAGGTAGAACTGAGGACGATACTTGTTTCCGAACGGAGTGTGACGTCCACCTTCTTCCTTCTTCAATACGTAGATTGAAGCCTTGAACTTGCTATGAGGAGTGATAGCACCCGGGTGTGTGATAACCATACCGCGCTTGATTTCCTGTTTGTCGATACCACGGAGGAGCAGACCTACGTTATCGCCGGCTTCACCTTCGTCAAGAATCTTGCGGAACATTTCAACACCAGTTACAACTGACTTCTTGTCTTCACCCAGACCGAGGATCTGAACTTCGTCACCTACCTTAACAACACCTGTCTCGATACGACCTGTTGCTACGGTACCACGACCTGTAATAGAGAAGATGTCTTCAACCGGCATCAAGAATGCCTTATCTTTATCACGAACGGGCTCTTGAATCCAATTGTCGCAAGCATCCATCAGTTCCATAATTTTTTCTTCCCACTGGGGAACGCCGTTAAGTGCACCGAGAGCTGAACCACGAATGATTGGAGTGTCCTCTTCGAATTCATACTGAGCGAGAAGTTCACCCATTTCCATTTCTACGAGTTCCAACATTTCTTCGTCTTCAACCATATCGCACTTGTTGAGGAATACAACGAGGCGAGGTACGTTCACCTGACGAGCGAGCAGGATGTGCTCACGTGTCTGAGGCATAGGACCATCAGTAGCAGCAACTACGATGATAGCACCGTCCATCTGAGCAGCACCAG
>Ga0247611_10010365_pt1 | contig 10966 bp, 10 predicted proteins | sample 177DNAGHGhighgp2_FD_192422 | JGI IMG/M metagenome (GOLD analysis project Ga0247611, IMG submission 192422) | Sheep rumen microbial communities from Palmerston North, Manawatu-Wanganui, New Zealand - 1770 DNA GHGhigh gp2 | ecosystem: Host-associated > Mammals > Digestive system > Stomach > Rumen... | reverse complement strand
ATAACAATAATTGCTTATACAACATTAATGCTTTTTCAAATTCGATAGGAGATGTTGTCTTAAGACCAGGCAATACATCCAATCTATTTTTAAAAATCGCTTTTGTATATGTTGCAACTATTTCTGGAGAAGTTTTATTACTTGCAATTGCACTTACCAATCCTTCAGCTCCAGAAGCAATGTCGATTTTTCCTTTATTAACTTGTGCAGTAAATGTGTTTATCCTATTTACATTCCAGAAGCAACGTTCTAAAGAATCATTCTGAAAATTTGCATTAATCAACAAAGTTCTATAGTTATGTTCTACACACATATATGTAGCTGTTGCCGCCATGGAAAAAGTTTGACCACATTCCCTGTCTTCTCCACTCCAAAAAGCAATTATTGCCATTTCTTTATCCTTTCGTATAACAATCAATGTTATGAATTCATTATTTTTACTGCTCTTTTTACATCGCCTTGTCTTTGACCACTTACCATCTCAACTAAAAATCTCAAACTGTCTACATACGATGTACTCATACCATTTGTATGAATTTTTTGACTTCTTTGAATTCTAAACAATCCATTTAAATCATTGGTGTCAAATGGAAAATAAATAGGTTCTGGTGCCCAATTAATCTTCAAACCTTGAGAAATATAATTTAAATAGTCATCATCCTCTTTTAATATGTTTTGTACAAAAAGTACTTTTGTCATATTTACGGGACTTTGTAAAGGTGCTAATACTCCCAATCCTTTTCTCAAACTATACAAATCAAATGATGAGACAAAAAAGTGTTTATCGTTTGGTGTTATTCCAAAAGATTGATAGAAAAATGCATTATCAATATCAAATAATACAAAATCATAATTTAATGTGTCAGTTCCCATATATTGCATTATTTCTGCAAAATTCTTAAACCCAATCGCTACATCAATATCTTGATATGTCGTAACATATTGTGGACCTGGGCGCATAGCAGGGACGATATATCTTGTCTTTTGAGATACAGTGGTATCAACAAATAGTACTTTACGTTGCATAATTGTTAATATTCTTGCAATTGATAAAATTAAATCGGTTTTGTCATAACCACCTATGAAAGCAACCTTCTCCATATATCCTCCCTATATATTATAAATAGTATTAAATCAATTAATTAAGTGAGCCACCCATTGATGTAATATATTCTTTTCTTGCATCTTGTAATGCACTAATTTCAGCGGAAATACCTGATGAAACATTTCCTGCTCTATCTTCAGGATCACCTAAAGCAGTTTCGATAACATCTTCTCTTGATCTAGCAAACACTTCATTATATCTATCATTTAATGCCTTCTTAGCTTCAGCTAAGATATTAGGGCTTGTTTCCATAAGTGCTTTAACTTGATCACTAACAGGATATGTTTGTTGTGCAACCTCTTGAATTCCTGGTTCTGTATATAAAGTTGCGTATAATTTAGAACCTTCAGCAAGATATGAGTCAATTATTGCGTTATTTAAAGTCAATATTTCCTCTTCACTTTGTTTAATCCAGATTGTTTTATCAGTACATTCCTCAATTCTTTTCTTACCAAGGACAACATAATCTTGACCTTCTGGGAATTGGATACGTATATCAACATAATCTCCCGGTTTAGTATGTGAAGGTAAATAAATCATACTATATTCTACAGTTCTAATATCCTTTGAAATAATCTTTTCGCCTATAGAGACCATATCTTTTGTAATTATAGTACCAGCTGGTACTCCTACTTTAAGATATATTTCATTTTGTTTCTCACGACCTTCTTCATCGATAAGAGTCGCACCAGTTTCTTCATCAACCATAACAAAATCAGCTGCTGTCAAGACTTCTGAAGCTGGCACAGTGGTTTGAACTTCTTGCATTACTAAATTTTCTTCTGTAAGTAATGCTCCAGATTCAAAATTATCAGCAGCAACCATAACTTTTGATTGCTTAGCTTTTATAGCTGTTAAATCAGCTTCTAGTTGTTTATTCTTTTGATAGAAAAAGAAAGCTACTACTACAGCTACCATCAAACCTAAAAAAATTCCTATTACGAATGAGCGTGTAGCTCTTCTCTGCATTGGATTCATTGCCATTTTAAAATTCCTCCTAAAATTTCTTTAATTTAATACTAAAAATTACACTATTTAATACAATAGTACATAACTAATTCTAACATAAATATTTTTTTATATTCAATAAAACCGATAAATGTAATTCAAATAATATTTTTTTGTTACACAAAAGATACATTTTAATCATCCAATATATATTTTTTTATCGCTTCCGCAACACCATCCGAATTATTATCTGCAACTACAATTTTAGCTACAGCCTTAACATCCGGACTACTATTACCCATAGCAATACCTAATCCTGCATATTCAATCATCTCTTTGTCATTTATATTATCCCCAATGCCAACTACTTGCTCTGGATTGATTCTATCCTTTTCTATAATATACTTAATTGCTTCCCATTTATTAACATTTCGATTGGTAATTTCAGTATAAAAATACTCAATTTGAATTCTTTCTGTTCCATCTTTTATTATTTTTCTTGACATATGTGAAACATCTAAAACATCTACGTCACTGATTGTTTTTAATTTTCTTAATATACTATTAAAAATCAATTGACTATCATCGCAAACTGTAATTTTTAAATATTTTTCAACTTGAGATGATTCTATATATTTATACATATCATTAACAATATTTATTTTAGTTCTTTTTTCTTCATCTTTATTGGCATTTTCTCTATAATAAAATAGTATATTGTAATTCAAGCTTTCAGCTATAATTTCATTTTCAGTATATACATTGCAATATATACTATTATCTTTACACATTTTTATTATATTTAATACTTGAGCTTTACTTAAAAATTTATTATATAGTATTTCTTTTTCTTGAATTCCATATACCACAGCGCCGTTTCCAGAAATCAAATACTTATTAGCACCAATTTCTAAGGAGAGATTTTCAACTGAGTCTATTGGTCTACCAGAGGCTAAAACCACATTGATTCCTTTATCAATTGCTTTTTTCAAATACAATCTATTCTCATCTGATATCTCGCCTTGCGAGTTTAATAGCGTTCCGTCTAAATCTATTGCAATCAATTTATACATCTTGTATCTCCTTGCACAATTTTATATGGTATCATCTTATATATATTTTAAAAAAGTGTCAATATTATAAAAATGTCCAAAACAAAAACAGCAGAATAAATTCTGCTGCTTTTTTACATTTTTATTAAATTATTCAGCTGGTTCAACTAATCCATAGTTGCCATCTTTTTTATATAATACATTAACTTTTCCAGTATCAACGTTAATAAATGGAATAAATAACATATTATTCTCTTTTAATTTTGCTTCTGCATCTTCAATAGAAATAGGTCTTATATCATAGTGAGTAATCTTTACGATTTCTTCTTCAACCATTTTAGATTCTTCTTGATTATCAAATGAAATTTGTTTAATTGAATCATCTCTTCTTTGCTTTTCTTTTCTATCTTTTTCTTTTCTAATTTGTCTTTCTAAAATATCTATATCTTTATCAATTGAAGCATATAAATCTTTTTCATCACTACTTGCCTTATAAGTATCACCATGTGCTGAAAAATATATATCTGCAACTTGATTTTCTCTTTCTATTCTTATTGTAACATTAACATTTAGTTCTTCCTCGCCAAAATATTTCTCTACTCTTTCCATCTTCTTTGCAATATAATCTTTAATTGCATCTGTTGCTTCTAAATCTTTACTAACAATTTTAATATTCATAATTATCACTCCTTCTATAAAAAAGCTTGTTTAAGTATTGCCATTATATATTTTTTAATCATAAAAAGCAAGTTTTTAAGTATTTCATTTTTAGGATAATGTTTCCATCTTATATTCTTTTTCCAATTTTTCATTAAAATACAAATCCGACACTAGTTTTAATTCTTTCAAAACCTCATCAGATATTGAAAAAGAAAATATTTTTTTTGAATCCGCTCCTAATATATACTTTATACTATTTATCGTTGCTTGTGAAAGCTCAATTGCCCCGCCATCTAGCTTGCCACATTTATCACATTTAAATCCATTATCTCTTATACTAAAAAATTTTAAATTTTCCTTTTCACCACATTGAACGCATTGTCTGACTTCCGGCATATATCCAATTATTTTTAACAATCTCAATTTAAAAACTGAAGTAACAAAATCCAAATTTTTGTCAGTTTCTGAAATAGCATAAATAGTATTTAAAAAAAGCTTTAATGTATTAAAAGAATTTTGATTTTCAGTAGTAATATCATTAATAATTCTAGTAATATAGCTAGCATACATTAATTTATCCAAGTCAGTCCTAACATTATAAAAGAGTTCAATAGTATTTATTGAATTTATTGAATAAACATCGGATCCTTTAAATAACATATATTCACCAAAACATAAAAATTGACTACCTGCCATTAATGAACTCTTGGGCCTGCGTGCCCCACGCGCGCTACAATTAATCTTCCCAAGATTTGGTGTTAAGATAGTAAGCATTTTATCATAATCACCCATATTACTTTCTGAAATAACTATACCTTTTACTACTACATTTTTCATATTTTTAACCACAAATTATCTTTACTTAAGTTTAAATCTTTTAACTATATTATCTTTTTCTTGCCAATCTTTACTAACTTTAACCCACAATTTTAGATTTACTTTTATTCCTAAAATTTGTTCTAAATCTTGTCTCGCGTAAGTTCCAATTCTTTTTAGCTTCTCACCATTTTTCCCGATAATAATTCCTTTATGAGATTCTCTAATACAATAAATATTAGCATCTATATCACAAATATCTGTACCGTCTGTCTTTTTTCTATATTGAAATTTATTAACTTCAACATATATGCCATGTGGAACTTCTTGATCTAACAATTTGAGTGCTTTTTCTCTAATTATTTCTTCTGCTAATTGTCTTGATGTTTGATCTGTATATTCATCATCATCAAAATATTTAGGACCTTCTGGTAAAATATTAACAATTTCTTTTTTTAACTCTTCTAACCCTTTATTTTTTAATGCACTTACCGGAACAACCGCTTCAAAATTGTACTCATTTTTATACATATTAATTAATTCCAATAGTTGTTCCTTAGTAATCAAGTCAGTTTTATTGATTACTAATATGCACCTTTGCTTAGCCTCTTTGATCTTATCTAATATTAATCTATCGCCAGGACCTATTTTATTAGAATCAGCTTCGATTAAGAAAATAACACCATCAACTTCATCCATAATTTTATATGCAGTATCTAGCATCGTTTGTCCCAATTTATTTTTAGGTTTGTGTATGCCTGGCGTATCTGTAATTATTATTTGATAATTATCACCATTAACTATCGCTTTAATTGCAGTTCTTGTAGTTTGAGTTTTAGAGGTAGCAATTGCCACCTTTTCCCCTGTAAGAGCGTTAATTAATGTCGATTTTCCAACATTAGTCCTTCCTATTAAACTGACAAATCCAGATTTAAACTTTTCCATTATCCCTCATTCTTTATCAAAAATTTTTATAAAAGTTGAATTATTTTAGGTAAAAAAATTATAATTCCAACAATTGATGCCGTAAAACTTGCAATCAACACTCCAGCAGCACTGGCATCTTTAGCAATTCTTGCCTTTTCATTTCTTTCTTCTGTTATTAAATCAACTGTAAACTCTATTGCTGTATTAGTTGATTCCATTGCTATAACAAATCCTATTACTATTGCTATTGCTAACCATTCACCACTTGAAATTTTTAAAACAAATCCCATAATAATAGCAAGTATTCCTATTACTACTTGAATTTTGATATTTCTTTGGCTAGTAAATATTTCTTTTACACCAACTAATGCACATTTAAGCGAATGTAAAAAATTCTTTGTGCTCCATTTTGTTTTTCTCATATTTCCACCTCATAAACTAATCTCTTGTTATTCCTAATTTTGATAATATATTTTCTTCCTTTTGCCTCATTATAACTTTATCATCCTCTTCAATATGGTCCTCTCCCATTAAGTGATAGAATCCATGTACCATCATATATGCCAATTCCCTTTCAAAAGAATGGCCATATTCTTTAGCTTGCTCTTGAACTCTTTCTATAGATATCATGATATCACCTAGTACTTCTTGCCATTGTTTTGCTTCATAATTAAGTATCTCCTCTTTTTCAAACATTGGAAAAGATAATACATCAGTTTCTTTATCAACATTTCTATAATCTTTATTGGTTTGACGTATTTTTTCTGGATTAGTAAAAATTATATTAATATATAAATTTTTATCTAAAAGATTTTCAACCTCAAAGCATTTCTCAAAAACTTTATTTGCAATATCTGCATATGATTTATCCTCATCAATACCATCAAATTCAATTGAAACAATATCTTTCATTTAACTCAATATGATTTAAATCATATTCTCCTTTCTTTATCAATAAAACAAAAGACGATAATATATAATACTATTATCGTCTTATTATTTAATTTATACACTACAATAGCATTATACTAGTTCTCTCCAAAATTTGCAATTATTTGTTGAAGTAGAATAACCTGTTATTGTACGCATTTGACCATATTCAACTAATTTTAACTTATAATAATTTCTTAATGGGTCATAAGCAGATGATGCTTTTTTCAAATCATATAATTCTCTTTTTAATATTAATACTTCTTTCTCTTCTGATGTAGTTGCATTAGTATATTGGTTCCAGAATTTTTTATATTTTTCACGCTCTTGTGGCTTCTCCCAATAAACCTTCGTTGAAAGTAATTTAACATTATAATCTTCAATTAATTTAAGTAGCATATTATAAACATCTTCACGTTTTTCATCATTTTTTAGTTTTATAATAAGATTTCTTGTATCTCTAAGCAATTTATCATAGCATTGCTCTGCTGCAACTAATGGTAAGCTATGAGTAAATAATACTCTACTTAGTCCTAATAAAATCATATTCTTTTCTAAAAATTCTTTTTCATCTAGTTTTCCAACAATAAATTGTTCATATGACTCATATTCAGATAATATTTTAGCATATTTTTCTTTGCCTTCTACTTCAAATTTAATTGGTAGTACATCTCTAATATATGATTCCAAAGTTGCAAAAATATTTTTATAAACGCTAACATAATCTTTATTTAATTCATTTGTTCTGTCTGCTAGTTTTACAGAATAATTCTTTAAAATACCTTTATATAATCCATCAACTTTTTTTATATAAAACCCTTGATATCTAGCTAACCCCTTAGATTTTTCAGATGCTTTTAAACTCTCATAATCTAATTCTAATAAAAATCTTTGTTTTTGATACTTATACTCAATATATTCGCGATCTTTTAAATGAACAACCATATAATATCTAGATAAAGCATCTGTTTCAAATGGGTTTGCAGCATCATTCTTAACTTTTTTATATATAGTATCCATTATATACTTATCTATTGATTCTAAGTATAACGCATATGTTTCTTCTGCTTTTTTAGATAGAAGTTCACCTTTTGTAGGGTCTGTATTTTTTTCTAAGTTTTCAAAAGCTTTAATTGCATTGTTTCTTTTTATAGATATAATCCAAGAATTGAATCCTAATTTAGTTGGCAACATCAATCTTGTTAGCGTAGTAGAAATTTTGTTAAAAAATGTTGTTTGTTCTGGTAGTACTCTTAAGCTTCTTTCGTCCATCTTTATCCCTCTCAAAATAAATTTTCATTCGTAATTTCGTACAGCTTTTCCACGTTCATTTTATCATAAAAAAAAACTTTGAAAAGTATTTTTTACAAATAATTAAAATTTTTTTTAATTTTTTATTTCAATATTATTTTTTTATTTCAAAAAATAAAAAAGCAATTTGCATTTTATTACAAATTGCTTAATTTTTTATTCTTCAAATTGACTTAAAAATTCTTTATCTTCCTTTAATTCGTCCGCTAAAAAATCTATTATTGTTGGCCTTTGCTTTGGCTTTGTATTTTGAATTGCGATAGATGCTATTTCTTTATCACCTCGTAATCTAAGACTTGCATATTTATATATTAATGGCTTTTGTGTTACTGCTGCTAGTACAACGTCTCTATCATCTCTTAATCTCTGACTTGCATAATAAAGAATTTGTCCATCATTTTTTACAGCTTGCAATATTACTTCTTTATCATCTCTTAATCTTTCACTAGCATAGCATCCAGTCCATCCTGCTTGTGTAACAGCTGCCATCAAAACATCCTTGTCATCTTTTAATCTTGAACTTGCAAACTCTAATGCTCCTCCATCTACTTTTACTGCTTCGAGCATTATTTCTTTATCATCTTTTATTTTATCATTTGCCCATTCAATTAATAGAGGCATCCTCTTTACTATATCTAAAAAATATTGTCTATCATCTTTATTAGCTTTTGCTTCAATTACTTCTGCGCTATCTGCCATTTTATTCTCCTATTGTTGATCATCATTAAAATTGTTATTATATAAATTCATTAGATTGATGCTAGCATCAGCTTCTGGTGCATTGTCATTTGCATCAGTAATTGGTGCTTGTGGATTTTGATTTCTTCCAGTAACTTGTATACCGTTATTATTAGGTACATTTGGTGTTATTGGACGTCCTTGATTTATTTGTTGTCCAACTTGTGGATTTGGATTAGAACTTTGATTCATATTAGGCATTGGATTTTGATTAGCTTGAGGATTAGGTTGTTGAGCTTGATTATTAACAAATTGTCCTTGACTAACTACTGCTCCTCTATTTTCTGTATTGATTGTATTATTATTTGTATTAATCTTTCTATATGCCAAATCAGATTTTACAGTATCGTAGTATACTTGAACACTATCTCCAGGGTTAATATTTTGAGCAATTATCTCCTTACTTAATAATGTTTCAATTTCATTTTGTATAGTTCTTTTTAGTGGTCTTGCACCAAAGTTTATATCATACCCTATATCAATAATATATTTTATCGCATCATCAGTTACATCTAATGTAATCTTATTTTCATCTAAACGTTTTTGTAGATATTTTAATTGTAGTTTTACTATATCTACAACCATATCTTTTCCTAATGGATTAAATATTACTGTTTCGTCCAATCTATTTAAGAATTCTGGTTTAAAATGAGAACGCAATGCTTGATTAATCTCTTTTTTAGCATCCTCAGAAATACTACCTGTTTTAGATATACTATCTAATATAGCTTGCGCTCCCAAATTAGATGTTAAAATTAAAACTGTATTTTTAAAATCTATTAATCTGCCTTGTGAATCTGTTACACGTCCATCATCTAATATTTGTAAAAAAATATTAAATACATCTGGATGTGCTTTTTCAACCTCATCAAATAATACTACAGAATATGGTTTTCTTCTTACGGCCTCGGTTAATTGACCACCTTCTTCATATCCAACATATCCTGGAGGTGCACCAATTAATCTAGTAACACTAAATTTTTCCATATACTCAGACATATCTATACGAATCATATTCTTTTCATCGTCAAACAAATTGCGGGCCAATGTTTTGGCAAGCTCTGTTTTACCAACACCAGTTGGTCCTAAGAATAAGAATGAACCAAGTGGTTTGTTTGGATTTGAAATACCCGCTCTAGAACGCATAATACATTCTGTAACTTTTTTAACTGCTTCATCTTGTCCAACAACACTTTCATGTAAAGTCTCTTCTAGATTTAATAATTTTAGTCTTTCGCCTTCTTTCATTTTGGTAACTGGAATACCAGTCCATCTAGAGACGATTTGTTGGATTTCTTCAGCTGTAACTTTATTTCTTAGCAAAGTGTTTTTACCGCCACTTCTTGCTTCAGCAGCTTTTTCCTCTTGCTCTAAACAAGTTAACAAATTTGGCAAAGTTGAATATTTTAAATCAGCTGCTTTATTCAAGTCGTAGTTTCTTTCTGCTGCCTCAATTTGTGCGTTAACTTGATCTATTTTTTCTTTCAATTTTTGAACAATTTCAATATTCTTCTTTTCAGCTTCCCAGCTTTCTTTCATTTTGTTATATTTTATTCTAAGAGAACCTAATTCACTTTGAACTTTTCTTAATTGCTCTCTTGCACCTTCATCATTGCCTCTCTCTAAAGCTGCTTCCTCAATCTCCAATTGCATAATTCTTCTAGAAACATCATCAATTTCAGTAGGCATTGATTCCATTTCAGTTCTTACCATTGAGCAAGCTTCATCAACTAGGTCTATTGCCTTATCTGGTAAAAATCTATCTGTTATATAACGATCAGATAAGCTTGCAGCGGCAATTAATGCTTGGTCTTGTATTTTAACACCATGGAAAATCTCAAATTTTTCTTGAATACCTCTTAATATGGTAATTGTATCCTCTACAGTTGGCTCACTAACTAAAACAGATTGAAATCTTCTTGCCAATGCAGGATCTTTTTCAATATATTCTCTATATTCATCAAGAGTTGTAGCACCCATACAATGTAGTTCTCCTCTTGACAATTTAGGTTTAAGCAAATTGCTTGCATCCATTGAACCGCCAGATCCACCTGCTCCAACTAAGTTGTGAATCTCATCTATAAATAATAATGTATTTCCTGCATCCTCTTCTAATCGTTTTAATATAGCATTTAATCTTTCTTCAAATTCACCTCTATATTTAGCACCAGCTACTAATAATCCTAAATCAAGTGAATATAATCTTTTGTTTTTTAAGCTTGTTGGTACATCGCCTCTAATAATTCTTTGTGCTAATCCTTCAACAATTGCCGTTTTACCAACACCTGGTTCACCTATTAAAACAGGATTATTTTTTGTTTTTCTTGAAAGAATTCTTATTACATTTCTAATTTCTGAATCTCTTCCTATTACTGGATCTAATTTATTATTTCTTGCAAGTTCAGTAACATCTTTACCAAACTTTAATAATACATCTTCCTCTTCTTCAGAATTATCGCCCTCACCACGAGTAGCTGAG
>Ga0247611_10010364_pt1 | contig 10966 bp, 1 predicted proteins | sample 177DNAGHGhighgp2_FD_192422 | JGI IMG/M metagenome (GOLD analysis project Ga0247611, IMG submission 192422) | Sheep rumen microbial communities from Palmerston North, Manawatu-Wanganui, New Zealand - 1770 DNA GHGhigh gp2 | ecosystem: Host-associated > Mammals > Digestive system > Stomach > Rumen ... | reverse complement strand
TGACCTCTTCCTCCGAGCCGCAGCCCCACGCCATAAAGGCGAGGGCTGCTATTGCTAATAATGTCTTTTTCATATCTTTCATATTATTTAATCGTAACGACTTTTCCATTGTGGAGATAGACACCATGCTGGGCAGGACGCTTGTTGAGTTTGATGCCGCCGAGCGTGTACCAGCCCTCGCCGTCGAAGCTGTCGGTAGAAAGGAACTGGATAGCCGTAGGCTCTTCGAGAGTACCAAGAGCTGCATCGGGTATGTAGCTCAACTGGCTGTTGTCTGTAACAGCTATCAGTTCGTCGTCGCGCTCAACGGTGAACCGCAAGCCCTTCTGAGCCTCATCGCAATTACCCACACTGAGGAAGAACAGGCCCTGACGGTCGGCCTCGGCAATGCCGCAGACCTCAGCACCGCGATAGGCAGTGAGGCGGTCGCCCGGCTGAATGTCTATGCCCTTGGCAAGGGCAATGACGGTCATGCTGGTGCTGCCGGTGTTGACATGACGCGGAGCCTTGTTCTTGCCCACACCACCGTAGCGCGATGCGCTGAAGTATATGGGATAGTAGAATCGGACTTCGTTGTCGGCATTGTGCTTCAGCATGTAGCCCTCGCCTACGCGCAGATACTGCAAGGTTCCTCTCCATGAACGGTTGCCGTAAGCATCGGTGGTGAGCACTGCAAACTCGCTCTGGCTCTTGACGATATCGCCCACCGTACCCAAGTCGGCAAACTCAGCCAAAGCCGTACCAATGGGCAAGTTCAATCTGGAGATATAGCCTATGCGGTTCCAGCCCTTATGAACGGTAATCGGGTCGAAAGACCTGCTTCCAGCTACATAGCCCACCTTGTTGTCTTTGGAGTAGAAACGATACATCTTGCACGGATCGACAGTCACTACTGAATCTGCGCAGTCCCAAGAGTAGATAAGCGAATTGGGATTGTACGGATTACGGCTCGACTTGTAGCCCAATAGGCTGAAGGTGCCATCGGGACGCTCGGCCTCCAGAAAATCGCCCACCTGCCACTTCGTAGCATTGTTCAGCAATTCCTTGACAGTGCTCTTGATAGGCTCTACGTTGAACGATAGCCAGTTCCACCCCTTCTTCAACTGAATGGCCTGCACCACGCCGTTGTTGGCAGCGAACTTCACAGGTTCAGTTGCAGAGCCGATGATGGTATCGCTTTTGAATTTGAGTTCCCTATCGCCAATCAATACATGAATGACACCTGTTGAAGCATCGAAGAACTCGAAGTGCAGAGCCGATTCGCTGTAGTCGGCATTGTAGATATTCAGATAAGCCAAACCCTCATTTGTATTGCCAGTAGGATTTGATTCGATATGTGCCACACCCAACAGACGATGACTGTCGTTGAAGACTGCCAGCATATCCTCGGTATCGTGTTTCACTTCATCGTCGATTACAACCTGTCCGACGAGGCTCATAGAGATGTTGGTGTGCAAGAGAGATTCATCGACAGCCCAGTCGGGTTTCACGCCACGCACCTTCAAGCTGATGGGCAGAGGCTCGTTCATTCCGTCCTCACCAACAAGACTGATAGATTCCTCGAAATTACCTATATTAATATAAGGAGAAACTGTGAAGGTGACAGTCTCCTCGTCGAGAGCACCCACCGTGCCACTGGTTTCGGAGGCAGTCATCCAGAGAGGAAGACCTTCGAGAGTGAAACGACGCGAACGTCCGCTCAGGTTCTTAATCTTTGCCGTGAAGGTAAGCTCCTCGCCATACGCAGACGTGAGGTTCAGATGCTTGTCGCCCCAGCGCAACGGGTTACGATAGACGTAGAGGTCCATCATCGCAGGCGAAGCCATCAGGTTGCCCTGCAGGTCGGCTACTTCCTTCACGATGATATATACATTCGTCTTCTCAATATCAGGCTCAGGCACATCGAGGTTGATGAGCAGGTTGCTACCATCAGCCACATACGAGAACTTAATGTTCTCCATCTTCTGGTTGTCGTGCATTGGAGCATAGATGGTGCGGTCGCAGAAGCGTGCCAAATCATCGTCAGAAACAATGGTATCGCGCTGACTGGTGTATTCACCCGTAGTGGTATCCTTGTAGCGTTTGAGGCTCACACCGGAAGGCATCAGGCGCAGGTCGTTGTCCGACTGGCGTTGACTCTCCGAGAAACTCAGGTAAGCCAGCAGACCCATCTCCTTACCGTTAGGAGTGCTGGTAGCATACGACTTGAGGGCATTCTCAGACAATGCCATTTCCATCATACAGATTTCGTCGATGTTACCGTTGATGGCGTCTTCTACGGTTTCGCTGCTTGTGTAAGTTGCACCGGCTGCAAGCAAGCTACCGCTGATACCGCCTATTGTATCCACTGCGAATGTGTTGCTCAGCTTCTGGTCGACATAGAGGTTGCCTACGTTGCGCGAGCGGTTTATGGTAAGGGCAACATGGTGCCACTGTCCGTCGTCCACGAATTTCATGCTCTGTATGCTCTTTCCACTCAGATTCAGACTGAGTGCACCATCCAGTACACCGAAGCGGAAGTGGCTCTGCGCTCCAGGTTCGTCCACAGCCTTGCCGTTAGCCAGCAGAGTACCGTTTGCATCTGGAGTGCGGAACCAGAACATCAGTGTGTAGTCTTGGTGAGAATAGCGGTTGAAAGGTCTCGAATTCAGGCGGAATCCCTTCTTGCCGTCCAACTTCATACCTATACCCGAAGGCATCTTCCATGTGGTGCCGAACAACAAGAGGTCGCTTCCGCCCTGTGTGCGGTTGTAACTGTAGTCGCCCTTACCCTCGTTCAGGGGATAGTTGTCGAGCAAGCCCAGTTCGTAGCCAGTAAGACGCTTCTGACGATAGTTGCTCATTTCAGTTGAGGTGAGTGCGCGATTCCACAGACGGAACTCAAGCATCTCGCCTTCGTAGTTTTCACTTTCCTCCAATATGGTATCAATCATCGGCATACCGAGTAGCATTGTACCATTTCCCTGATAGGTGTTAGGATAGACGAACTCACCCACCTTGGCTGTTCCGTTGTAGAAGCGGATATTCGTCTTTTCATTCTCCACATCGGTGTCGAAGATGTAGAACACCTCTTCCAGTCCGTCGAACAAACAGGGTTCGTCAGCCGTATAAATCATAGCAGGCACAGTATCGTTGTACTGGATGGCCGCCGTCATACGGCGGTCTGCCGTAAGACCCAGTTCCAACAACTTACCTTCTTCGCCGTGCGAGAACACAGTCATTGCCTTGCCGTTGTCGGCTGGTTTAAGCATCACATCAACGGTAAACGACTTGCCTTCGAGATTTCGTGTAGCATTCGAAACACCAACGCCCTTGCCATTGAACTGTACAGCCGTGGACAGGGATATGTTGCTGGAATTGGTTTGTCCTATTACTTCGAAGTTGTTGACTGGCGACAGGTAGTTGCTGGCTATGGGCTCTGAGAAGCGCAGCATAATGTCATCGCCTATGCCCAAGATTCCGTCAACAGGCTGCGGTGTGCCGAATACCTGCGGACGACGTGTGTCCTTGATACCCGTCAGTATGTTGCTTGACCTGGTCAGATAACCGTTGCCGTGACGGCAGTAAGTTACGGCACGCAGGTCGTAGTACTGCTCAACGGGATCTTTCTCGCCATAGAATGCAGCATCGATGTATCCGTCGTGTTCCATCAGCTTGCGCTCGCCGCTTGCCAGTTCCATCAGAGCCTTGCCCTCATCGTCGTTGCGATAGTACGAGCAGATGTTCACCCAGTCCTTATCGCCCTGAGTGGAGAGCTTGTACTGCAGTTCGATGTGGTCGAAGTTGCGGAAGTTGACGTTGAAGCCATCGATGTGGACAGGCAGATAGTATGCCTTACGATCATCGTCGTAGGCCGATTCGGTGTTCACCACCCACTTGTCGCCGGGCTTCGAAATGTTAACCTTGCCGGCAGAGGGAACAAAGTGAGCCGAGATGGTGACCGTCTCGATGTGTTCCACATCATCCTCGTCCATCAAGGATATGGCGATGTCCTCATAGTCATATTCTGCTCCGGCATACACCTCCACCTGTTTCTCGATGATGGTGTTCGGTTCGAGCCAGAGGTCAATGCCTGAACCCGTAAGCGGACAGCCGTCGATGAGCACCTTAGCGCCCTTAGGATTAAACTCGTCTTCGAGATAGTATTTCAGTTCCTTCTTCACACGCAGCGGCAGTTCACTCTCGTTGGTCATGTAGATGGTGAAGCGTGCCGGTTCGCCGTAAGGCACGTTAGATACGCTGGGTTCCTTCGCCCAGATGCGCAGTTTGTTAATCTGTAAGGTCTTCTGGTCGAGCACCATACCCGGGTTGTAGAAGATGGTGCGACGCTCGTCCTCCCAAGGCGAAGCTGTAGCACCGCCAAGCGTGCGGAAGACGAAGTTGCGGAAACGCGGCACAGTCTGCAACGAGTTGATGTAACTGGTTGTGTTGCTGCTACCCTTCTTACCATTGTAGATATCCTTCAGGTTATCCTCAACATGCTGATAGAAGTAACCCATATCGCCGACCTTGTAAATCTTCTTCAGACTGTCTGTACTGAGTTCCCTCACGCGATACAGAGCCACGTTCAGGTTCGACTTGCGCGAGCAGGCCAATGTGAAGCCTGTTTCCTTTGTGAATGTGCTATCAATACCATTCATGTAGTTGAAGTCGAAACCGAACAAGGGGGTAATATTCAGCGACAGACGCGTACCAAGAACCTGGAAATCGACTCGGGTGATTTCATCTTCATCTTCATTATAAGATCTCTGTGCTCTGTCGGTTGTTTCATCACTACCTGTTTTATAAGAGTAGCCATCTTCGCCCGTGATGTTAGCCGTAGAGGGCAGTCTCCAATAGCGATGCTGCTCCTTGCCAGTACTGAACGACTCGCTGTAGTCAATACTGCTGGCTCCATCGAAGTCATAGTTCTTGACAAAGTCTGTTGCCTCCAACTTTTCCTTTTCGTTGGCAGCAATAAATCCTGCCCATGTCTTAATCTGGTTGTTCAGAGCCTTAATGGAGTCGGTCCATACATCCGGCTCATTCTTGGGCTTGAAAGACTTGTACTGGTCTGAAAGCGAATATAGTGGATTCTCTATGGATACCTTGCTGACATAGACAGGCCGTTTCAGGTTGTCGGCCAATGCCTGAGCGTATGTATCAGTGGTTGTGGAATCCATCAGCAGGGCATTGCGGGTGCGGATGAGTTGCGGGATGAGTTCTTCCAACAAATAAGACTGCGAATGTACAAATGTGGAATTTACCTTCGTGTAGAACTGCATCACCTCGTCGCGAATGAGATAGACGGAATCTTTCATCACATCGTCCCAACCGCTTGCCAGCACCTTGGCAGTACCCGTGACATTGTACGTGTGTCCGTTTACATCTATCTGGCCGCCGATACCGGGTTTCAGACGCTGGAGAGCCTTGCTGTTCACCGTACGTACAGCGATGGCATCCTCCACGATGACATTGTCAGTCATACCGATATAGAGGTCAGAATTGGCACCAACCTCGCGTTCGCTGTCGCTGGTGGAAATTCTATCCGTCGTCGTAAATTCGTAGTTGCAGGTCCAATCATTGTAATATGCCGTAGCGGCATCCCAGCTAAGCGTTCCATAGTTATCGCTGGAATTGATGGTTCCAGCCATTGTGCCACCAGCTGTGCCACCCCAGAACCCTTCGTAGTATTCGTTACCGGCACCTACTCCGAGTTGGATATTTATACCCATCTGCACAGTATAGTCGCAACTATAGCTATAGCTGAATGATGTACCCTTCTCGATGTAAGCCGAACTGTTGGCACCAGGTGGGTCGCGCAGGATATCCACAAGATGGGTATTCGTGCCTGCGACGATGCGCTTACCCTGTGGTTTGGCCTGCACAGCCATGATGTATGCCTCGATGGGTTGTATGTCGTAGTAGCTGCCGTCGTAGAGAAGGGTCATCTTCATCTTACGCAGAGCCATATCATTATCAAGGGTAAAGGTGGTATTTTGCGGTGTGAAGACGTATGTTGCCTGACCCACGCTGTCGAGTTCCACCTCGTCGGTCACATCCGTACCTATCAGGCCGTTGCTGACATAGACCGTTCCACCGTCAAGCTGCACCACATCCAGTTCGCCCAGTTCCTCGTTGTTTCTACGGTATTCCTCGCGTGCCGAAAGTATCATCGGCACAGAGATTCCTCCCATGAAGACGGGGTAGCCCATGCTATAGTGAGGATTGTCATCCTTGTCCTTGTACCACAGAGTGATAGTATCGCGCACACCGGCATTGTCCTGCGAGGTGTATTGCTTGATGCCATAGTAACGGTCCTGCGTTCCGTTGAACTGCCAGATGTCGAGTGTGGGTTGCGAGTGATAAATGCGCGTATAGGTGGCGGTATCACCGTCGGCATAGTCATTCAGGTCCAGCGTCTCGCTCACCATTCCCGACTGGAACAGTGTGGGATAGCCCTTGGCATAGATTTCCGTCACCTTATATTTTACAGGATACATGGGCACGCTGTATTCACCCGTCTTCTCGTCGGGATGAATCACGATGCGGTGCCTGTAAGCATCCACACGGGTGGTATCTGTCTTGCCGTGGACGTATTCCTCGTGACGCTCCGTTACGGAAGCATTCAACTGGTCACGAACAATCCACGAGGTATTGTCGCCCTCGAGCTGCATGACGATAGTCAGGGAGTCGCCCAGATTGTTTCTCGACAAGGACTCGCCCAGTGGCAGCAGACCTTGGTCGTTACCACCGACTACCCTACCCTGCAGGTTCACCTTCGTCTGGTCCCACAGATAGATTTCGCTGATGCTCTTCACCCAGTTGTGTTTTGTTGGGTCGGGCGTTGCATCGGGATCGATGTAGAAGCCTTGGTCCTTGAAGACGTGTCCGTCCTTCACCACCTGAATGCGGTGGCTGCCCTGCGGTATGCTAACCTCGAAGGCACCCTGATTATCGGTGGTAACGGGCTTTCCGTTGGAGTTCACCACCTTAACTCCGTCGCGCAGGAAGCTAACTCCCGATACTGGGATACTGCTGCCTTCGTAGAGCACGTAGCCCGAGAAGAGGTAGTAGTTGGTCTGCGTGAAGATAATGTTGGTTTGCAGATTGATATCTTCGTCGAAGCTGATGAGCTGTGGGTCGAACGAAGCCACACGGGTGGAGTCACTGACGGTGAGCGTGTACTCGCCGAACTTCTGATATACGAGGCCTCCGATTTCGAAGTAACCCGTGCTGTCGGTCTTGCAGCTCAGCACTTGGGCATCCTTGATGTTTCCAACGGGCTCTGCCGTAACGGTGTAGCCGGGCAGACCGATGCCGTTGGCCAGACGCACATAGCCGCGCACCATACCTGTCGGACAGCAGCCAGCCTCTTTCTGAGCACGACTGACGTTGTTGCCCTCACACTGGGTCACGCCCTCAACGACATAGATGTAGTTGTGCTGCGGACGCACGTTGCGGTCGATGTATGCCATCTGTGAATAGTTCTCCTCCAGCACCACCACCTCGTCGGGGTTCACCTTTTCGTAGCGTAGGATGCGGAAGTAGTCGGCCTGTCCCCGCGTCGTCTTCCACGTCAGTGAAACGGCATTCTGCAAGGTGTCGGCCTTGATGTCGCCCATCACCACATTATTGTCGAACTTATAGATGGCCTGTTCGCCCGTTTCCGTCTTCACAGCGGTAAAGCCCGCCTCGTAGGAAAGTGGCAAAGTCGATTCGCCACGCTCTATGGACATAATGAAATTGTGGTCCACACAGGCCGTCTTCAGGTCGAGGTTCAGCTTGCCAGCCTTACGCTCGTCGTCGGTCAATTCGCGGCGTTCGGTGTAGCGCACCTCGTTGTCAACGCTCTTCTCTATGTTGAGCACCACCTTGGCACGATTGTCCCAGATGAGGTTCTTCAACTGACTATCCGTCGAATAGGTCAAAACGGGAAGTACCGTAGCACCTATCACCTCCCACTGGGCACCCAGAGCCTGAGCAATCTCGCTGGCAGTCATGTCGATAGTCTTGCTGCACTCGCCCCAGTTGTTTGAGTTGTAGTTGTTCGTGCCGCCAAAGCACTGAACACTACCCGTGATTTTGTAGTTTGCACCTGCATGGTTGACGTTTATGTAGGTTCCCTGTTCCAGACAGTTCCGTACATCAGTATCGGCACCAGAGTCCTGCCAACCCACGAAGGCTCCGGCGTATGTGTTGTCCATATTATCCCCTTGGGGTATATTGATGGCTGTAAGTGTACCATCGAAGAGGCAGTTTTGCACAACGATTGTGGCACTGCCCCCATGTCCTACGATACCGCCCAAGTGAGACTGGTTGTTATTGTAGCCCGTGCCTTTGACGTTGGTTGAGACGTGACAGTTCTCAATCTTAAGATTTGTTACATATTTACCAATACCACCCACCAGACCAGCAGAGTGTATTCCACCCACGACAGTACCCACAACATGCAGGTTACGGATTGTCGTGTAGTTGGTGACGAAGCGGAAGGGCGCCCAACTTCCATAATTTGTAAGTTCATACGACTCTTCCTGGTCCATATCCACCGTAAGCGTGTGTCCGTTGCCGTCGAAGGTTCCCCGATACGTACTTTCCTCAAGTTGGCCGACGGGCTTTGTAATGGTAAAGTCGGCGGCCATGACGACATTGATGTCCTTCTTTCCCTTGGACTCTTCCACCAGTTTGCAGAATTGGTTCCAATCCGTAGAGTCGCGCAGCACGAGGCGGTTCTGACCGTCGTATTCGTATTCTACTTTATTGTAGGCAATTGCTCCAGTTGTCATTATGGGCACGACATCCGTACCATCCACCTTCCACTGGTCTCCCAGGGCCTTTGCCAGTTCATCGGGCGTCATGCCGGCAGCCGAAGTTCCCTGAGCCGTGCCATACTTCTGGGTATAGTAGTTGCTCGACGACACTCCCTCATAAGCTCCGCAGAAGGTGTAGCAGGATTCAGAAGCGGTACGTATTTCCTTCGGAGCAAACAGGCAATGCTCCATATTGAGCTTGTTTGTAAAGGCATTGCACACAAGCCCACAATTCGAATAGCTCTTCTCTCCGATAAAGCTGCCGTCGAAGAGACAGTTCTGAAGGGTGATTTGATTTGAACTGAGTGTTATACCCGTGAATCCTGCAATGAGGGTTTGACCTTGCGCAGAAGTTTTGATAATCACGGACGAACGGCAATTCTGTAAGGTAACTGCGCCAAAGACATAGCCAACGAATCCTGAATTGCTCCCGCTTTCATTCGTAATGTTACCTGTTACATGCAAGTTCTTGACGGTGACATTCTTGACAAAGCGGAATGGCGATGCATAATTCACTGTATAGTTTATTTTCAGCGTGTGTCCATTGCCGTCGAAGGTACCGCTATAAGGCTTATCCTGTTCATTTCCCACCCGGACTTGACTGTCACCGAGGTCTATGTCGTTGGCCATCACGGCATTAAGGCTTGTCTGTCCTCCGTTCACCAAAGCGGCAAACTCCTCCCAGTCCTTCCTGTCGCGCAAGATGAAGCGCCCATCCTTGTCATACATCTGTGGTGGAGCACCTATGCTGAAATCCAACTTTACTGGGTGAGCATTATCGTTCCAAGTGCCGTTCCGACTGGCATAGGCATCGCCTACGGCAGGCAGAGCCATAGTGGCAGGCAGTCTTACGGAGGCGTAACCGCTCTTGGCACTCCAGTTCCAAAGGGCTGTGATGCCACGACGCACACGATAATAGACATCCTCTCCCTGGAAACCAGCCAGGAACTTATCATCCTCGAAGGAGAAGGTTGAGGTCTTCTCGTCGTATTGCATCTGTCCCACCGTCTGCCACAGATTGTTCGTGGGGTCACCCGACGTGTTGCGCTGAATCTCCCAAGTGTCCGACTTCGAAATCTCGCTCCATATAGAGTTGTTCACACCCCAACTGATCATCACATTACCGTTCCCCTGCATGGTAGCCGACAAGTGTTTCGGGTGGTGCATAATGGGCAGGTCAACCTTGCCAGACTGGGTGGTCTGCGTCTTTTTCTCGCTGTCCACGTAAACGGCTTCAATATAGAAGTCCTTAATGCATGTCTCGGCAGGCATCCACACAAAGCCCGATGTCTCCGGTTCGAGCTCGACACTCTTGCTGGTTTCCGTCTTTCCGTGCACCTCTATGTAATAGGCTTTTATCGACTTCAGCTCGTTGGCTGCAATCATGTAGGGAACCATTATCTGGTTAGGTCGTCCTGCATCGTAACTGATAACAGCGTCCATCACCATGGGTTTCTGCAATGGCGGCGCAGAAGGTATGGTCATGGAAGTGGCATCAATGGCAATCCATTCATTGGCCTCCGCAGCACGTGGTCCGTTGCCATTGTGATGGATACCCCACGAGATGGTCACCTTCTTGCCTCGGTACTTGTTGGGGATGTCCCACAGCACATTCGCGATGGCATAGTCCTGATTGTCCACACAGGGGTATAGTTCGTTTCCCAAGCTGTTGGTCACCTTCACACTACTGTAACCGCGGTCGCGATACAGCGTCATGTCCCCATCCACACCCTTTTTGCAATAGATGCGTGGCAAATAATCGCCGCTGCTGATGTTCTGCTGCGACTCGTAGTAGAACAGGGTCTCCTTGTCGCTACCCTCTATCTGGATGTACACGGTACCCGACACAATCCAGCAGTCGTAGTCGTCCTTGTCGTAGAGCGGCATCTTCAGCCTCAGCTTGTCAGTACCCTCCAACATGGCGGTGTAACGCCAGGTATCCACGAGGTAACAGTCACGTGCCGAAGCCCGATTACTCCACCCTAACAACATCACTAAAACAGCCATCCACATGGCCTTTTTCATGAGAAATCTTGTCTTCATGGTATAAAATTTACAATATTTTATAGCAAAATTAAGGATTCCCGCGCACATACGCAAGCGCAAGCATCTAAAAAATATACTCTCTTTTACTTTCTAATTTTTACTTTACTATTAGAACTTGTAGCCACAGGTTA
>Ga0247611_10010363_pt1 | contig 10967 bp, 10 predicted proteins | sample 177DNAGHGhighgp2_FD_192422 | JGI IMG/M metagenome (GOLD analysis project Ga0247611, IMG submission 192422) | Sheep rumen microbial communities from Palmerston North, Manawatu-Wanganui, New Zealand - 1770 DNA GHGhigh gp2 | ecosystem: Host-associated > Mammals > Digestive system > Stomach > Rumen... | reverse complement strand
CTTTTCAGGAACGGTTTAGGCATATACATAAAATAATGATATACTATGGGACTTTTTTCTTTTACTCAGGAGATCGCCATTGACTTAGGAACAGCGAACACCATCATCATGTGTGATGATAAGATTGTGGTGGATGAGCCTTCGGTAGTGGCTATTTCGATGGCCGACAACAAGATGGTTGCGGTAGGCCGCAAGGCGCAACAGATGATTGGTAAAGGCGGTACAATGATTCGTACGGTTCGCCCGTTGCGCGATGGCGTGATTGCAGATTTCTATGCGTGCGAAATGATGATTCGCGGAATGATTAAGATGATTCCTAAGCAGGCACGTTTGTTCTCTCCTTCCATCCGTATGGTGATTTGTATTCCTTCGGGTTCGACAGAAGTCGAGATTCGTGCGGTACGCGATAGTTCGGAGCACGCAGGAGGACGTGATGTCTATATGATCTATGAGCCGATGGCCGCTGCGATTGGTATCGGAATTGACGTAGAGAGTCCTGACGGCTGTATGATTGTAGATATAGGTGGTGGTACGACGGAGATTGCCGTTATCTCGCTGGGCGGTATTGTAAGTAACAAGTCCATCAAGATTGCCGGTGATGACTTCAACCAGGATATCATCGAGTACATGGGTCGTATGCACAACTTGCGTATTGATGAGCCGACTGCAGAGCGCATCAAGATTCAGGTAGGTTCTGCACTTCCTGAACTGGAGGATGCTCCGGAAGACTTTATTGTAGTTGGTCCGAATAAAGTGACAGCGTTACCGATGTCTGTTCCGGTAAGTTATCAAGAGATTTCGCACTGTTTGGAGAAGAGTGTATCCAAGATCGAAGGTGCTATTCTGCAAGCATTGGAAACCACTCCGCCTGAGTTGTATTCAGATATTGTGAAACGCGGTATTTACCTGACAGGTGGAGGAGCTTTGCTGCATGGTTTGGCGAAGCGATTGACGGACAAGATCACTATTCCGTTCCATGTAGCAGATGATCCGTTGCACTCGGTAGCACGTGGAACAGGCGTAGCATTGAAGAATGTCAACAACTTCGGCTTCTTGCTGCGTTAACCCTCGTAGCACGTCATGCAGAATTTACTAAAAATACTGCTTCGATATAGCAACTTTCTTGTGTTTATTGCCTTGGAAGTTGCTGCCTTTATTCTTATAGGTTTGAATAATCCGTATCCGCGCAGCAGTGTATTAAGTACAGCGAACGATGCTATTGCTTGGCAATACAAGCAGATGAGTGAGATTAGCGGCTATTTCAGTTTGCGGAGTCAGAATGAGATTTTAGCGGAAGAAAATGCTGCGTTGCGGAATCAGATCAGTGCGATGGATTCGGCTCAAAACCACGAGTCGATACACTATCTTCCGGCCAAAGCGGTACAGATGACAACGGATCACCTGCACAACTATATAACGATTAACCGCGGTAGTAACGATGGTCTCCAGCGTGGACAAGGAGTACGCAATAGCGATGGAGTGGTAGGTATTGTTCGAACGGTAGGAATGAACTACAGTATTGTTTTACCTGTTATCAATACATATACGAATCTGAGTTGCCGTTTTTTAAAGAACTATTATATCGGAACCTTGCAATGGGATGGTAAGGACATTCGGTATGCTCTACTGAAGGATGTAGCTTCTCACATGGTAGTGAATACAGGAGATACGATTATAACGAGTGGATTAAGTCCGGTTTTTCCTGAAGGAATACCCGTTGGAATCGTAGAAAATAGCGTATTAAAGGATGGTGATTCGTACCATACGATACGCGTGCGCTTGAGTACGAACTTCAAGCGACTGAAGTATGTAGAGATCGTGCAAAACGGCCATCAGCAAGAATTGGAGGAACTGACAAATGGAATGGACTAAACAATTCGGCCGATATATCGTTGTGATGCTGCTTCAGGTGCTGTTATTCAATCAGTTGCAGTTATGGGGTATATGCCATCCGTATATCTATATTCTATGCCTGATGATGATGCCTATCACGCTGCCATTGAGCGTAGAGATGATTATAGGTGCCATAGCCGGACTTATTATGGATGTTTTCTGCAATTCCATTGGTATCCACATGGCGGCATGTATTCTACTGATGTTCATTCGCCCATACTTATTGGGAGTTATTGTGAATGATAAAGATCGTCTAAATGAGCAAATCAGTTTGCGTAATTTGGGTTTAGACGGTCTCATTAAATATACTGTTATTTTAGTTATCATTCATCATCTGACGGTATTTGCTTTGGCAGCTTGGAGTTGGAGTCATATCGGAATGGTGCTATTGGAGACCGCTGTAAGTAGTGCGTTAACTATTGTTGTTATAATCGGTTACAACACGCTGAAATATAGATGATTAACGATCAGAATTATAGACGCCGGTATGTAATCAGTGGCATTGCCATTGTAGTGGTCTTGGTGTATATAATTCGTCTTTTTTATCTTCAAATCATTGATCAATCCACCAAAGACCAAGCGGATAACAACGCATTGGTTAAGCAAACTATATATCCGTCGCGCGGTTTGATTTACGATCGCAACGGAGAATTATTGGTATTCAACCAGCCGATTTATGAAATCACGATGGTGATGCGTGAGATGGGTAAAGACTGGGATACGACAGCATTCTGCCAATGTCTTCAGATAAGCCGGACAGAGTTTGACGAACGGATTGCGGAGATTAAGGATAAGAAAAAGAACAGAGGTTATTCTCGATGGACGCCACAGGTTTTCATGAGTCAATTAAAGAAAGAGGATATTGCCACGCTGCAAGAATCCAAGTTCCTCTTCCCGGGTATTCAGATTCAGAAACGCACCTTACGTGACTATACGTATAAAGCCGCAGCGCATGTGTTGGGTTCAGTAGGTGAAGTAAACCAAAATGATATCGATCGTGATTCATATTATGCGAGGGGCGACTACTCGGGTCGCGACGGATTGGAGAGAACGTATGAACAACAGTTACGCGGCGAGAAAGGCGTAGAGGTGCTGATGCGCGATTCGCGCGGTCGAATGCAGGGAAGTTATCAAAACGGAGCGTTGGATAAAACGGCTAAAGCGGGTACAGATCTTTATACCACATTAGATATCCAATTGCAGCTGTTAGCAGAGGAACTTTTAGCCGGTAAAATCGGAAGTGCCGTAGCTATTGAGCCGAAGACAGGTGAGATATTGGCGTTGGTGTCCAATCCGAGTTGGAACCCGAAAGTGCTGGTAGGCAAAGAGCGAAGCAAGAATTACAATCAGTTACTCAAAGACCCGACGAAGCCGTTGATGAACCGCGCTACGCAAGCTACATATCCTCCCGGTTCTACGTTTAAGACGATACAAGCGTTGGTTTGTCTGGAGCAGGGCGCTATTACCCCGAATACGTTATATCCATGCTCGGGTCCACAGAGTACACCTATCAAATGTACTCACCATCACGGATCTCCAGTAGCATTAGATAAGGCTATCGAGCAGAGTTGTAACCCATATTTCTGGTGTGCGTACCGCGATTTACTGCAAAAAGACGGATACGGGAAAGACAACGCGGATTTCCGACACCGCTATGAGTTATGGCGCGATGCAGTCATGGAGTTCGGTCTTGGTCAGCGTTTTAAAGACACGGACCTGAGTGAACAATCGGCAGGTAAAGTGCCGAATATCAAAGAGTACGACCGGACCTATGGTCCGACAGGATGGAAAGCCATCACGATTCGTTCATTGAGTATCGGTCAAGGAGAGATTCTGGTAACACCGTTACAATTAGCGAATCAAGCCGCTACGATAGCAAATGAGGGCTATTTTATCACTCCGCATTTGAATAAGAATGATTCGATGTTAACGCATCGCCATGAGATAGGAATTAAGCAGAAATGGTTTGCGGAGGTCAAAGAAGGTATGCACCGCGTGATGCAGTACGGAACAGGTAGATGGTATCCGATTGAGGGTATTTCACAAGCCGGCAAGACCGGTACTGCTCAGAACCCGCATGGTAAGGATCATGCAATATTTATTGGTTTTGCTCCGGTGGAAGATCCTCAAATTGCAGTAGCAGTAGTCGTTGAAAACGCAGGTTTTGGTGCTACTTGGGCATGTCCTGTAGCCAGTATGATGATGGAGCAGTATCTGACAGGTCAGGTTCAGCGCAAAGACCTGAGGAAGAAAATATCAAGTGCCGTATTGAATGAGAGCGTCAAGAAGTGGTAACATATGGCAAAATGTCGATTGGTTGACGATCGGTATGTTTCTGGCCTTAGCAATCTTCGGTTGGATCAATATCTATGGCGCCAGCTACACCTTTGACCAAACAAGTATCGTTGATTTCTCCAACCGCGCAGGTAAACAATTCGCGTGGATTATCGGTTCTTTGCTTTTAGGCTTCGTACTGCTGATGATTGACTATAAGACCTACGATGTGCTGGCCTATATTGCATATGGAGCGATGTTGCTTTTGCTACTGGCCACACCCTTCTTAGCGCACGATATCAAGGGATCTATGAGTTGGATATCTCTGGGTCCCGTGAATTTACAGCCGGCAGAGTTTGCCAAGTGTATCGTGGCATTGGCAATTGCCAAATACATGGGTCGATATGAATACAAACTGCGTACTTGGCGCGATTTGATCGTACCTTTTGCCATTATTGGAGTGCCGGCTTTGATCATTATGATCCTTCAGAAAGAGACGGGTTCTGCGCTTGTCTTTGCCGCCTTCTTACTGGTTTTCTATCGCCAAGGAATGAGTGGTTATGTATTATGGGTAGGGGTTGCTGCAGTAGCTTTATTCCTGATGAGTATTCGATGGGGGCAAGTACCATTACCGTTAGGAACGGGTAGCGTAGGAATTTTAAGTTGTATGCTGCTCTTGACAGCCGTAGAGATTTATTTCATATGCAAAGAGCATCGTTTACGCTGGCAGGCATTGATACTAATAGGCAGCGTGCTGCTTGTATATGGTATCAGTTTACTGGTCAATATATGGGTAGCGGTGCCTTTTAACTGGGTATCAATGGGCGTTGTCATTGCGCTTGTTTTATATACGATTTTTGTAAGTATCTATTGGCGCAAGTATATATTATTCATTGTAGCAGCATTCACTGTCTTCTGTATCGGTTACACGCACGCGTGCGATTTCGCATTCAAGAAAGTGCTGCAACCTCACCAACGTATTCGTATAGAGGTGTTATTGGGAATGAAAGAAGATCCTTCGGGTGCAGGATATAATGTCAATCAAGCCCGTATTGCCATTGGATCAGGTAGATTCTTCGGGAAAGGTTACCTGCATGGCACGCAAACCAAATTGCAGTTTGTACCGGAACAAGACACCGATTTTATCTTCTGTACTGTAGGTGAAGAATGGGGATTTGTCGGATCCGTCGGAGTTTTATTGTTGTATCTATTCTTTATCTTGCGCTTGATCATGATCGCAGAACGCCAACGCAATGTATCGACGCGTATATACGCCTACTCGGTGGCCAGTATCTTCCTTTTCCATCTTACGATTAACGTGGGTATGGTATTGGGACTGCTACCTGTAATCGGTATTCCTTTGCCTTTCTTCAGTTACGGAGGAAGTTCGCTATGGGGCTTTACGTTGTTATTATTCATCCTGTTGCGGTTAGATGCCGCCCGAATGGAACAGTTGAGATAATGAGTTTTGTAACAAACCCGATAGGAATCCTCGGTGAAGCGGAGGCAGCCAAGATGCTGGAAGAGAAAGGCTTTCGTATCGTAGAGCACAACTGGCGCATGGGACATCTTGAGATGGATCTTATTGCGGAGAATAAGAAAGAGATTGTGTTTGTAGAAGTAAAGGCACGCACGAGCACATTCGGAGACCATATGCCGGAAGAATATGTAGATGAGAATAAAAAAAGGAGGATGATTGCGGCAGGAAATGCCTACATCAAATACAAGCGATCCGAAAAACTCCCTCGCTTCGATATCATCGGCATTTTGGTAAACCCGAAGACAAACGAAGTGATATATAGAAGCCATTTAGAGAACGCATTTGTGCCGCACTTGAGAACCATTCACGCCAATAGTTTCAGCGGCGTATCAAGTTGGCATCATCGCGGCCATACCATAGGAAGAAAGAAAAGATAATATGGATTTCAGATACGATGTGATAGTAGTTGGGGCCGGACATGCCGGTTGTGAAGCAGCGAGTGCTGCTGCCCGAATGGGCAGTAAGACCATGCTGATCACGATGGACATGAACAAGATTGCCCAGATGAGTTGCAATCCGGCAGTAGGCGGAATTGCGAAAGGCCAGATTGTGCGCGAGATTGATGCGCTTGGTGGACAAATGGGCATCGTAACCGACCGGAGTGCTATTCAATACAGGCTCCTCAACCAGAGTAAAGGTCCGGCCATGTGGAGTCCGCGTAGCCAAAGCGACAGAAAGCGGTTTATCGAAGAATGGGTGAAGGTTCTTTCGCACACGGAGAATCTGAATATCTGGCAGGATATTGTAACCGGTCTTATTATCAAAGATAATAAGGTATGCGGTGTGAAGACAGCCTTAGGCATCGAGATGAAAGCCGAAGCGGTAGTACTGACCAACGGTACTTTTCTTAACGGACTGATGCACTGCGGTAAGACGCAGATAGCAGGGGGTAGAATATCTGAACCGGCTTCTTACGGGCTCACCGAGCAACTGGTGGAATTAGGCTTCAGATCGGACAGAATGAAAACAGGTACTCCTGCTCGTATAGATGCACGGTCTATTCATTTTGATGAGATGGTTCGTCAAGATGGCGATAATGACTGGCATCAGTTCAGTTATCTGGATACAGTAAAAAGGGAGTTGAAACAAATGCCTTGTTGGATCACTTATACGAATCCCCAAACGCACGAAGCGCTACGTGCAGGATTGGCAGATTCTCCCCTTTTCAACGGTCAAATCAAGAGTATAGGTCCCCGCTATTGCCCGAGTATAGAGACAAAGATTGTTACGTTTGCCGAAAAAGACGCGCATCAACTTTTCCTGGAACCGGAGGGAGTAGACAGCAATGAATATTACGTAAACGGTTTCTCGAGCAGCCTGCCATGGCAAGTGCAGTTAGCGGGTTTGAAGACCGTGAAGGGTTTGGAAGATGTTGTGCTATATAGACCGGGCTATGCGATTGAGTACGACTTCTTCGATCCGACGCAACTGCATCACACCTTAGAGACGAAACAGATTAAGAATCTGTTTTTCGCCGGACAGATCAATGGTACCACGGGTTATGAAGAAGCTGCAGGACAAGGTTTAGTAGCAGGAGTGAATGCCCATCTGAATGTACACGGAGGTACACCGTTTACGATGGGAAGAGATGAGAGTTACATCGGTGTGCTGATTGATGATTTGGTAAATAAGGGCGTAGATGAACCGTATCGTATGTTCACCTCGAGAGCGGAATACCGGATCTTGTTGCGTCAGGATAATGCCGATGAGCGCCTAACGAAGAAGAGTTATGAGATGGGGTTGGCAGATCGAACGAGGTACGACTTATGGTGTCAAAAAGAGAAAGCATGTTCCGATTTCATCGGATTTATGCAGCAGACAGTTGTGCGTAAGGGAAGTATTGACGGATGGTTGGAATCGATTGGCAGTAATGCGCTACATGAAGGATGTAAGATCTGCGATTTGATTCTTCGTCCGCAAGTAACGATTCAGGGTCTGGCGGAAGTAGTTCCGGAACTGAAGGCCCGGATGGAAGGTTTATCGGAGGAGATCATTGAGAGTTGCGAGATACAAATCAAGTACGCAGGTTATATAAAACGCGAGCAGAACGAGGCGGCTAAGCTACAGCGCCTGGATCAAATACGTATTCCGGATGGGTTTAATTACGAGGAAGTACAGAGTTTAAGCACAGAGGCAAGACAGAAGTTGAGCAGGATTCGTCCGAAGAGTATCGGGGAAGCACAACGCATACCCGGAGTGAGCCCGAATGACGTAAGTGTATTGCTTGTTTTGATGGGTAGATAAGTGATTTTAGTTTGCAAAGCAAACTACATTAATTGTTCCACGTGAAACATTGACAACAAATAACGTATACTATGACAGTAGAAGAAGTTAAAAATGCTATTCGAAATGTGCCTGATTTTCCAATTCCGGGCATACAGTTCAAGGACATCACCACAGCGTTGGACAAACCGGAATGCCTGAAATGGATGCGGGATGAAATGGTCCGCAGATATAAGAACCTGGGAATTACGCAAGTGGTAGGAATAGAGAGTAGAGGGTTTATTTTGGCTCCTGCCGTAGCAATGGAGATCGGTGCGGGATTTGTTCCCATCCGCAAGCCGAATAAGTTACCGGCAGAAACGGTTTCTGTTACTTATGCCAAGGAATACGGAGAGGATGTCATTCAGATTCATAAAGACGCCTTGAACGAGAACGACGTAGTACTGATACATGACGATATATTGGCTACTGGAGGTTCGATGGCTGCTGCGATAGAGTTAGTTAAGAAATTGGGCGTAAAGAAGATATACGTAAACTGTTTGATCGAGTTAGAAGGTCTGCCCGGTAGAAAAGTATTATCCGAAGCAGGAGCCGAAGTGGACTGCCTGATGGGTATAGAAGTAGATGAATAAAAAAAATGATCATATTGCCCTATTATTGAAGCGTATTCCGGAGAGTCCGGGCGTGTACCAATACTTTGATAAGGATGGGCAGATCATCTATGTAGGTAAGGCAAAGAATCTTCACAGGCGGGTAAACAGTTACTTCAACAAAGAGCATCAGAGCAGCAAGACGAGGCAGTTAGTAGCGCATATAGCAGATATCAAATATGTGGTAGTTGCAAGTGAACAAGATGCCTTTCTGCTGGAGAATAATCTGATTAAGGAGTATCAACCGCGGTATAATATCTTACTAAAGGACGGAAAGAGTTATCCGAGTATCTGCATTACCAAAGAAGCTTTTCCAAGAATCTTTAAGACCCGAACTATCAATAAAAAGATCGGGGAATACTATGGACCGTACAGTTTCGGTAATACGGTTGAGATGGTATTGGAATTGATTCATAAGCTCTATCCAATACGAACTTGCAATATGCCATTAACCGCCGATTCCATCGAGAAAAAGAAGGTGCGGGTATGTTTAAAATATCATTTGAAGAATTGCTGTGGGATCTGTGAAGGAAAAGGCAAAGAGGAGTATAGCGAATGGATAGACCAAGCCAGAAAGTTGATCAAGGGAGATGCTCACGAGATCGGGAAGCAGTTAGAGGAACAGATGATGCGACTTGCAGCGGAGATGAAATATGAGGAAGCTGCTGACATTAAACACAAGATTGAGTTATTAGAGCAATTCAAAAGTAAGACAATTATCACGAATTCATCGGCAAAAGATGTGGATGTATTTGGTTATGACGAGCAAGACGACCGTGTATATATAAGTATGCTTCACGTCCATAACGGAAGTATCGTTCAGGGTCAGACAATCGAGTACAAACGGAAGATGGATGAGGCAAAGGAGGAGATTCTGGCTTTTGGTATGATGGAGTTAAGGCGGCAGTTAGAGAGCAACACCAAAGAGGTAATTGTTCCGTTCATTCCGGAGGTATTTGATGATACATTGCATATTAATATTGCGGTAAGCGGAGACAAGAAGAAATTGTTAGATTTGGCGATGCAGAATGTAAGGCAGTACAAATTAGACCGAATCAAACAGGAAGATAAACTGAATCCGGAACAAAGGGGAGTGAGGATATTGACCGAGATGCAGCAGCTGATGGGCTTACCTACTCTACCGAAATGGATCGATTGTTTCGACAATAGTAACATACAAGGCACGAATGCAGTAGCCGGATGCGTGGTATATCGAATGGCCAAACCGAGTAAGAGTGATTACAAGAGATTTGAGATCAAAAGTGCCGATGGATCCGATGATTATTCAAGTATGCGAGAGGTGGTTCGGAGACGATATCAACACCTGATAGATGAAGGTGGGCAAATGCCGGATCTGATTATCGCGGATGGAGGTTTAGGTCAGATGCACGCGATACGAGAAGCGATAGAAGATCAATTGGGATTGCGTATTCCAATCGCGGGACTGAAGAAAAATGACAAACATAGGACACAGACTTTGTTGTTCGGTTTTCCGCCACAGGAGATTAGCATGCCTGTGACGAGTGAAGTTTTTCGGCTATTGACGAATATTCAGGACGAAGTACATCGTTTTGCGATTACATTCCACAAGCAAAAACGCAGTAAAGCACTGATACACAGCGAGTTAGATGAAATTAAAGGCGTTGGTCCTGTCACAAAACAGAAAATTTTAACGCATTTTGGGTCCGTGAAACGCGCCAGAACGGCCAGTAAAGAAGAAATGGTTGCTTTGCTCGGAAAGTCCTGTGGATCAGCAATTTACGAGCAATTACAGGCAAAAATAAGTCTCTGAGAATTGAATGAAAAGCAAGAATATGGCTACTTATACGATAAAATTAGACGACAATTCCAACATTTTGTTGATGAATGAGAAAAATGAAACAGTTAGTGTATTGGACTTGTTGAAGGACCATGAGCCGCATCGTGTGTTTGCGTTCGACGGACAGATGGGGGCTGGTAAGACGACGTTCATCAAGAAGTTATGCGAAGAGATGGGTACGCTGGATGTAGTGAACAGTCCAACATTTGCCATCGTGAACGTGTATGATGTGGAACGACCGAATAAGGGCGAGGTATATCATTTCGATTGTTACCGTCTGAAGGACATCCGTGAAGCGATGGATTTCGGAGCAGAGGAATATCTGTATTCGGGTAACTACTGTTTCATCGAATGGCCGGAGATGATAGAGGCGCTTTTGCCGGAAGACACAGTATGGGTCAAGATCGAGCCGCAAGAAAACGGCGATCGCTTATTGACGATTTAATGCAACTGCTTTACTTACGAGAAAGGGTCCAATCGGAAACGGAATAGGTGCTTTCGATTTGCGCTTCGAGGCTATCGGGCAGATTATAGAAGAAATCAATGCCAGTTTGCGCTTCGACTTCGT
>Ga0247611_10010362_pt1 | contig 10967 bp, 6 predicted proteins | sample 177DNAGHGhighgp2_FD_192422 | JGI IMG/M metagenome (GOLD analysis project Ga0247611, IMG submission 192422) | Sheep rumen microbial communities from Palmerston North, Manawatu-Wanganui, New Zealand - 1770 DNA GHGhigh gp2 | ecosystem: Host-associated > Mammals > Digestive system > Stomach > Rumen ... | reverse complement strand
ATAGTGAGATGAGCGTAAAGGACCTCAACCACCTAATGGGAACAGCCATAAGCCAATTGTCGGACTGCTCGACAATGGGAGGTATGTTCCACGAAAACTGCGACGGGACAACGCTGCCTTCTGGGGCAGCTCTCGAGGAGATAGTAGCCCTGTGTCGCGCAATTCTTTTCCCTGGATTTTTCGGTAATTCAAACATCAACTCGCAGACGCTGCAGCACCACATAGGGGTGAACGTGGAGCGACTCTACGAGCTGCTGGACGAGCAGATTCGTGCTGTGGAAGGCCCCTCCGAGGCCGCAGCGCAGATGGTGCAGAAACTGCCCGAGCTGCGCAGCATACTGGCTACCGACGTGGAGGCTGCCTACAACGGCGACCCTGCTGCCACTGGTCGTACGGAGGTGATTTGCTGTTATCCGGTCATCAAGGCAGTGACTAACTATAGAATCGCCCACGCGCTCGTGGAACTGGGAGTGCCCCTAATTCCGCGTATCATCACCGAGATGGCGCACAGCGAAACGGGAATCGACATTCACCCCGAAGCGCAGATAGGTCACCACTTCACCATCGACCACGGAACGGGTGTGGTGATTGGAGCCACCTGTATCATCGGTAACCACGTGAAGCTGTATCAGGGAGTGACGCTGGGGGCAAAGAGCTTCCCGCTGGACGAGAAAGGGCATCCCATCAAGGGCATTCCTCGCCATCCGATACTGGAGGACAACGTGATTGTCTATAGCAACGCTACTATTCTGGGACGTATCACCATTGCCAAGGGCACCGTCATAGGCGGTAACCTGTGGGTGACGGAGAGCACTCAGCCCGGCGAACAACTGGTGCAGGCAAGGAAGAGACGGAGCTACGACATTCGTCCCGAGGACTTTGGGGGACTATGATTAAATTAAGAATTAAGAGTTAAGAATTAGGAATTAAGAATTAGGGATTATATGGAGTTTGAAATGATTGCTAAGACGTTCCAGGGACTGGAACAGATTCTGGCAGAAGAGTTGACGGCACTGGGTGCTAATAACATACAGGTGGGACGTCGCATGGTATCGTACACGGGTGACAAGGAGCTGCTCTACAGGAGCAACTTCCAGTTGAGGACAGCCATTCGTGTGCTGAAACCCATCAAGCACTTCCGTGCCACAAGCGCCGACGAGGTCTATGAGGCTATAAAGGCCATCGACTGGACGGAATACCTGAGCAACGAGACTACATTCGCCGTAGATAGCGTGGTGTACTCTACAGAGTTCCGCCACTCCAAGTTTGTGGCTTACAAGGTGAAGGACGCCATAGTGGACCAGTTCCGCGAGAAGACGGGTAACCGTCCGAACATCAGAGTGTCGAACCCCGACCTCCAACTCCACATCCACATTGCCGAGTACGACTGCACGCTCTCCCTCGATTCCAGCGGCGAGAGTCTGCACCGCAGAGGCTACCGTCAGGAGGCAGTGGAGGCACCCTTGAACGAGGTTCTGGCAGCCGGCATAATACTGATGACTGGTTGGAGAGGCGAGACGGACTTCATCGACCCCATGTGCGGCAGCGGTACACTGCCCATCGAGGCAACCCTCATCGCCCGCAATATGGCTCCCGGTCTCTTCCGCAAGGGATATGCCTTCGAGAAATGGAGCGACTTCGATGCCGAGCTCTTCGAGAACATCTATAACGACGATTCGCAGGAGCGTCCCTTCGAGCATCACGTTTACGGCTACGACAACAACCGCAAGGCAGTGGAGATAGCCACCAACAACGTGAAGGCTGCCGGACTCACTGGCGACATCACCATCCAGTTCCAAGACTTCAAGGATTTCACACAGCCTGCCGAGAAGAGCATAATGGTCACTAATCCGCCTTATGGCGAACGCATAAAGCCTGAGGACTTGCTCGGACTCTACAAAATGATTGGCGGACAGTTCAAGCATCAGTTTGTTGACAACGAGGCTTGGGTGCTGAGCTATCGCGAGGAATGCTTCGATGCCATCGGACTTAAGGCTTCGCTGAAAGTGCCCCTTTACAACGGAGCCCTGGAGTGCGAGGTTCGGAAATATCAGATGTTCTCGGGCCGCTACAACGAAGTGCGTAGCGAGGGGCGACAGATAAAGAGTGACGACGACCGCCGACAGATGTCGCAGAAACGCCGTTTCAAGGAGAACAGAGCCGTGAAACAGCGTCTCGATGAGACCGATGAGGAGTTTGCCTTGCGTCAGCGCCGTCCGCGTCGCAACGATGACGAGCGCGACGGACGCCGTCGTGACTTCCATCGTGGTGAGCGTGGTGAGCGTGGCGAACGCCGTGAACGCAGAGGTGACTTTGGCGACCGTGACCGCAGAGGTGACTTTGGCGACCGCAGAGCCGGAGACCGTCGTCAGCGCCGCGATGACGACCGCCGTCAAGGAGGTTTCAAACGAGGCGACAGAGACTTCAAACCACGTGACAACAGAAACGGAAAGGGACGTCGTTATGAAGATTAAGTTATTCATCGTAATGATGCTAATGAGTAGCACGATAATGGGGCAAAGGCTTTTGACGCTGGAAGATGTAATGTCCGGCGGCTCCAACTGGTACAACCTCCAGCCAGAGAATAAGTTCACACAGTGGTGGGGCAATGTCCCAGTGGAAACCACAGCCGATGAGGTGCGCGAACTGGTGACTGGCAAACATCTCTTCACCGTTGACCGCCTCAACGAGATTGCCGGCGAGAAGGTGGCAACAAGTGGGCACAACATTCTGTTGCCTTACGGAAAACAGACTATCGCCCAAGTGCGAAACGGCAAGCGCCGCGTACAGATAGACTGGAAGGAGGGCAGAGTGGTGTGGAGTCAGGAGATTCCCGAAGGTGCCGAACATCAGGACTTCAATCTCAAGTCGAAGCATCTGGCATACACCATCAAGGGCAACCTCTTCGTGATGACTGCCGACGGGAAGGCTCAACAAGTGAGCACCGACGGAAGCACCGATGGTTCGGACAATATCGTATATGGACGAAGCGTTCACCGCGATGAATTCGGCATTTTCAAGGGCACTTTTTGGAGTCCCGACGGACAGAAGCTGGCATTCTACCGCATGGACCAGTCGATGGTCAGCGGCTATCCGCAGGTGGATATCTCGCAGCGCATTGCTGCAGTCACAATGGACAAATATCCCATGGCAGGCGAGAAGAGCCACGAAGTCAGTGTGGGCATTTACGATGTTGCCACACAAAAGACAACTTGGCTGAAGCTGGTAGGGGAGAAGGACGACTACCACACCAACCTCTCATGGGCACCCGATGGCAAGACTCTTTACATCTTCGAACTCAACCGCGACCAGAACCACATGCGACTGGTAGCGTATAACACCGAGACGGGAGCCGTGGAGAAACAGCTCCTCGAGGAACGCGACGAGAAATATGTGGAACCGATGAACGGACTCGCCTTCCTGCCTTGGGACAGCTCGAAAGCCCTGATGCAGAGCCGACGCGACGGGTTCAACCATCTCTATCTGCTCGACATTGCCACTGGCAAGACGGAGCAGGTGACCTACGGTGAATACGAGGTGCAGGAGCTGGTGGGCTTCAACACCAAACACAAATGTGCGATTTACAGGAGCAACGCCATTGACCCCAGAACAAGCTGTCTCTTCAGCCTAAATTTGGAGAAGCCACGCTGCACCCTGCTGGGAGCCGACGAGGGAGTACACTCTGCCACCCTCAGCGAGGACGGTACAATGGCTCTCGACCGCTATTCTTCGCCCACAGTTCCACGCAGCATCAACCTCATCTCCACAGAGTCTCTCCTCAGCCACCGTCCGCGTCCCAATCGCGTTGTGAACATTCTCACAGCCAAAGACCCCTGGCAGGAGCAGGGTTACAAGATACCCGAAATCACCAGTGGGAGTATCAAGGCTGCCGATGGCACCACCGACCTCTACTACCGAATGGTGAAGCCCGTTGATTTCGACAGCACAAAGTGCTATCCTACAATAGTCTATGTTTACGGTGGACCGCACGCCCACAACATCGATGCTCGCTGGCACTGGTGTCTGCGTGGATGGGAAGCTTATATGGCAACGAAGGGCTATCTGCTATTCATCCTCGACAACCGAGGAAGCGAATGGCGAGGTCGCGACTTCGAGCAAGTGACTTTCCGTCACCTCGGCGACGAGGAGATGAAGGACCAGATGGAGGGCGTGAAGTTCCTGAAATCCCTGCCTTATGTTGACAAAGACAGGATGGGAGTTCACGGATGGTCGTTCGGTGGCTTCATGACCACGAACCTCATGCTCACTTATCCCGATGTCTTCAAGGTGGGAGTGGCTGGCGGACCGGTCATCGACTGGAAATACTACGAAGTGATGTACGGCGAACGCTATATGGACACTCCCCAGCAGAACCCTGAGGGATACAAGGGCAGCAGTCTGTTGGAGAAGGCTGGAAACCTGAAAGGACGTCTCCAGATAATCTTCGGATACAACGACCCAACTTGTGTGCCGCAGCACACACTGTCGTTCCTCAGAGCCTGCGAGGATGCCGGTACTCAGCCCGACCTCTTCACTTACCCTGGGGGAGGGCACAATATGTTCGGTCGCGACCAAGTGCATCTCCACGAGCGCATTTCGCGCTATTTTGATGACTACCTGAAGTGAATTCACAATTCACAATTGATAATTGATAATTGACAATTGATAATGGAATATAGAATTTTGTTGTTGGGAAGTGGCGGTAGAGAACACGCCATAGCTTGGAAAATAGCTCAAAGTGATAAGTGCTCCAAGTTGTTCATTGCACCTGGTAATGCCGGAACAAGCGAAGTAGGAACAAACGTAGCCATGAGGGCTGACGATTTCGACGCCATCCGCGATTTCGTGCTGACAAACGCCATTGATATGGTGGTGGTAGGTCCTGAAGACCCGTTGGTAAAGGGTATCTACGACTACTTCAAGGCCGACGCGCAGCTTTGCAACATCCCAGTCATCGGTCCCTCGAAGCAAGGTGCAGTGCTGGAAGGCTCGAAGGACTTTGCGAAAGGCTTCATGCAGCGCCACAATATTCCCACGGCTCGTTATCAGACCTTCGACGGGAACCACCTGCAGGAGGGCTTGGCTTTCTTGGAAACACTCGAACCCCCTTACGTCCTGAAGGCTGACGGACTTTGTGCCGGCAAGGGCGTGCTTATCGTTCCCACACTGGAAGAGGCGAAGCGCGAACTGAAGGACATGCTGGGTGGAATGTTCGGACAAGCTTCTGCCCGAGTTGTCATCGAGGAGTTCCTTTCCGGTATCGAATGTTCAGTATTCGTGCTTACCGACGGCAAGGACTACAAGCTCTTGCCCGAAGCCAAGGACTACAAGCGCATTGGCGAAGGCGATACAGGACTGAATACCGGTGGTATGGGCAGTGTTTCGCCCGTTTCGTTTGCCACAAAGGAATGGATGCAGAAGGTGGAACAGCGTATCGTCCGTCCGACTGTGGAGGGACTGGCTGCCGAAGGTATCGACTACAAGGGCTTCATCTTCTTCGGACTCATCAATGTTGACGGCGAGCCCAAGGTAATAGAATACAACTGTCGCATGGGAGACCCTGAGACGGAGACAGTGATGCTGCGACTGAAGAGCGACCTTGTGGACCTCTTCGAGGGTGTTGCCACTCAGACTTTGGCTTCCCGAACCGTAGAGTTCGACTCTCGCAGCGCAGTTTGTGTGATGCTTGTTAGCGGCGGTTATCCTGAGCACTATGAAAAGGGATTCCCCATATGCCTGAAGAATCTTCAATCTTCGATTGTGTTCCACGCAGGCACTGCTGTTAAGGATGGACAGATAGTTACCAACGGCGGACGTGTGATAGCTGTCAGCAGTTACGGTGCCAACAAGGACGAGGCATTAGCCCGTAGCATGAAGGGTGCTCAAGAGATTGAGTTCGAGGGTAAATACTATCGTCGCGATATAGGACAGGACCTTGCGTAGAGAACGTTTTCACAACAAGCTCAGTAAGAGTTCTGCGACTCTTGTCATTGCTGCTGTCATAGCCTTGCTGATGTGGTGGTGGCCTGCTGGGGCTTACAGCCTCAGTGGTCTTGGTAGTTTGGCTTTGACCTTGTTCGTGGGCTATATGCTAATTGAGACGGACATCGTCTTCCAGTTGCTTCGTGTTCGTTCGCGAATGATTGCTTCCGTTTGGCTTGTGTCTGCGGCTTGTGTGGCTTCCTTCCACACCTATCAGCCTTCGCTCATAGCCGTTGCCTGTATGGCAGTAAGCTATCATTTGCTGTTCAGTACCTACCAGCTCCCACAATCGTCGGTCGATACATTCCACAGCTATGCCTTTTTGTCGCTTGGCGGTATCTTTTATCCGCCAATGTTGCTTTTCGTTCCGTTCTACCTTTGGTATCAGATAATATTCATGCGCAGTATGTCGCTGCGAACTCTGTCTGCTGCCCTGATTGGTGTCATTGCCCCATTCTGGTTCTGGGCAGTGTGGATGTTGGTGCACGAAGATATGTTGCCCATCGTTGTTTGGTGGGATAATCTTGGTTTCGACGATTTCTCGCTTTCGTCGTTTCTCAGCATGTGGACTTCGGAGTTCCTCTATTCACACATCGATTTCTTTGTATTCTCATTCTTGGGAATATTTACTTCAATCAGTTATCTTTACAGCAGTTTCGACGACAAGATACGGACGCGAATGATGCTCTACATTTATGTGTTCCAGTTCGTGGTGACGTTTCTTATTGCGATGTGGCAACCAAGTGAGGTTGAGGAATTATTGCCCTTGCTGTTGCTAAATGTCAGCGTCGTTGTCGCCCATTATTTCACATTCCGCTGGTCGTGGTTCTCAGTGCTGATGTTCATTGTTTCGATATTGGCTCTGATAACGTTAGCGTTGGTTAAAATATACGGAAACGTACCCTTTATATCGGAATATTTGACTATATTTGCACGTTTGATAGAAAAATAATAAGCATAAACATATCATTTTTATGAAGCATTACAGACTTATAGACAATGTGGTGGGATGGATTACGTTCCTCATTGCCGCCTTTGTCTATTGCAGTACCATAGAGCCTACAGCAAGCTTCTGGGACTGCCCCGAGTTTATCACCACAGCTTATAAACTTGAAGTCGGTCACCCACCAGGCGCACCGTTCTTCATGCTTACCGGTAATCTGTTTACCCAGCTCACCAACGACCCGTCAAAGGTTGCATATATGGTTAACATTATGTCGGCCTTGATGTCTGCCCTTTGCATCCTGTTCCTCTTCTGGAGCATCACGCACTTGGCTCGCAAACTCGTTGGTACAGACGGTCGTGTTGCTACCATAGGTCAGCTCCTTGGTGTTGAGCTGAGCGGTGTAGTGGGAGCATTGGTTTACACATTCTCCGACACATTCTGGTTCTCAGCAGTGGAGGGCGAGGTGTATGCATATTCCAGTTTGTTCACGGCTCTCGTGTTCTGGCTCATACTGAAGTGGGAAGACCATGCCGACGAACCTCACAGCGACCGCTATCTCGTGCTTATCGCATATCTGACAGGACTTAGCATCGGTGTTCACCTGCTGAACCTGCTTTGTTTGCCTGCCATTGTGCTGGTGTACTACTATCGGAAGACTCCCAATGCCAATCTCAAGGGCTCAATCATTGCTCTGTTGTGCTCGTTTGCATTGGTGGCAGTGGTGCTCTACGGCATTGTCCCCGGTATTGTGAAGGTGGGCGGATGGTTTGAATTGCTGTTTGTGAACACTCTCGGTATGCCTTTCAATACGGGTCTCATCATCTACATCATGCTGCTCATCACTTCTGTGCTGTGGGCTATTCGTGAGACTCATCGCGATGTTGAGAACCGTCCTCGCATGATAGTAAGCTATACTCTCAGCGTCGGTCTGCTGGGTATTCCTTTCTATGGACACGGATGGAGCAGCGTTCTCATCGGCATCGTTGTCTTGGCTGCCGTCGTATTTATGTTGCAGTGGCGCAAGGAAAAATCGTTCCTTGTAAGTGCCCGCCTCATGAACACCTCGCTGCTGTGTATGCTGATGATTATGGTGGGCTATTCGTCGTATGCCGTCATTGTGATACGTTCTACGGCAAACACTCCCATGGACCAGAACTCGCCCGAGGACATTTTCACGCTGGGTACTTACCTCAGCCGTGAGCAGTATGGCGACCGTCCGCTATTGTATGGTCCTGCCTACAATTCGCAGGTGAAGATGGAAGTGAAGGGCGACTATTGGGTACCCGTTTCCACACAGGGCGCTCCTATATATCAGCGTAAGGAAAAAGCTAATCCCGATGAGCCCGACCGCTACGAGCTGGTGCGCTATAACCTCGAATATAAATATGGTCAGAATATGCTGTTCCCCCGTATGTACAGCGACCGCCCAGAGCATAAGCAGGCCTACGAGGACTGGATGGGCGGAGTGAAGGGCCGCATCGTCGAGGCCGACGTGGCAGGCCGTACGCAGCAAATCAAGATGCCCACGATGGCCGAGAACCTCTATTTCTTCCTGTCCTATCAGATGAACTTTATGTACTGGCGCTACTTTATGTGGAACTTCGCCGGTCGTCAGAACGATATTCAGGGCAATGGCGAACTGGAGCATGGCAACTGGATAACAGGTATCAAGTGGTTCGACAATATGCGCCTGGGCGACCAGTCGAAGTTGCCAACGGAGCTGCGTGAGAACAAGGGACATAACGTGTTCTATGCTATGCCTCTGATACTCGGCTTGCTGGGTCTCTTCTGGCAGGTGTATAAGAACCCGAAGGGAAATACCTTGGGTACAGTAACTGTGAACGAGGGTGTGAAGCAGTTCTGGGTTGTGTTCTTCCTGTTCTTTATGACAGGTATTGCCATTGTCGTTTACCTTAACCAGACACCCATGCAGCCGCGCGAACGTGACTATGCCTATGCAGGTTCGTTCTATGCTTATGCCATTTGGGTGGGATTGGGAGTTACGGCACTGTTCGACTGGCTCAGTCGTGCCTTGAAGCGTGAGGCTGTAGCTGGCGTATTGGTAGCACTGTGTCTGCTCGTTCCTGTGCAGATGGCAAGTCAGACTTGGGACGACCACGACCGTTCAGGACGTTACACTTGTCTCGATTTCGGTCATAACTACTTGCAGACACTGCAGGCTGAGGGCAATCCCATAATCTTTACCAATGGAGACAACGATACCTTCCCATTGTGGTATGGTCAGGAGACTGAGGGCGACCGCACAGATGCCCGTGTCTGCAACCTCTCTTACCTGCAGACCGACTGGTACATCGACCAGATGCGCCGTCCGGCATACGACTCGCCTTCATTGCCTATTTCGTGGAAGCGTATCGACTATGTCAGCGGCACTCGTGAGGCTATCCGCGTATATCCCGATGCCATTAAGCAAGTGATGGACTTCTATAAGAATGACCCCGAGGCAATGCGTCAGGCATTGGGCGACAATCCATACGAACTGTCTAACATCATCGACCGCTGGATTCTGTCCGACAATCCCGACCTGCAGATTATTCCTACCGACTCCATCGTGATAACAGTCGATAAGGAGGCAGTGAAGAAGAGTGGAATGATGATTGCCGCAGACTCGATTCCCGATGTTATGCATATCTCGCTGAAGGGACGCGGTAATGTTTACAAGTCGGAACTCATGATGTACGAAATGCTTGCTCGTGCCAACTGGGTACGTCCTATGTACGTTGCCATCACGGTAGGTCGCGACAACTATGGCGACCTTGGCAAGAACTTCGTCCGCGAGGGCCTTGCCGACCGTATTACGCCCTTCAATACAGAAGAGAGCGGTAAGACAATGGACACCGAGAAGATGTACGACAACCTGATGAACAAGTTCCGCTACGGTGGTTTGGATAATCCCGATATCTACCTCGACGAGACCGTTCTGCGCATGTGCTACGCCCACCGTCGCATATTCGCCCAGTTGGGTCTGCAACTCATACGTGAAGGCAAGAAGGATAAGGCTCTGAAACTGATGCAGAAGGCCGAAAAGGTGATTCCTGCCGCTTCTGTTCCTCATGGCTGGCAGGGTGGTTCGCTCGATATAGCCCGTACTTGGCTTGCTCTCGGACAAACAAAGAAGGGCGCTGAGATAGCCGAGCATGTTGCGCAGACTGCCTGCGAGTATCTCGACTGGTATCTTGGTCTCTCCTCTCGCTATGTCCGTCTTTCGAGCTATGAAGTACGCAGCAATTTCTATATGCTGCAGGAGGCTACCGAACTGCTTGCTGCTGCCAATGACAAGCAGAGCGAGCGCTTCGAGAAAGCTATGCAAAAGTACTATACCACGATGTCGTATTCGTTAGGCGAACGCGAATGATAATCGAACAACCTGCACGTTTCCTCCGATGGCTCTATCCCCACGCTTTGTGGAGGATGAACCGTCGCGAGCGTGCCGTGTATCTCACTTTCGACGACGGTCCCATACCGGAGGCTACACCTTGGATTCTCGATGTGCTCGACCGCTTCGATGCCAAGGCCACATTCTTTATGGTGGGCGAGAATGCCAATCGCTATCCTGAGCTGCTGGCAGAAGTACGTCGTCGTGGGCATAGTGTTGGTAACCATACCTACAACCATATCGGAGGTTTCAGTTGGAGCAGTTGGAAGTATCTCTACAACGTTCATAAAGCCGACGAGATTCTGAAGACCAAGCTTTTCCGTCCGCCTCACGGCTGGATGCGTGTTGTCCAATATCGCACAATGCGCATCTTCGGCTACAAGGTGGTGATGTGGGACTTGGTGACTCGCGATTACAGTACTCGCTTGACGGCGCAGGATGTGCTTGACAACGTGAAGCATTACGCCCGCAACGGTTCAATCATCACGTTCCATGACTCGTTGAAGAGCATCGATAAACTGAAGGTTATGCTACCCGAAGCCCTTCAGTGGCTCAAAGACCAGGGCTATGAATTCAAGAAGATTGAATATTGAACATTGAATATTGAAATTGTTTACAAAAAATAATAATTCTTCTTTATTCATC
>Ga0247611_10010361_pt1 | contig 10968 bp, 2 predicted proteins | sample 177DNAGHGhighgp2_FD_192422 | JGI IMG/M metagenome (GOLD analysis project Ga0247611, IMG submission 192422) | Sheep rumen microbial communities from Palmerston North, Manawatu-Wanganui, New Zealand - 1770 DNA GHGhigh gp2 | ecosystem: Host-associated > Mammals > Digestive system > Stomach > Rumen ... | reverse complement strand
GTTCACTGGATCACCCCACGAGCAATGCTCATTCGAGGTCAGTTCCAAGGTCTGCCCAGCGGAATTGATGTGAACACTCGACTTGTCGATGGTGAAGTTGGAGCCAGCAGCTGGAGCATTGACGGTGATACCCTCAAAGGCTGTGGCAGCGACAGTGGCGTCACCGCTCAACACAAAGGTCACATTGTTGCCGCTACGGGTAAACCGCACCTCCTTACCGCCGATGGTGATATGGATGTCGCTGTCAGCCAATGCCGTCCCAGCGGCAGGGGTCAGCACGATGGTCACCTCGCCCTCGTTGACATTGGTGGCGGGCAGCGCAGTGCCGTTATACGTTGCAGTCACGTTGCTCATCGTGCCAAGCGTGATGGTGTGCGTTGGAATAGCCACACTCTGCCATGTAGGTCTTGTACCGACAAAGGCGATACCAGCAAGACCGTTCACGGGGTCGAAAAGTTTCTGCAAGTTAAGGTAAATCTCCTTGACCATGCGGGAACTCGGTGCGGTGAGGATAGAATCACTTTGGCCGTCCACGATGTTAGCCCCGTCGCTGTTTATGACAACCGTCTCGCCCTGCTCCGCCTGCTGTACCGCCTGGTCAACATAGTTCTTGGTGGCGTAGGAGGAGAGGGTGTTGTTGAGCTGCGTGAACGTGACAAGGTTGGTCGTGTCACCGCTAGTGATAGCATCAATAGCAGCTTGCAATTGGGCAATCAGCTGCCTTGCGCCATCATCTTGAACAGGATGGTCAACACCACCAATATTGAAATTTGTTACTTCATTTGCCATAATATCATAATATATTGTTTTAAAGTGTTATCGTTCCGTTTGAATAAGAAGTTTGGCTTGAATCACTACCAATGATAGTTATTGTCCCATTAGAGTAAGTGGCTTGCATGCCACCATCACTTGAACCACCTCCTACCATGACAAACTCACTGCCAGTCCATCGGTATAGCTTGTTGGTTTTTGCATTGCAATAAATGATATGTGACTGCGGATGACCAAGGCTAACGATATGGCTTCCATTGCTATAACTAATGTTACCATTTTCGTAGATATGCTGATATGTTTGGATGGTAGTGACAATACCCTCATCATAAGGCTCACCCATATAGTACAACACAACCTGTGTGCTATATTCGCTTTTCAACGCACCATCAAGACCTAAGTATTGGCTTTTGCTCATCGCCTCTACACTATCAGCCTTTGCGCTTATTAACTCGTCAACCTGCGACTTGTTGTAGTAGTTTGATAGGTCAACTATGCTCGAAATTGGAACTTTAAACTCCTCATTATTGCCGTCCGAATTTAGTTTGATGGTCAAGTTACCATCCACAATACTGAAACGGCTTACACGGCCATCCCTCAAGAAATCCGTAATGTCAATAGACTTTAACGGTGTTAAGTGGGTTGTGTCGCCGTACTTAAAGAAGTTTAATCGACGTGAAATGCGGTCGTACGAAACATCGCCAAACAACTTGTCGATAATACTTACTTTTTGTGAATCTGCATCAGTGTAATTGTTGTCGGTGTGGACATAGTTTTGGTCAACGACAACATTTGCAGGTAGTGTCTGCTCTGTACTTTCACCATTGCGCACATGAAGTGTGTATGATGTGCCGTCAGTCAAGTTGAATGTGACTGTATTGTATTCTCCAGATATGGAACTTTCATTCGTTGTTATGGAATCAATACCAACACCATCAACACCTTGTACAGCAAGAAATATAGCACCGTTCAAAAGCCATTCTTGTGATTCAAACTCAATGCCCACATCAATGCCAGCATCAATGGTTGCATCCACAACCTTAACAACAGTTCTTTGCTTGAATCGCATAGGGTTGCCATCGGAATCATGTGTAAGCACTGTAATAGAATAAGTACCAATCGGCAAAGTTCCATAATCAACAACTACGGCGACATTACCATCGCGCATTGATGCTGGAAACTCTACTTGCCTTGCGGTTTGCCCAAACACAACAACAACATTACCTGTTGGTGTGAAATCCGAATCAGTAGTTGTCACTGTGCCATCAACAAGCATCACCGTTCTTAGTGTGAGCGGTATTGCAAGTCTTAGCGTGTTACCAAAGACGTGTCTTATCGTTGTCATTCCTATTGTTTTTGACATTGTTATAATTACAATTACAATTAATATCTATCTAAGTCAGGTATCGCTGATTCCATAACTTCACTCAAGTAGCGGTGAGAATTACCGTCAGCGTCGTAGTAGTTATGTTGCTCTTGTCCATTGTCTCGAATGTATATCGAAACAGAACGGACAATTTTTCCGTTAACAACCTTGCGCAAACTTGTAGTCACCATGTTGTTGTTGCCTGAACTAAAGACACTGTTTGCCATCACATACCAACCATCTTCAATGACAGTGGCACGGTTGTTCTTGATGTTCGTGTCTGTGGCAGCATATGTACCGAATTTCAGGTATTTCTTGTCGTATGACGAAGGTGAAGACCCTCCACTAACATTATACTCAATCGCAGGATGTTGACTACTTCCAACAGAAACATATCCTTCGATGAACCAATAGTACTTGACGCATTGATTCGTTGATATACCTGTGATATGACCACCGCTATAATTGACAACAGCACCAACGTAATCATCACCGCTAATAGCCTTGAAATAGGTTTCCCTAAATACACTGTCAACGTTCTCGTACTGCTTCGTTATTGAATCAGGACCGAGGTCATAGGCAAGACTGCCGTCTGCGTTGTAGAATCGCAGCACACCTACACCTCCAGCACCAGTTGTCAGTTCAATGCTTGGTGTGTCAAGCGTGCCATAGAAAGCCACAGTATTTCCATTCATTTCAACATGAGGTATATGAGAACCACTTTCCGCAGTCCTTAAAGACCTAGCAACAAGATTCTCAATCAATGCAGTGTTGGCTAGGATAAGGTCGGTCGAGATGAAAGATAAGTCGCTTGACGGTTCCCAAAAAGCAGTGATAGTGTCTGCAACAGGTGCATTGTTCTCATCGGAAACGTGCGTCACTCGGCAACGATTCCATTGCCCGTTATACCTTACGATATCAAGATAAGGCTCGCCTTGCATACCTTGATAATATTGTTTGTCAATCTCCCAATTTGATGTACGTGGGAATGGATTGGACACAATAGCCTTGGATATGTAACGTGTAGCCATCTTTCCTACCTCCAGCTTTGGCATACAAATATAGAACATCTGAAGGTCACTCATCGTCCTTGTTTCTATCCTAAGACCAAGGTCTCCTTCAAGCACATTCTTGGTTCGGAAAGTTACCGTGTGTTGAATCCATTGCGCAGCATTTTGACTTGCCGAATCAGGCAACAAAAACTCACACCAATAGCTAGACGTTTGTATGCCGTCACAATAAAATACACCATTGTTGTCGCAAACGTCTTTAAGGTTGATGATGATTTTTGGGGTGTGTCCACTGTTTTGTGTTGTCCTATAATACAATACCAAAAATGAAAATGTGTACCAATGATTAGCCTCAACCCTTCTTACACCGCTTGTTGTGACAAGCCTTTGGCATAGCAACTGATACCAAGCAACATCATCATCACCTGAACCAGCAGTCCTTATAATCGCATAAAACTGCCTTTTGTTCATCAGTGGTCTATAAGATGATGTTGACCAATCATTACGCACGATAGATGCGGTTGGATATTCAGGGTCAATCACTCCCTTTGCATACCAAGCGTTAGTATGGTTGTTATCAATGAAATCAGTATCATCAAGCAAGTTAGGGTTAACAACATCACTCCACATACCAACACGTTCAGCATCGGTATCATCATACTCATCATCAGTGTATGTTGTCCTTGTAAATCGCCAAAGGAAAGGATTTTCCTCTGTCGGTTCGACATAACTTGCAGACCATCCATCTTCGATTGGGTCACCACTTGGAATTGTAACACCACTTGAAACCACAAAAGCCTTGTAGTACGTAATGACACTCACAATGCCACGCCCTTCATTGCCGCCAATACCTCTGCGGTTGATGTAAAATGGTATGGTTTTGGTGGCCGTGTGTTCATTACCCTTGTCATCAGTTCCACTTATTGTGATTGTGGCATAACCAGAATTATAAACCCTTGTGGTTAAAAAAGTGAAAGTCCTCTTTATTCTCTTTTTCTCCATATCCCACGACACGTTACCCATTGTTGGTGTATTACCACTAGGCGTTGTGTAAGTGATTTGGCTATTACTTACCGATTCAATGTCACATCGGTAACTGCCCCACATCAACGCGCCAAACAAAGTTACACCACGTTGGGATAACGGCTTGCCTGTTTCGTCACAATCAATAACGAATTGGTCGGGGACACTATCAATGTATGCTTGCCCTGCACCATCCTTGCCTCCTTTGTTTATCGTGATTGTTTCAACATCAAGCACACGTATTGCTGAATTATTGGAAACATCAAGCAAGAAAATGGTTATTGCCTTGTCAACTTTCGCAAAGTCTTGAGGGCAAGAATCAGCCAACTCTTTCAGTGTGGCATTTGTCCAAGTAGTCAATGCTGAATTTGCATATCGAACTTTAATGCTGCCACTTTGCTCTAACTCACTTTCAGAAACAATGGTAGTTCCGTTGTTGTCGGTCTTGCTAACATCGACCGAAATGGCACTCGGTGCATAAATGCCATCCTCTTCACTAATTGCTGATGCCGATGGAATAAGTTTATATATTGTAGTGTCTGTTTTTTCCTCGACCACAAATTGATATGTTGGGCTAGTGTACACAACACCAGCATACCTCACCTTGCAACTAATGTTAAACGTGTGTTTTGAGTCGGCAATGTCAATTTCGGCTGCGGTTGTATTGACATGCTCTATCCTTATGATACCATTACTACTAACAGCAATCCTAAGACCAGTAGGTGAGCCATTATACTGCAAGACCAATCTTGTTGTTTTTTCTTGCCTTACACCATCAACAAAACTAGGTTGGGCAGAAATGCCATAAGGCATCAACACATTATCATCATTGACACTAACCTCCGTAATGTCCGTCAATTCATCTCCATTAGCATACGCCTTGATATGTGTAGTGATGGGGATGCCGTAATAACGCTTTGTTTGCGAACTATACGACATGGTGTCATATTCGTTGGTCAAGTCAAAAGTAATGTATGCATTGTCAAGATGTGCAATAGCAATAGGGAACAAGAATTTTGTCACAACACCATCATAAGTGGTTGCGGTAATTTCCACCTCACATCCATTCATGGCACGCATTGCATCAAAGTCAGTAATTGCACCAGCACTAGTAGTGTTGGCAATGCTTGTGATAGATACCACACCACTGCTGCTTACCGATGTCACACAACCCCTCGCAACAACAGAAACCATGAATTGCCCGTCTGACAATTCACTTGCTGATGTTGCCGATGTGTTGCATGTAAGTTGCCTTTCATTGATTGAATCCCAAATCATCACCTCGGTACTCAGCCGCCAACCATCACTTGCGCTTCCCAAGCCGCCAACAATTTGACCTATTGCATCAACTACAATATTATCGCTAGACCTTGAAAGTTGTGCAGTGTAACCAATCCCACTTTGCCCGCTTGTTCCTTGCCGATTTGCAAACACTGGAATCGACTTTGTAGCAGTAACATCACCATTTGACATGGTGATAAGTATTGCCGATGATGCAAGTGTGCTGCCACCAGCCATAAAAGACACTCGTCTAATCATTGTCCCATTTGTGTTGCTAACAACAATGATTGACGGGGTATATGTGTTTCCAGCGCCAGACGACCATTGCATAGTTCTAGTGGTAAGTGTTGTAACCTTTTCACTACCTATGTATAATTCGGCATTGATTGTGGGGCTGGTAGATGAGGAAATCACCCCATTTGAATTGCAATCAATGACCAAATTGTCAATGTTGGTCTTTATTGTTGCCGCACCTTGACCATCCTCGCCACTCAAACCTTGCCAATTCGCAATGATTGAAATAGTTTTTGTGATTGTCACACCGTCACCAACCATTCTAATTGTGGCATACGTCGATGATAGTGCCTTCGCATCATTGGCAACAAAAGCAAATGCCCTAGATACAGTACCGTTTGAATCTACCGAAGCATTGGTAGTTCCCTCTTTGCCAATAGGAGAATAGTTATTTGATGTTCCATTCCATGCGATAGAGTAGCTGGTAGGCACTACTTGCCGATTTCCGACAAACAACTTTCCTACAATAGTGGCGACATTATAATTGCCAGCTTTTATTGTGCCATATTGGTCGCAATCAACAACAACACTTTCAGGTGTTACGTCAAGGCGTGCTGCACTAGTTCCATCCTCGCCTTGTTCGCCTTGACGATTGGCAATGATGCTTATAGTCTTACTTGCAGTGTAACTATTGTTGTTGGTATCAGTACCTGTCATTACAATGCTCACTACACCACTCGTAAGTGTTTGACCTGCAACAAGTTCCAAGTTATACTCCCAAGTATTACTTGTGATTTGACCACTTATTGCATTGCCATTCCAAGTAGCGTTTACGCTTGTGATGTTAAGCCTTGTAGTACCGCCAAGCCATAATGATGCAGTGATGTTAATGCTGTCACTAGGTGGCAAAATCTTACCATCATTGTCGCAGTCAACTGGATAGCTGTCATAGTTGCAGCGTACTTGCGCTTGACCGATATTTGTGATTTGCGATGCAATGGCATCCATAGCGGCACTCTTGAACTGATTGATGATACCACCCAAGTAGATGTTATCCTCGCAATAGAAACCAGCATCGCCATGCAAAGTTTTCAAAACGGCATAGTGGTGAACAATCTTTGTAGTTCCACCATCAGTCACCTCCTCATCCCAAGTCTTTTTTGATGCAGGGTCGGTAACCTCGTTGTATTCCGCTTCCGTCACCTCTTCCCAAGCCAACAACCCCTCAATATTACCCATCGCAATCTTGATGTTTTTAGGCTTGATTTTCCAATCATTGACACCAGCAAGGTAAAGTTCGCGCGGGGATATGCCAGTCGCACTGATGTATTTGCATGATTGACGCTCTTTCTTTGTGTCGTCAAAGTTGCCATACACCGCAAACCTCATCAACGGGCAGGGATGTTCACAAGCCGCCACACCGTTAGCTGTTTGCAACTGATAGGTAAATGAGCAACTGCCATTGGCTTTTGTTACTGACGTCATCTTGAAATATGATGCAAAGAAACCTTGTTTGTTTTGGAAACCATTTGCATCAGTAGGGGCTATGCTTTCATTGTCGTAATCCTTTCCGATAGTATTGTACATTCCACGACAAATGTCACCAACATCAATGGTAGCCCATTGGTTGCCATCAAGTTTCAGCGTAGCAGTGCCACTTGTAGGGCTTGTGATTTCCACACTTTCAATCTCGCCATGACCAATGCTGCGTATTGCCTCACCCTCCTCGGCATCAATCAAGTTGAACACCAATTCGGCTGCATGCAAAGAGCCACGCACGTCAATGCGCTCAAACTCGCCATTGCCATCCTTGTCAATTCTTGCACCATGACCAAGGAAACCACTAAGAAAACCAATGTCGCTAAATGTAGCACCTTTGGTAAACGTGATGTGTCCTGATGCGGCATCATCGTACACCTTGGACAATTTTCTAGCCAATTCATAAGCCACATTACCGCCAACACTTTGGCGCATGGCAGCAATCAAAGCACCAAGTTTTTCAACATCATCAGCCACTTGGCCAATTTGGTTCAAAACCACCTCCACGTTATCCGTCAACGTGATGTCATATTGTGGTAACACACCCTCGTTGTACTTTATCGTCAGTTGCTTAACGAACAACGACAACTCCTCATCATTGAAATTAAACCTGATGATTGTGTTAGTTCTGATTTGGTTAAGGATGTGTGTACGTGTTGTAAGAAAATATTCATCAAACTTTAACGGATAGTCAAAGTAGTGAATGTTGTTGCCGTACATGTAGCCTTTCATGGCTGCATCTAAGCGCGTTTGTGCGCTTGTAATGTATGAAATGGGCAATGATATACCCAACACCACAAAAGCATCACCTGCGGCGGGATTTTGGTAACTATTGGGCATCAGTGTGCCAAACGTGTTGATGTCCTTTTGAACAACAACGGAAATCTCGCCATTCGAACTATCTGGGTACTTTGTTATGTCACGCACATGGCCATCATCGGTAGTAGTGTGTGGCACTGGGTCAAAGTTACCCTCACTGTCATAGAAATTTCTCTTGTAGTCTTCCCAATCAACTTGCACGTTGAATGTGCAGCCAATGCAAGCACCACTGCGCATGTTGATTTGCATTTCCTCGGTGATTGCGGCACAAGCATAGATGTCAAATGTCAACTGCGGCAACTGAATCTTGAAATAACTTTGCAGATAGTTGCCGTCATCATCCATTGTGTCGTCCCAAGTGTCCGCATCGGTCAAATCAGCGTTGATGGGTGTTGCACCAAGAATTTGAGCCTCGCCAAGTTCGGGATGGATGTCCTCAAACTCTTTAATTTCATAACTCGGTGCTTCCAAGTTGATAGTGTTCTTGTAAGGATATTCCTCATCGCCTTCAACTGCATCATAGTAATCAACAATTTCAAGGTCGGGGTTAAAGTTAGGGTTAGCACTGCCATTAGGCAAGAATTGGCTTACCTTGTTGAATACACCCTCTGCATACACAGTAGGCATCAAGTGCTTTCTTGTAAATGGGTGCTTAATCAGCTTAACCCATTCTCCGCCAACAATGCCATCGTAGATTGGGTAAGACATCACCCAATCATAAGTGATTCCGTTGATTGTTTGGTTTTGCTTCGGGCCGACACTATCGCCTATTGTGCATGTTGCATTAGGGTCGCCATACCAGCGTATTTGCGGATAGCCATAGGGTATATTCCTTTCGCTACCATAACCAGCAATACGGGTGACAATCTTGTTGTTTCGTGGTGTGCGGGAGTTGTTTTTTAACCCAACGCCTTGACCAAACCTAAACACGAATGGCGTGCCAGTTTGTCGGTCTAAATCCGTGTTATAGATTTCATTTGCAGGTAGGCCAATCAAGATAACAAACCGCTTACCATCAGCATAGTAGTCACGGCCATTTGGATATTGTGCAGTCGTGTAGGAATACTCACCCTCATTAAGTTTGTCAACCACATAGGGCAAACCCCAAGTATCATAGCCAGTCTTTAAGGCATCAGCAATGGTTGCATCACTGAAAGAAAGCACATCGCTTAACGTATCCCTTACGCCTTGTTCAACACTATCACTTAACACAACCACAAACTCTGTGTTTTCCAAGTTCTTGTTTAACTTGGCCACATAGTCTGCTGGCTTGCCAATCCAACCAAATACCTTGTCTTGCGACTTGTAGCGCATTTCGTCAATGCTTACAGCTACATCAGTGAACGGAAAGTTGGAAAGCATGTACATTGGATGATAGAACTCAAATGAATACCTAGTAGCACCCTTTAAGTCACTATTATCCTTTACTAACCCCTCGCGGACAATGGTAGGAGGGCTTACCAACGAATACTTCACATCATTGTAAATGATGTATTCTTTCATGGTAAACTCCAAGTCACTTCCATTGTACACCACATCACCTGTTATCTTGTCTGACAAGGACATAACAATGCTGTCCACTACTGCTTTTCGTAATGTCAGGTTATGGAATGGTGTCCTTACGCCATCCACGTCATAGTATATCGGGAAATTTATGTTCAGTCCGTTTGGTAACATGCTTATTTGTTTTTGATTACGAGTTTACATCTGCCGACTCCACATCAACCACCTTGGTCATGTTATCGACAATCGTGTCGTTCCTATTTTCGGCAATGTTGTGTGCCTTATCAGCATTGTTCTTGATAAGCTGTGAATCCCTAGCCACAAGACCACCACGTTCTTTCTTTACACGTTCAGCCTCATCTGGAGCAGCATCAGGACACCTTTCAAGTACCGTTTGTGTTGACAAATAAGGTGCTTCCATTGCCAAGTTGGTAATCTTTGTGTTGTTGGTTTCAAGTGACCAAGGAATAATCTTCGCCTTGATTCTAAGGCTAGCATAGTTCGTGCGACCATTGTTTTCCAAGTCAAGCCCCTCTTGATGCAGGCGAACCAAGTCACTGACAAAAGGTTGCCAATCCAATGCCGACTGGGTAGCCAATGAATAGTCATTTGACATGGCCAAGGCAATACCATTGCCACCACTATTGCTTGTGGTGATGTCTTTTGGTGTGATGAAAGAGGTAGAGCTGAACAAGGAAATCTTTTCCTCAAGCGTTTTCAGATACCCGTCCATCGTTTGCGGTTCGGGAAAATCCAACACCTTTGCATCTTGCTTGCCGTTTGACGTGTCGCTTGACAAGTTGATGATAAGCGTTGAACTGTCACGCTTGAAACTATCAGTGTCCATGTCACCAATAAACACAAGTGCAAAAGTGCCGAAACGCTTTAACGCAATGGCTTGTATGTTAGCCATAAGTTCCCACATTTCGATACTGCTTTCTGCGTATTCCCATGCCACCTTACCACGTTTGTGCAACAACGGACAAATGCTGAACCCGTGGATTTCGTCACTTATCTCCCATCCATTGACACCCTTTTGGCAACGATAGTGTTTTTTGCTATCGAACGTGTCGATAATGATGTTGTTGTCAACTTGATAAACCAACGAACGGGCTATCTCCATGCCATACTCATTGTAGTTAGGCACGATTTGATAACCATCCTCATAAGAGTAGTCAGTAATGCTATACTTTTGCGTGTCTTTGTCGAAACTTGCCAAAGTTCCGCAATTACCAAGTTGCTTGCAAGTGTTGATTGCTTGATACTTGTTCCATTCGCGGTCGCGCCAAGACCATTCCTGTTTAATTGTACTGAAAGCCTTTAATTCATCCTCATCTGGGTTTCCGTTGCAGAGGGAAAACTCCAACTGATTGGCAGTCAAGTTTCTGACGTGAGCCGAATGAATCAACTTTTGGAACGATG
>Ga0247611_10010360_pt1 | contig 10968 bp, 11 predicted proteins | sample 177DNAGHGhighgp2_FD_192422 | JGI IMG/M metagenome (GOLD analysis project Ga0247611, IMG submission 192422) | Sheep rumen microbial communities from Palmerston North, Manawatu-Wanganui, New Zealand - 1770 DNA GHGhigh gp2 | ecosystem: Host-associated > Mammals > Digestive system > Stomach > Rumen... | reverse complement strand
AGCAACCATCGCAAGCGCACCTATACGGAAAATGTGAAGAACATGGTGTTTCATAGGCTAGGCGTTGAAACCCGCAAGTTCTGGTTTTATCTTGTGGAGCAAAGTGTGATTGGCGGAAAATCTTTAGAGTTCCGCTCCTTTAATCCATTTATGTATTGGCACGACAATTACGCAACGGGTTATACATCCGCGGCGACGTCCGTGGAACTTGGCTACAAAACATCGAACGGTGCGAAATTCTATACGCAGTTGAATTTTGAAGATGTTGCAAGTCCAGTCGGTGAAAGCAAAAAAATGAAGACGAACCGTTCTATTGTAAATTATATGGTTGGCTATTACCATGAACTTGAAACGAACAGGTACGGAAAGTTCTCGTGGCGGCTTGATGTTGTACGCACAGACCCGGTGGCGAACAATAGCAGGCTTCCGTTACTTAAATATACGGGACGCCGCAACTACCGCAGTAATTATCAGGATCAAGAAGATACGCTCACTTTTGCAGACGCCTTTTTTGTCGATTATCCCATTGGATACCGCAGGGGAGGTGATGCTCTCGACTTGTGGTTTGACATGAACTGGAAATGGAGACGCCATTCCGCGAAGCTTACGCTGGCTTGGCTCCGTCAAGGCGATAAGGAACTTTATACGGACTACGACAAGGCTCTGAAAGAGGAAAATTCGCTTTCTGGTGTTGTCGAAAAACAGTTCCTCGTCGATGCGGTTTATGAACGAACTGTGACGGACTGGTTCAAGTTCTATGCAGGCGGCGGCTTCCGCGTGTATCGTAACCTCGCACATGATAAAAATGAGGATGGCTCCGATGCCTGGATTCGCTCGGGCGTAAAGTTCAACTTCAATCCTGTGGATATGAAGTTCTAGGCGAATAGGATACTTAACGTTTTGTGTAATACATTTTGTTAAATGGCTGTTCCCCGCCCAATAGCCACCATTTCCTAACCACTAACCACTGTTTCCTAACGGCCTTCGGCCTACTTTTCTTTCGTCTTTCGTCTTTCGTCTCTCGTCTATTCTTATATTTATGGCAAACCAAGGAGTTTTATATGGCAGAAATCGGTACACCTCTAAGTTCTAGTGCAACCAAGGTCCTGTTCTGCGGAGCAGGTGAATTAGGCAAAGAAGTCATCATCGAGATGATTCGTCTTGGTGTTGAAGTTATCGCGGTGGATCGTTATGCCAACGCTCCCGGTATGCAGGTGGCTCACAGGAGCCACGTAATTAACATGCTGGACGGTGCTGAACTCCGTCGCGTGATTGAACTTGAAAAGCCGGACTACATCGTCCCGGAAGTCGAAGCGATTGCGACCGACACGCTCGTGGAACTCGAAAAGGAAGGCTACAACGTCATCCCGACCGCGAAGGCCACGAAGCTTACGATGAATCGTGAAGGCATCCGCCGTTTGGCTGCCGAAGAGCTCGGACTCAAGACGAGCCCGTACCGCTTTGCAGACAACTACGAAGATTTCAAGGCTGCCGTCAAGGAAATCGGCATCCCGTGCGTCATCAAGCCGGTGATGAGTTCTTCGGGCCACGGTCAGAGCGTCATCAAGACGGAAGCCGATATCGAAAACTCTTGGAACATTTCCCAGCATGAAGGCCGTACAGGCCACGCCAGCCGTGTGATTGTGGAAGGCTTCGTGCCGTTCGATTACGAAATTACTTTGCTCACGGTCCGCCATGTGGGCGGCACGAGCTTCTTGGAACCGATTGGCCACCATCAGGTGGGCGGCGACTATCAGGAATCCTGGCAGCCGCAGCCGATGAAGCCGGAACTTTTGGAACAAGCGAAGGTCATTGCGAAGAAGGTGACGGATGCCCTTGGTGGTCGCGGCATCTTTGGCGTGGAACTTTTCGTTTGCAAGGACGAAGTCTTGTTCAGCGAGGTTTCTCCGCGTCCGCACGATACCGGTATGGTGACGCTCATTTCGCAGGATTTGTCTGAATTTGCTTTGCATGCTCGCGCCATTCTCGGTCTCCCGATTCCGAACATCGCGTTCCATGGTCCGAGTGCATCGAAGGCTATTGTTGTTGATGGATTTTCCGACCACATGAAGTTCGGCGGCTTGGAAGATGTTCTTGCCGAGCCGGATACTGCGCTTCGTTTGTTCGGTAAACCGGAACTCAAAGGCCATCGCCGTTTGGGCGTTCTCCTCGCTCGCCGCGACACCGTCGAAGAGGCCAAGGCTCAAGTCATGGCCATGCGCGAAAAGGTGAAAGTTAGTTTGTAGGGGCGTGAGGTAAGGGGTCGCTCGTGAACTCGCTTTGAGGTCGCTACGCTTTGGGGCTTTCTTATTACAATGGCCCATACCCCATAGGGGCGTAAGCCCTGTGCCCATACCTCATAGCCCTATAACACTTTTCCCAACGCGATTATCGCGGCGGTGCGGGCGCGGAGGCGCGTGTTGCCTAAGTTCAGCAAATGGACTTTGCCGTTCTTGAACGTTTTTATCGCTTCGATTTCGCGTGGTGAAAATCCACCTTCCGGGCCTACAAGTAAAGTAATCGGCTTGACGGATGCATTGTTTTCGGCATTCTCGGCGCGTTCTTCGGTCGCACTTTCCGCAGTTTTGTCCAATCCTAAATCCAGTTTGCGTTCTCCGTCGATGTCGCAGAGAATCAAGTCTCCCTGGTAATCCTTAAGCCATTTGTCAAATTCAATCGGACCTTCAATGCGCGTCATCCAGGGCTTTTTGGATTGCTTGAGACTCACGAGTGCTTTGAGTTCCGAACGGCGTACGAGCTTGTGCAAATCGGAATTTTTGGGCTCCTGCGAATAGTCCGTGCGCAAAAAGATAACGCTGTCAGTTTCAGTCTGTGCTACGTGAAAAACGACTTCTTCGAGGGCGTCGTCCTTGAGGCATGCGATTCCGAGATTCAAACGCGGTCGCTTGAAGGGCGCGTCCTCGACTTCAGTCACGCAGACTTCGCAGGCTTTGGCATCGGCCTTTGTAATTGTCGCGTCGGCGTAATGCCCGAGTCCGTCGCAAAGTTGCAACATATCGCCGTTAGCCGCGCGGCAGACGCGCACGGCGTGGCTGCTTTCGTTTTCATCCAAGATAATGGTGCCGACTGTAATCAGCGGACAATAGAAACGGCTATCGGGAGTTTTCATAACAGTAAAAATAAAAAAATTTAAGCCCTAAACTCTATCAACTTCTAACTTCCAACTTCCTACTTCCTACTAATATTCTATATTACATCCCGTGAAAAAAGTAAAAGCTGTTGTTTTCGATTTAGACGGTACGTTGTATCTGAGTGGTCGCCCTTATCCGGGTGCCGTTGAAACCGTCAAGCGCGTGGCAAAGCACGTGCCCGTTTATTACTTGAGTAACAACACGAGCAAGTCTCCGGTCTTTTACGAGAACCGCCTCAAGGTCATGGGGCTTCCGCTTGCTCAAGATTCGATTATTTCGGCACTGTATCTTTCGCTCGATGCAATCCACGAACGGAACATCAAGAACGTTTTTTTCTTTGCGAACCCGGAAGTTTATGAGTGGTTTGCGGCGCAGGACCCGAGCCTTAATTTGCGCCCCTCGGTTGAACAAACCGAACTTGTGCTTGTCGCATACCACAACAGCTTTGATTACCGCGAACTGTGTGAACTCTCTTTCAGGGTACAGCGCGGAATTCCGTTCTGGGTAACGCATACGGATTTTGTCTGTCCCGACGAACGCGGCCCCGTGCCCGATATCGGTAGCTTCATGGCGCTCTTGAAAACGGCATACGGTGTCGAACCCGAGATGAGTTTTGGCAAGCCGAACCCGGCGATGCTTTCTGGACTTTTGAAACTTTATTGTCCCGAAGAAATCTTGTTTGTGGGCGACCGCCTCTATACGGATTTTGAGCTGGCTAAACGTTCTGGTTGTCGGTTTGTGCTGCCTTTGTGTGGCGAATCGAAAATGTCCGATGTCGAAAAGCTGGATGTCAAACCAGAATTTGTTGTAAACAATGTCAGTGAGATTGATTTCAACTCTTTTTTTGAAGGAAAGAAATAATGCGTCATATTGCACGCCTTTTGTTTTTGCTTGTTATGGTTCCCGCGGTTCTGTGGGCCGGTGATGAACACATTACTGTTGCGGTTTCGTTGCAACCCTACGCGACCATTGTCAAGATGGTGGGTGGTTCCCGCGTGAACGTGGTGACGCTTTTGCCGCCAGAAGCGGATCCGCACAATTATGAACCGAAGCCCGCTATCATCAAGGCGTTTTCGCTGGCCCAGATTTATTTTACGGATGGTTCGGGACTAGACAAGGCTTGGATGCCTCGTTTTTTGGGGGCGAACAAGAATGTTGAAGTTGTCGATATCTCGAAGAATATCAAGTGGATGAAATTGGAAGAACATCATCATGAAGCAGATGAACATCACGAAGACCATGAAATTGATCCGCACATTTGGACCTCTCCGGCTCGTGTAAAATTCCTTGTCCAGAATGTTTTTGAACACCTCAAAAAAATTGATCCGGAACATGAAAAGTATTATACGTTCCGAGTCCAGAATGCACAGAATGTCCTAGAGAAGGCGGAGCGCCAGATTAACGAAGCCGTTATACACATGCCGCCCAAGTCCCGTTCGTTTATAGTGTTCCATCCGTCGTATGGTTACTTTGCTAAAGATTACAAACTCAAGCAGTATGCGATTGAGGTGGATGGCAAGGAACCCAAACCGAGGGATTTGGCTAAGCTTATCCAGATGGGCCGCAAGAACAACGTGAAGATTGTTTTTGTGCAGCCGCAGTTCAGCAAACGCGCTGCAACTACGATTGCCAAGGATCTTGGCGCAACCATTGTGGAAACGGACCCGTTGTCGGCAGATCTTATTGGTAATATACAAACGCTGGTGAATGCCCTTAAGTCGGTTGGCAAAAAGTAATGTCTGCTATCGACATCAAAAATCTCAATTTTTGCTATGGAAAGTCGCCCGTGCTGACGGACGTGAATCTTTCTATTGACGAGAATGATTTTGTTGCCATTATCGGTCCGAACGGCGGTGGCAAATCGACATTGATGCGACTGATGGTTGGTCTCTTGAAGCCGACGACCGGAATTGTGCGTTTGTTTGGTGAAAAAGTTCCGACGAAAAAAGTAGCTGTAGGCTATGTGCCGCAGAACACGAACAAGAATGTCGATTTCCCAATTACGGTGGGCGAGTGCGTTGCCACCGGCAAGATTGGGCTTTCGTCTAAATCGGAAGAAGTAAAGGCTGCGCTGGAACGGGTGCATATCGGAGGTTTCTTGGACCGCCGTTTGGGCGAACTGAGCGGCGGTGAACGTCAACGCGCTTTAATTGCTCGTTCACTTGTATGTAATCCGCGGATTCTCTTTTTGGATGAACCGTCTAACAATATCGACGTGGCCGGGATCGAAGCGCTCTACGACATGCTGGCCGAATTTAGCGAAAGCATGACGATTGTAATCGTGACGCACGACTTGATGGCTCTTTCGCACAAGGTAAAAAGTGTTGTGTGCGTGAACCATTCTGTCCATTACCATGAGGGTGCGCACCTGACCGAAGAAATGCTCCATAGCACTTACGGCTGCGAGGTCGATTTGATTGCCCATGGGGTGCCGCACCGCGTTCTTGGGAGCCATGACCATACCCACGGCGGCTGCTGCGAGCATCATAAAAACTGTCATTAGAACTGTAGCTATGGGGAGGTGGGCTCGGCGCATTGCGCCTCTGAGGTCGCTTCGCTTTGAGGAAGACTGCTTCGGGACAGTTCTATTGCAGATACCTCATACCCCACACCCCAATACCCCCTCGAATCCTCATTCCTCTCTCGTCTCTCGTCTCTCGTCTCTACTCTATTTAATATATTTATTATAGTACTTGTCGCAAGAAAGGAGTCTTGTGTTAAAAGGAGGTTAAAATGAGTGCAGAAGTCGAAGAACTGACCGTCGAATACACTGACGAAGAATCCGGCGAAGTCGTCATCAAGGAATTGGACAAGCAAGTCCTGTCAAAGGGTGCTTGGCCGACCGTCATGTTCTTTTACCAAGATCGTGACCCCAAGACGGGCGAGTTCAGCGAACCGAAGGTTTCCCTGCGCCGTTACCGCAAAATGCAAGGCATGTTCAAACCCCAAGGCAAGTTCAAGATTACAGGCAAGGCGCAAGCCGAAGCCATTATCAACGTATTAAAGAAGTGGTATAACATTTAATGCCAGACCCTGCTAGTAAAAAGAAAAAGTATAAAATCGATTTTCTGTGCGAGGGAAATATCGAATCCTTCCCGTGGAAGGACAAGTTCGAAACCATGGCCCGCAAACTACTTGCCGAAGAAGGCAAGGAAAACAACGTCAATATCGTGCTCTGCACGGATGAGTTTGTTCGTGAAATGAACAAGAATTATCGCGGCCTCGACAAGGTGACCGATGTACTCTCGTTCGAATGGCACGACGAAATCCCGGGCGAAGAAGAAATGCTCGGTGAAATCTACATCGCCAGAGACCAGGTCAAACGACAGGCTCCGGAATATGGCAACAGCTTTTTTGCCGAGATGAAACGCGTGATTGTTCACGGGTTACTCCACCTGTCGGGGTACGACCACATGAAGGCCGCCGAACGCAAGGTGATGCGCGCCCGTGAATGTGAGTTCTTGGGGCTAGATCCGTACAAGGACAAGGAGAGCATGAAAAATGGGTGATACAAGCTCCATTGCGGTTGTTCTTCTCTGTGTATTTCTTTTTATCTCCGCATCGTTCACTTTAATCAAGGCCGTCTTTGCCGCTATCTATGCAAAGCGCGATTCCCGCGACCGCACGGACCGCGAAGAGAAAATAGCGAAGATTGTCGAAAACGGTGGCTACAACGAGACCGTCTCCATCGGTCGAATTTTCTCGGATGTTGGCATTGGCGTGTTCGGCTATTGCCTGTTCATGAACTCGCCGTGGCAGTGGGCGCACGACTACTGGTTGCTCGGTGTTCTTGCATATATGCTTTGCGCTTGCGCCGTGATATATGTCGTGACCATCTTTTGCCCGAACTTGATTGGTAACTTAAAGCCCGATACTTTATCTGTAATCCTTGTTCCGCTTTACAGAATCATCCGCATGCCGTTTGTGCCGGTGGGGAAGGTTTGCCACATCGTCTATCTCAAGGTTCTGAACGCTATGGGCTACGACGCGAAACTCAGTTTTTTGCCTGAGGAACGCCGTGACGCCGTGCAGGCTGACCTATCGGATTCTTCGCTTGCCGAAGGCGAAGGCCTCGAAAAAGAAGAACGCCAGATGATCCTCAACATCTTCGACTTCGTAGAAACCCCGGTGCGCGAAATCATGACGCCGCGTGTGGATATGTGCGCGATTGATGTCGATACGTCGCTGGAAGATTTGGTGAAGGTCTTGAACAACGAACGCCATTCGCGCTTGCCCGTCTATAAGGATACTGTAGATAACATCGTCGGCATTCTCTCGAACCGCGATTTTTTGGAATGGTTTACGGAACATCACGACGAGCCGTTTGACTTGATGAAGATTGTGATGCCGCCTGTCTATGTGCCGTACCACAAGAAGATTGACGACTTGTTGACGGAACTCCGCAAGACGGGTAACCAGCTCGCGATTGTCGTCGATGAATACGGCGGAACGGCTGGCCTTGTGACGCTCGAAGATATTCTCGAAGAAATCGTCGGTGAAATCCGTGACGAAGATGACATGGACGAAGACGAGGACGTGCAGAAGTTGAAAGACGGCCGCTACATTCTCGACCCGCTCATGACGCTTTCGGATTTGGAATACGAACTTGACATTGAACTGAAGCCGCCCGAGAATTCTCACGTGGAAACACTCTCCGGCTTGATTCAGGCAACGCTTGGAATCATCCCGTCGCCAGGCGCCGAAGTCAAGATTCAAGGCTACACGTTCCGCGTTCTGCGCATGGACGGCACCCGCATGGAGAAGGTCATGATGATTCTCCCCGCCGGTGTGAAAGGCCCCAAGACGCAAAGCCTGCATAAAGTGTAATCCATTTTTCTTTAGCGAATGGCTTCTATAAACAAAAATCGGCCCTGTCGGACCGATTTTGTGTATAAAAGTTGTGCTGTTTTTTCTATCTTTACGCTTGTAGCGGTCAGTTCGAAAACCATCCTGACCTTAGGCGGCAGATTCCCTGCGGGCCTATAAACCAAAACTAGGAGACTTTCATGCGTTCAGAAGCTGAACTTGAAGGCGTTACGCTCTTGGGCAACAACAAGACGCAGTACAAGACGACCTATAGCCCCGAAGTGCTCGAAAAGTTCCCGAACAAGCATCCGGGTAACGACTACATGGTCACATTCAACTGTCCGGAATTCACGAGCCTCTGCCCGAAAACGGGTCAGCCGGACTTCGCCGAAATCAAGATAAACTACATTCCCGACCAGTATTTGGTGGAATCGAAGTCACTCAAGCTTTACATGTTCTCGTTCCGCAATCACGGGGATTTCCACGAAGACTGCGTGAACATTATCATGAAGGATTTGGTGAAACTTCTCTCCCCGAAGTACATCGAAGTCGAAGGCATTTTTATGCCGCGTGGTGGCATTTCGCTTTACCCGTTTGCGAACTACGGCAAGCCGGGCACCGAATTCGAAGCTATCGCCAAGAACAGACTGTTTTCCGCTATAGATCGTAGAAAATAGCGTTTCATTACGTCATTCTTGATTAAATCCAGTAAAAATTGACTGGATCCTTCATCCCTAAAGGGATTCAGGATGACGTTTTTGCTAGTCTGTTTACTAACCACCAACCACTAATCACCAACCATTAACCACCAACCACTAATCACAAACCACTAGCCTCATGCAAAACGAACTCATCCTCATTGCGTCCATCTTCGTGTTCTTTGGCGGACTCGTCGCCTTCTTCCGCTTCTTCGGCAAGCAGGGCATTTTCGCCTGGACTGTCATTTGCACGATAGCCGCTAACATCGAAGTGCTCATTCTCGTTCATGCGTTCGGGCTCGACACGACGCTTGGTAATGTCATCTTCGCTTCGTCTTTCCTCGCGACGGACATCATGAGCGAAGTCTTTGGCAAAAAGGAGGCGAGCCGCTGTGTTAAAATCGGCATTCTCGCGAACGTCACGTTTATTCTGATTTCGCAGAGCTGGTTCCTGTACATTCCGGCCGAGGGCGATACGATGGCGGAACCGATTCGCACCGTTTTCTCGAATACGCCGCGTGTGATGCTTGCGAGTTTGTTCGCATACGCGGTCTGTGAAATGTACGATGTGTGGGCTTACCATGCCGTCTGGAAGTGGTCCGAAAAGAAATTTGGCGACAAGAAGGGCTACTTGTGGCTCCGCAATAATGGTTCAACGCTCGTGAGCCAGCTGATTAACGTGGTCGTGTTCAACTTGCTTGCATTTGCGGGCGTATTCCCGTGGAATACCATCGGCGAAATTCTCGTGTTCGGCTACGGCATTTTCATCGTGACCTCGCTGATGGATACTCCGTTTGTGTATTTAGCGCGCCGCATTGCGGAAAAGCACCCCGAATTGCTGAAAGAATAGGGGTTCTTTTTGTGCCCTGTGATATTCCTTATTTCTTTTTAACTTTGAAATTTGTATATTCTAAACCGTAAAACCAGTAACTATAAACGAGGATTTTATGAAGTTTACCCATGCTTTGCTTTTGGCTTGCTCCCTGGCTTTCTTTGCTTGCGGAGATGACGACGATGATTCTTCGACGGGTCCTTCTACTCCTAAATATGATTGCTCTGTGAAGGGTGGCGTCAAGGTTGTTTACCCGGCTGGCGGTGAATCGTTCAAGATTGGCGAAGAAATTACCGTTGTCTATGGAACTGATGTCGATGGTTCCGGCTACCGTTTCGTGTTCAAGCTTGACGAAGAAGATATCGGTATGGATTTCTTCGAAGAATCTAAGGGCCTGGAAGGCAAGGGCGACGGAAAGACTTGCTATGAGCAGAAGGTGAAACTCTCGAAGGATGTTGTTGAGGCTACCACGACCGGTATTATCCGCGTTATTCCTTACGAAGACACAAAGAAGGGCGCGAACTCCGGTAAGTTCACGGTCAAGAAGTAATGAACTTCCAGTTCAATGATTCTAGTATCACCGTAGCTGTAGTTGGCTGCGGTGGTTTTGTTGGTAGTCATCTACTTGACGCCATTTTGACTCGCACCAAGTGGCGGGTGTTTGGTGTCGATTTGGATTTTTATAGAATCCAGCACAGGCTTAACGATGAACGTTGCGAGTTCATGGTGGCTGACCTTGCCGACAAGAGTGTTGTTGAACGTATTGCAAAATATCCGGTCGTGGTGAACCTCGCGGCAATTTGCACGCCGAGCCGTTACATGGCCGAAGCTCCCGAAGTCATTCGCAGTAATTACGACCATCCGGCAGCGTTGGCGGAAGCTTGTGCGAAGTCGGGTTCCTGGTTGATTCATTTTTCTACGTCTGAAGTCTATGGACGAACGGCTGCAGACTCCGGCTTGCTTGTCGAAGACGAAACGCCGATGACGTACGGACCGGTGGCGGCGAGCCGTTGGAGCTATGCGACGGCGAAACTTCTCACGGAACGCTACATTGCGGGACTCAAGAATTTGAAGTGGACGGTGGTGAGACCGTTTAACTTTGTTGGACCGTACATGGATTTTATGCCGGGCGTCGATGGCTCTGGCATTCCGCGGGTGCTTGCGAATTTCTCTTCGGCGCTTGTGCGGGGGGAGCCGCTGAAGCTTGTGAACGGCGGTGTCGCAAAACGCAGTTTTACGAGTGTTTTTGACGCTGTTGATTTTATGTTCGCGCTTTTTGAAGCGGGGCTGGCAGGAAATTCTGTTGAAAATGATGCTGGAAAATCACCGTTTTCGCAGGCGTTCAACGTCGGCAATCCAGACAACGAACTTACGATTGCGGAACTCGCACAGAAAATGCGGCGTATTTTTGCAGAAATCAAGGGCGTAAGCGTTGAATCTATCCCTGAACCGGAAGTGGTTTCGGGCGTAGAGTATTATG
>Ga0247611_10010359_pt1 | contig 10969 bp, 7 predicted proteins | sample 177DNAGHGhighgp2_FD_192422 | JGI IMG/M metagenome (GOLD analysis project Ga0247611, IMG submission 192422) | Sheep rumen microbial communities from Palmerston North, Manawatu-Wanganui, New Zealand - 1770 DNA GHGhigh gp2 | ecosystem: Host-associated > Mammals > Digestive system > Stomach > Rumen ... | reverse complement strand
GGTCCACTGGGGCGGAGACTGTCTTGCAAACTATCCGTCAATGAGCGAAACTCTGCGCGGAGGTCTGTCGCTCACCCTTTCGGGATTCGGTTACTGGAGCCATGATATAGCAGGGTTTGAAGGTAATATTGAACCTGATATATACAAACGCTGGTCTGCATTCGGGCTGCTGTCATCTCACTCAAGATTCCATGGTGCGGGATCATACAAGGTTCCGTGGCTGTACGGCGAGGAATCCGTCGATGTAGTACGCTCGTTCGCCAAACTCAAATGTTCCCTGATGCCGTATATCTGGGCTCAGGCTGTGAAAACACATATGACGGGTGTCCCGATGATGCGGGCTATGGTCCTTGAATTTTCCGATGACAGATGCACATGGGATCTTGATCTTCAGTATATGTTCGGAGACAGTCTTCTTGTTGCCCCTGTTTTCAGTGAAAGCGGAAATGTGGAATACTATCTGCCGAAGGGACGCTGGACAGACTGGTTCACAGGGGACGTGAAGGAAGGCGGAAGATTCCTCCGAGAGCATCACGGATATATGACCCTTCCTCTGCTTGTAAGGGAAAACTCGATCATAGCAGTCGGAAGCTGTGACATGTTTACCGAGTATGAATATGCGGATTCTGTCACCCTCAGGTGTTATGAGATATCCGATTCCGAGTGTACGATCCTCAACACGGACTGCGACATAGTGCTTGTAGATAAAGCCGTACGTTCAGGGAATGATGTGATACACAGCTTCAAAGGTGAGCTCAGAGACGTTTCCCTTCTTCTTGTAAACATTCACAAAGTGGATAATCTCGCGGGAGGTGTCTCAGAAGATACTCCGGAAGGCCTGGTAATATCCGTATGTGACAGCACAGTCAGATATACCGTTGTGTGAACAAACGCCGCAGCCTGTTTGAAGGCAAAGATAACGTAATAAAAAGTCCATACCTTGGATGCACATGCAAATGTGCATCCTCTTTTACCTTTTCACCAAATAATCCTTCACAACAGGCCTGAAAATCGGCTTATTGTGTATGTTCTGAAATACAAAAATTCATTGACAAGATTCGAACTTGATGGTATAATGTAGCGTATGAAATTATGCGTGGAAATTTGCCCACATTTAATTTTTTGCTTACAATCGGAGTCTCTCCGAATGTATATAAACATTTATTACTAAAGAATAGGAGGAAGACATGCCAACCTTTAACCAGCTCGTTAAGCAGGGCAGACAGGACAAGACTTATAAGTCAAAGGCACCGGTTCTTCAGCAGGGTTTCAACACCATCAAGAATCGTCCCACAGACCAGAGTTCTCCTCAGAAGCGTGGTGTTTGCACAAAAGTAACCACCATGGGCCCGAAGAAGCCTAACTCAGCTCTTCGTAAGATAGCCAGAGTAAGACTTACTAACGGTATGGAGGCTACTACATACATTCCCGGCATGGGTCATAATCTTCAGGAACACTCTGTAGTTCTGATCCGCGGCGGACGTGTACGTGACCTGCCTGGTGTTCGTTATCACATTATTCGTGGAACACTTGATGCTCAGGGAGTAGCAAACCGTAAACAAGCCCGTTCAAAATACGGTGCAAAACGCCCGAAGAAATAAGAGGCGTCAGTTCTCATTGATAAATCGTTTGTGTAAAGTCTCCATATAAGTAATAGATGTTTATATGACCGACTGCACGAGCGGGAGATTATCTTTCGAGTACCTATGAATTCATATTTTTAATGAAGGAGGGAAGTTACAGTGTCCAGAAGAGGTCAGATTTCTAAAAGAGACGTTCTGCCGGATCCGCTTTACAATTCAAAGCTTGTCACAAAGCTCATAAACAACATTATGTACGACGGCAAAAAAGGCGTTGCACAGAAGATCGTTTACGATGCATTTGCAATTGTTGAATCCAAAGTAAATCAGAACGCACTTGAAGTATTCCAGGAAGCCCTCGAGAACGTAATGCCTGTTCTTGAAGTTAAGGCTCGCCGTGTAGGCGGTTCCAACTACCAGGTTCCTATGGAAGTAAGACCCGAACGCCGTCAGACACTTGGCCTGCGTTGGTTAGTTACATACGCACGCACCAGAGGTGAACACACAATGTCTGAACGTCTTGCAGCCGAAATAATGGATGCAAAGAACAGCACAGGCGGCGCTTTCAAAAAGAAAGAAGATACGCATAGAATGGCTGAAGCTAACAAGGCTTTTGCTCATTTCAGATATTGATGGTATTTATTCATCATATATTATTGAGAGAAGGAAGATACACCTGCTCTCCAACAGTACAACCGTATAGTTTAGGAGATATCAAATAAATGCCAAGGGAATATTCACTTGAGCGTACCAGAAATATCGGCATTATGGCTCATATTGATGCCGGTAAGACAACAACCACGGAACGTATCCTGTTTTATACTGGCAAGACCCATAAAATAGGCGATACCCATGATGGCACCGCAGTTATGGACTTTATGGAACAGGAGCAGGAGCGCGGAATCACAATCACTTCCGCTGCTACCACATGTTTCTGGAAAGGTACGCGAATCAATATTATCGATACACCGGGGCATGTTGATTTTACGGTCGAAGTTGAACGTTCACTCAGAGTTCTTGACGGATCGGTAACTGTACTATGCGCAAAAGGCGGTGTTGAACCGCAGTCAGAAACAGTCTGGCGTCAAGCCAACAAATATAACGTTCCCCGCATGGCTTACATCAACAAAATGGACATCACGGGAGCAAACTTTTATCGTGTCGTAGACATGATGAAAGAACGCCTTAAGGCTAATGCAATTCCTGTCCAGTTGCCTATCGGAGCCGAGGAAACTTTCAAAGGCATTATAGATTTAATGTCTATGGAAGCAGACGTCTATTACGACGATCTCGGAAAAGATATGCGTGTTGAGCCTATTCCTGAAGATATGCTTGAAAAAGCACAGGAGTATCGCGACGCGATGGTAGAAGCCATCGCGGAAACCGACGAAGATCTGTTTGACAAGTACTGCAACGGAGAAGATATTTCTGTTGAAGAACTTAAAGCGGCCCTCAGAAAGGCTACCATTGAAAACAAGATCGTACCGGTAACATGCGGAACGTCATACAAAAACAAAGGCGTTCAGAAATTACTTGATGCAATCGTTGATTACATGCCTTCTCCGCTGGATATACCCGCTATAAAGGGAATCGATCCGGCAACCGAAGAGGAGATAGAACGTCATCCTTCCGATGACGAACCCTTCTCTGCCCTAGCTTTCAAAATAATGACTGACCCGTTCGTCGGAAAACTGTGTTTCTTCAGAGTATACTCCGGAAAATTGGAAACAGGATCAACGGTATACAACCCTGGAAAGCATGCCCGTGAACGTTTTGGCAGAGTTCTGCAGATGCATGCAAATGACAGAAAAGACATAGACTGTGTTTATTCAGGCGACATCGCCGCAGTGGTTTCCGTAAAGAACACCACGACCGGAGATACATTCTGTGATGAAGCACATCCTATTATTCTTGAGTCCATGCAGTTCCCGGAACCGGTTATCTCGGTAGCGATCGAGCCTAAGACCAAGGCAGGCGAAGAAAAAATGGGCATTGCCCTTTCAAAGCTTGCTGAAGAAGACCCGACATTCCGCACATACACCGACTCCGAGACAGGACAGACCATTATTTCCGGTATGGGCGAATTACATCTGGAAATCATAGTAGACAGACTTCTCAGAGAATTCAAAGTAGAAGCAAATGTCGGTGATCCCAGAGTTTCATATAAGGAAACAATAAGAAAAGCCGCAGATTCAGATCTTAAATATGCCCGTCAGTCCGGTGGTAAAGGACAGTATGGTCATGTCAAGATCCATATCGAACCGAACGAACCCGGTGCGGGCTTCGTATTCGAAAACACCGTTGTAGGCGGAGCTATTCCGAAGGAATACATACCAGCTGTCGAAGCCGGTATACGCAGTGCAATGGAATCAGGTGTCCTTGCAGGGTACAATGTAGTAGACGTTAAAGTCAATCTGTATGACGGTTCATATCACGAAGTTGACTCTTCCGAAATGGCCTTCAAGATTGCAGGATCCATGGCTTTCAAGGACGCAATGAGAAAAGCAGACCCCGTTCTTACCGAACCTATAATGAAGGTAGTAGTCGTTACTCCCGAAGATTATATGGGTGATGTAATCGGCGGTCTCAACCAGAGAAGAGGAAATGTGACATCTATGGAGCCCGTTTACGGTGCTTATCAGATAACGGCATTTGTCCCGCTCTCTGAAATGTCAGGTTATTCAACAGACCTCAGATCCCGTACTCAGGGACGCGGTCAGTTCTCTATGGAACCTGATCACTTTGCCGAAGTACCCAAGAGCATTCGTGATAAGATAGTTCTTGGAAATTAACAAACAAAAATAATTATAAAAACAATCATAGGAGGATTACCCCAAATGGCAAAAGCTAAATTTGAACGTACCAAACCGCATGTTAACATTGGTACTATCGGTCACGTTGACCACGGCAAGACAACTCTTACCGCTGCTATCACAAAGACCCTTTCTCTTGCAAACTCCAACATCGAGTTCCTTGCATATGATCAGATTGACAATGCGCCAGAAGAAAAGGCTCGTGGTATCACAATCAATACAAGACACGTTGAATACGAAACAGAAGCCAGACACTATGCACACGTTGACTGCCCAGGCCACGCTGACTATGTTAAAAACATGATCACCGGTGCTGCTCAGATGGACGGTGCTATCCTCGTTGTTGCTGCTTCCGACGGTCCTATGCAGCAGACTCGTGAGCACATCCTTCTTGCTCGTCAGGTTGGCGTTCCTGCAATCGTTGTTTACATGAACAAGACTGACCTCGTTGACGACGAAGAACTTCTCGACCTCGTTGAGATGGAAATCCGTGAACTTCTTTCCGAGTATGACTTCCCGGGCGACGAAATTCCGATCATCCGTGGTTCTGCTCGTCTTGCTCTTGAATCCCCAAGCACAGATCCTAACGATCCTGTATATGACTCCATTCATCAACTCATGAAGGCAGTTGACGAATACATTCCTACACCTGCTCGTAAAGCTGACGAACCGTTCCTTATGCCTGTTGAAGACGTATTCTCCATCACAGGTCGTGGAACAGTTGCTACTGGTAGAGTTGAACGTGGTACAGTTAAGATGTCTGACCAGGTTGAAATCGTTGGTCTTTCTGATGAAAAGAGAACCACAGTTATCACAGGTATCGAAATGTTCCGTAAACTTCTTGACTCCGCTGAAGCAGGCGACAACGTTGGTCTTCTTCTCCGTGGTATCGACAAGAAGTCTGTCGAAAGAGGACAGGTTCTCTGCAAACCGGGTTCCATTCATCCTCACACAAAATTCGTAGGTCAGGTTTACGTTCTTACTGAAAAAGAAGGCGGACGTCAGAAACCCTTCTTCGCAGGATACAGACCTCAGTTCTATTTCAGAACAACAGACGTTACCGGTACAATCGGACTTCCTGATGGCGTTGACATGTGCCGTCCTGGCGATAACGTAGATATGAAGGTTGAACTCATCACTCCTATCGCTATCGAAAAGGGTCTTCGTTTTGCTATCCGTGAAGGCGGCAGAACAGTTGGTTCCGGCGTTGTTATCGAAATCGACGGTTAATTTAGCATAATATAAACAGAATAGTTTTTTCGGGGATAGGTGAAATTCCTTACCGGTGGTATAGTCCACGAACTGGCTGATGTCATGTTGAACAGGTGAAATTCCTGTACCGACGGTTATAGTCCGGATGAGAGAAAAAATGAAAGCGTATATATTGCGTTATCCCCGTGGCATATTTGTCACGGGGTTTTCGTTTTTTCCCGAATATATTTACATCGGGGGTTATTACATATGAGAACATATAAATCATCAAATCTCAGAACTCTTGCAGCCGTAGGCGTATTTACGGCACTTGCTTATGTTAGCTGTGTCGTATTTCATTTCAGGATGCTGTTCCTGAGTTTTGATCTGAAAGACTCCGTAATGCTTATCGGAGCAATGCTGCTCGGACCGCATTACGGTCTGGCAATGGCAGCAATCGTGGCACTGATTGAATTTATGACCATAAGTTCCACGGGAATTTACGGCCTCATAATGAATTTTGTGGCGAGCGCTGCTTTCGTATGCATAGGAAGTTTAATATACTCAAAGAAAAGAGACATGACAGGGGCTGTCATCGGTACTGTTTCATCTGTTATAGGGATGACTGCGATAATGATGGTAGCTAATATTATCGTTACTCCGCTTTACACGAATACGACTTCTGCAGATGTAATTAAGATGATACCAACGGTTCTTCTTCCGTTCAATCTTACAAAAGCCGTATTCAACGCAGCAATCATGTTCATACTCTATACACCTGTTTCAAAAGCTCTGAGACTAGCAGGATTTACTTCACAAGGGGAAGGTATACCTGCCAAAAAGAAGTCTGCAAAGACAACGATCATAGTCACGGTTATATCTCTTGTCATAGCAGTTGCATCTCTTCTGATATTCTTCTTTGTCCTTAACGGTACATTCACCGCGGGCAAAGGATGATTATTGTGATTATCAATGTAATAGCGAAAAATAAACAATAACGATATTGCTTAATCTGCACCCATGTGCTATAATGCCATGGAACAACCGAATATATATTAAACTTATCGAGAGTGGCTGAGAGACTGGCTCTAAGACGCCCGGCAACCTATCTTTTGACAAGGTGCTAATTCCTGACAGATGAGTATTATAATGTTCTCACTCTGTACGGGTTGAGAACATTTTTGTTTTCGACCGGATACTTAATATATCGGTATAACAATTGTAAAAGCAAAAGGAAGGAAGAAAACAATGAAAAGGCTTTTTACATCTGAATCTGTGACTGAAGGACATCCCGATAAAATATGCGACCAGATATCAGACAGAATACTTGACGAACTTTTGAGAATCGATCCCGATTCCAGAGTAGCATGCGAAACATGCTGCACGACAGGACTTGTGGTTTTACTCGGAGAAATAACAAGCAAGGCCATTGTTGATTACCAGGAGATAGCCAGAAAGACCGTTCTTGACATAGGTTACGACCGCGCCAAGTATGGTTTTGACGGTGAAACATGCGGAATAATCAACTCCATCCACAGACAGTCTCCCGACATTGCCATGGGAGTTGACAGATCTCTCGAGTCCAGACAGAATGATTCATTTGACATAGGCGCAGGAGACCAGGGACTGATGTTTGGCTTTGCATGCAATGAAACTCCGGAACTGATGCCGCTTCCCATTTCACTGGCCCATAAACTGGCAAGGAAACTTGCTGCCGTAAGAAAAGAAAATACCCTTCCCTATCTCAGACCTGACGGAAAGACCCAGGTAACAGTTGAATATGACGGCAACACACCAGTGAGAGTGGATACCATTATAGTTTCTTCCCAGCATGATCCTGACGTAACTCCTGAACAGATCAGAGAAGATATCATAAGTCATGTGATAAAGCCGTCAATTCCATCAAACCTCATTGATGAGAACACGATAATACACGTAAATCCAACCGGAAGATTCGTCATAGGCGGACCCATGGGCGACTCGGGACTCACAGGGCGCAAGATCATTGTAGATACATACGGCGGATATTCCCGTCACGGTGGCGGTGCATTCTCAGGAAAAGATCCTACAAAGGTGGACAGATCAGCATGTTATATGGCAAGATACATAGCCAAAAATGTTGTAGCAGCCGGAGTGGCAGATAAATGTGAAGTTCAGATTGCTTATGCCATAGGCGTAGCAAATCCCGTATCAGTCATGGTTGATACTTTCGGGACAGGCAAACTGCATGACGATGTTCTTGCCGATTACATAATCAAAAACATCGACATGCGCCCGGCTGCAATAATAGACAGATTCCAGCTTAAGAGGCCTATTTACGGTGATCTTGCAGCGTACGGACATATGGGACGCGAAGATCTGAATGTGCCGTGGGAAAAAACTGATATAGCAAGCGCTATAAGAGAGTCCGTGGAATTCTGATAGTACTGAAAGGAGGCAGTTGAAAATGGATACAGAGCGCAATGATCTCAAAGAAGAAACAAAAGATACTGTCTCCGGAATAGTTGATACAATAATATTTCAGAATGAAGAGAACGGTTATGTCATAGCTCTCATAGAATCAGAAGACGGAAAGCCGCCTGTAACCATAACCGGAACTATTCCGTACATACGTGAATATGACAGAATAACTGCCTCAGGCACCTGGGTCAATCACAAAAAGTATGGCAGACAATTCAAAGTGGATTCCTATGAAAAGCAGCTGCCGACAGATCTCTCGGATATTCATACATATCTGGCATCCGGCGCTGTCAAGGGAATAGGCCCTAAAACCGCAGCAAAAATCATTTCAAAATTCGGCAACGATTCTTTCGAAGTCATCGAGAATCACCCGGACTGGCTTACAGACATAAACGGAATCACAAAAGCAAAGGCTCTGCAGATATCCGAAAACTTCAAACAGATGTCAGGTGCAAAAAACATCATAGTATTTTGCAAGGATTTTCTGACCACATCCACCGCAATGAAGATTCATAAAAAGTGGGGCGGAGACGCCATTGATCTTATAAAAGAAAATCCTTACCGTCTCTGTGACGAATTTAAAGGCATCGGTTTTGCACGTGCTGATGCAATGGCAATGAACTTTGGAATATCTCCGGATTCAGAAGTACGAATAATCAATGCGGCAAAATATGTCCTCAGTACATACTCATCAAACTACGGACACACCTGCATGAAACTTAATGAGCTTGTCTCATCTACAAATCGTCTTTTGTTTGCAGGAGATGACAAGGAAGATCTGATAAGGACATATATAGCAACGGCACTTTCGGGTATGAAATTCATCGTGCAGCAGAAAGAAGATGAAACTTATGTCTTTCTTCCTTCTGCATATGCCGCTGAATCTTACAGTTCAAAAAAGCTTGTAAAACTCAACAGGGTCTGTCCGAGACTCGGAATCGAAGACATACGGCTTCTGATTAAAAAATGTGAAACTGAGTCAGGAATCGAATATGCTTCAGCTCAAAGAGAAGCCCTTTTCACTGCTTTATCCGACGGCGTAATGATTCTTACAGGCGGACCGGGGACAGGAAAGACCACTATTATAAAGGGCCTTATATCCATATTTAATACTCTCAATTTCAAAACCGTTCTTGCTGCTCCTACCGGGAGAGCCGCAAAGAGAATGAGCGAAGCAACCTCATATGAGGCAAAAACCATCCACAGATTGCTGGAAGTTAATTTTTCTGAAGATGATGAAGACAATTCAAGTTTTTCAAGAAACGAAAACAATCCGATCGATGCCAATGTAATTATACTTGATGAATCTTCTATGATAGATATCTATCTTTTCAGCTCGCTCCTCAAGGCAGTAAAAAACGGAACAAGGCTGATCCTTATAGGTGACTCGGACCAGCTTCCATCAGTTGGCCCGGGAAATGTTCTTGGTGATATTATCGCTTCTCATGCATTTTCTGTAGTCAAACTGACGGAAATATTCAGGCAGTCCGAAAACAGTCTGATAACAGTTAATGCACATAAAATCAACCAGGGCGAAATGCCGGACATATCAAGAAAAGATTCGGATTTCTTCTTTATAAACAGAAACAGCGAGGCTGATATACAGTCCGCTGTCATAGAGCTTGTTTCCTCGCGTCTTCCGAAAACTTACGGAAAGAGCGTCATTGATAAGATCCAGATCATTACACCGTCAAAAAAAGGGCTTTCCGGAACCCAGGTCCTGAATGAAAAATTGCAGCAGGCGCTCAATCCGGCAGACGTTATGAAGCCCGAGAAAAAAATCAGAGATATACTATTCAGAGTCGGCGATAAAATAATGCAGACCAAAAACGATTATTCCGTTGAATGGACCACTTCCAGGGGAGACGAAGGAATAGGCATTTTCAACGGGGACATCGGAGTTATAACCGACATAGATTTTGAAGACAATCTGATTCACGCATCGTTCGATGAGAGACAGTGTGAACTTGATTTCAGCATGATGGAAAATATCGATCATTCATATGCCGTAACGGTCCACAAAAGTCAGGGCTCGGAATATCCCATTGTGATCATACCGATTTATGCATGTGCACCGATGCTTCTCTCACGGAATCTTCTTTACACGGCAGTTACCAGAGCATCAAAAATGGTAATTCTGGTAGGAAGGCGTGACATTCTTCAACATATGGTTGATAATAACACTCATTCAGTCAGAAATACTTTTCTTGAGAAATTCATCAAAGAAGAAGACAGACATTAAAAAAACAGTTTCCACAAAAGGAGACGCTGCGTAAGGAAGCGCCTCCCTCGGGGATTTTAGGGCAACGCAGCAGAGAAATAGACTGTTTGAAGACATTTGACCATGCCGAATAAGGATGGTATAATCATCCCGGCAGTTTTGGGAACGGCAAGGAGGTATATGTATGACGTGGAGAGAGATTCCAAAAATTGATTCTCATGTTCATATCATTCCAAATGAGGTACACTCTGCTAACCCAGATTCGACCGATGAATTCTCTTTTGCAACCACTCTCGGTTATCAAAAGTATATGGATCAATTCCATATTCAAAAAGCGATCATTATGCCGTTCAATGATCCTTGGCTGATGTCAATGAGCTTTACGGTCGATGCAGTTCACCAGAATATGCTCAACATATGTGAAGGGGATCACCGATTCAGATGCTTTGCTGATGTAGATGTAAGGAACACACCCGAAAACACATGCTCACAGTTACAGAAAGCGTTTGAGCATTCTGAATTCTGCGGCATCAAGCTTCACCCTGATAACAGTGGAATGAATATTGATGACATATATAATGACGCCATCGCGGATTTTGCTTTGCGGTATGATTATCCTATTGCAGTTCATTCCTATCCTTCCAGCGCAAGAGAGCAGGACCGAGACGAGTACTGTGCGCCGGAAAGAATTGGACGCTGGATGA